>Ga0172381_10005258_pt1 | contig 13198 bp, 12 predicted proteins | sample Leawel6488metaG_FD_119754 | JGI IMG/M metagenome (GOLD analysis project Ga0172381, IMG submission 119754) | Leachate microbial communities from a municipal landfill in Southern Ontario, Canada - Leachate well 64-88 metaG | ecosystem: Engineered > Solid waste > Landfill > Unclassified | place... | reverse complement strand
CCAATCCCACGCTTTGGTTTGGACATCGAGAAAAGCGCTAAGGTTGATGCTTACAAGATTGCAAACAGCGATATTCTGCTCGTCATTTGGTAGCGTAATTTCTGTACACAAGTTGCTTGAGTGGATTGTGGATACATTGTTATTGAGCGCCCGGACATTAATCGTATCTTTCCAGGTAAACCACGGATGACTCGTCGCCTGCAGCTGTGTCAGCATTTGGCGATATAGGTGTCGGGCTGGGAGCTTTTTAAAGGCTCGTAGCTTGCCCGCTTCTGCAAGCTTTATGTATTCGTTGTAGCGCTTACTAAAATCAGCGCCATAGAGTTCCGTCAAATCAGGCGTATCGCGCGGATCAAACAAATACCACTCCTGCTCGTTTTCGACGCGCTTCATAAACTCGTCGCTAATCCATAGCGCGGTGTTGGCATACCGCGTCCGAAGGTAGGGGTCACCCGAATTTTGACGCAAGTCAAGAAACTCGCGGATATCGAGGTGCCAGTTCTCCATATAGAGCGCTGCTGCACCCAATTTTTTGCCCTTTCGACTAACAGCAAACAGCGCAGTATCCATGACCTTCATAAAAGGAATCGGCCCCGTACTCGTCGTGTTTGTGCTGACAACTGGGCTACCGGCGGCGCGTAATTTCGATAAGCTCATGCCGATACCACCCGTGCCTTTAGATATCCACATCAGATTACGCACGTTTTGCGCGATTGACTCCATATCATCCTGCACATCGATGACAAAGCAGTTTGATAGTTGTGGATTCGCACCTCCAGCATTGACGCGGGTTGACCCACCAGGCAGGTACTCAAATTTACTCATGTGCTCATAAAAACCAATCGCCGCTTCAGTCGGGTTCGCTTCGTTATAGCTAAGCCCCATAGCAATGCGCATGTGCGTAAATTGGGGCGTTTCAATAGGAGCGCCGCCAGTTTGGCGCATAGCGTAACGATTCTTGTTAGTAATTACACCCAGGTATTTACTCAAGCCGTCGCGTTTAGGGTCAAGCGCGGCAGAAAGCTTCTTGAGGTCGAATAATGCGCTATCGGCCATCCGCGCATCAAGCAAACCATCCTTAACCGACTGCTTAATATACTTTGGAAATAGCGTTTCGTGCAATTTCTTGAGGTCGGCATCGGTCTCGTAATCGCCGAGCACGTTCTTATAAATATTTTTCAGCAACAATCGCGCCGCGATCGTATCAAAGTCTGGATCATCCTTAACGTTCTGCAGGGCCGTCTGAATCACCGCTTCATCGAGCTCTTGCGACGTAATGCCATCAAACAATGTCAATTGCAGTTCAGTTGCCACTTGCACGACTTTAGCAATTTGGTCAGGTAGTCCCTCGGTAGCCTTCACGAGGGCGATATTGATCTTGTTCGCGTCGAATGGCTCACGGGTACCGTCACGCTTTACTACATGAATGTCGCTCATCGTTCCCTATTCCTTTTTATAGTTACTTTTGCCAACACAACACCTCCCCAGATGTTTCACCAAGAGCGCAACGAAGATACCCCATACCCGCAGGATGGATTATCGATACAACGCTCTTGCTAATGTGTGTATTTTATTGAACTACTACATATGTAGTGTCTGTGAAATACTATAAGCACTATATATGCCGATTTCAAGCATTTTATGGGTGTTTTTATTACCACAAGCACACTACCCCTAGTGGGGTCTATTGTGGTATTTACTGCGCCCTATACGGCGACAAGTTGCCGAGCGTCCGAACGTTGGCTCGATTGCCCTCCTTCTTTTGCCCGCTTATGTATATATGAGTATACTGAGTTCATGGATGCTATTATCTCGATCAAAAATTTTGTTATGAAATTTAGTGGCACGGCCGTCATTAATGATCTGAGTTTTGATGTCATTCGCGGCGAGACGTTTGGCTTTCTCGGCTCAAACGGCTCGGGAAAAACCACCACTATTCGCGCGCTGCTCGGCATGTATCAACCAACCAGCGGAGAATTACTCGTTAACGGTGCACCGTACAGTGTTTCTGGGACAACAAAGCTCGGCTACTTACCCGAAGAGCGTGGATTGTACAAAAAAGAAACCGTCATCGACACGATGGTATATTTTGGTCAGCTCAAAGGCATGAATCGACCCGACGCTTACGCTGAGTCGATGGCGTACTTGCGCCGCGTCAAACTCGAGGACAAAGCCAAACTTCGCCTCGACAAGCTTTCGGGCGGGCAGCAACAAAAAATCCAACTTGGCATCACCATCATGAACGATCCGGAATTGTTAATCCTCGACGAGCCGACAAAAGGTTTTGACCCCGTCAACCGCAAGCTCCTCATGGATATTATCGAGGAGCACCAGCAAAAAGGTGCTACCGTCGTCATTATTACCCACCAAATGGATGAAGTCGAGCGACTCTGTAACCGCATTATCCTCTTGAAAGACGGCGCAGCTCGCGCCTATGGCACAATCGACGATGTCCGCGCGCAGTTCGGCGGCAAATCACTCGATGATATTTTCATAACCGTCTACGGTGATGAAAATGAACAGGAGGAAGAAAACGATGCATAATATATCAACCGTCATTCGCTTTGAAGTCATACGTACACTCAAGAAAAAATCATTTTGGGCGATGGCGCTCGGCTTCCCCCTTATGCTTGCCGCGATTTTTGGCGTGGTATTCCTATCAAACCAATCAACCAACCAAGCCGCTAAAAACCTGCAAAACCAGAAATATAGCCTCGCCATCACCGATGATTCGCACCTTCTCAACCCCGCCCTCGCACATACCATAGGTGCAAATTTCGTTACCACCAAACAACAAGGTATTCGGGCTGTCACGGGCGGCACGGTCGATGGTTATATTTATTATCCCGCCGATCTCACCAAAAATCCCATCGAAGTTTATGGACAAGACGTCGGTCTATTTAATAACGCTCGTTACGAAGGTGTCGCAAAAGCCCTCCTCCTAAACTCCGTCCAAGGTACCGTCACTCCGAGCATTACGGCCGTGCTCCAGGGCACTGCAAAAACCAACGTCACCACCTACCGCGACGGCCGCCCGTACGATCCGTCAAAGGAAATGATTTTGCCGGGCGTATTTCTCGTCCTATTCTATCTGCTTATCTCATTTTTTGGCGGCCAAATGCTCACCAGTACGACCGAAGAAAAAGAAAACCGGGTTATCGAGATGATCCTCACCACCATCCGAGCGCGCACACTCATCATCGGCAAAATCATCTCGCTCGTCGCGCTTGCCCTTCTTCAGGGTGCGATTATTATCGTCCCAGCAGTTATTGGCTACTTACTTTACCATGACAAGCTCAGCCTACCGTTTGTCGATCTCCGGACACTTCCGGTCAATTGGCCGCATATCATTATTGGAGCAGTGTTCTTCGTCGTAAGTTTTCTGCTCTTTACCGGTCTGTTAGTATTTATTGGCTCGAGCGTTCCGACCGCAAAGGAAGCAGGTCAATTCATGGGTATCGTTATGATGCTTATATTTGGCCCACTCTACGCAGCGCCGCTATTCATCTCGAGTCCTGACGCACCAATCGTCCGTTTTCTCAGCCTCTTCCCCTTTACCGCGCCAATTCCGCTCCTCCTTCGTAACGCCGTCGGCAATCTACATGGGTGGGAAATTGCCCTCTCTTTGCCAATTCTCATTATCTCCGCCATGATCGTACTCGCACTCGCCGTTCGCGTATTTCGCTATGGCGCTCTAGAATACAGCCGCAAATTATCTATAAAAGAAATTTTTAAAAGGAAATAATAATGGACACAGCAACCCTCGATCCAAACACTATCACTAATTCACTCCTGCAGAGCCTCGCTATTCCATTGCTCCTCGGCACTATCGCGAGCTTTATTCTGTTTGGCATCTGGGTCGCAGCGAAAATCATAAGTGCCGTACAAATGCGTCATGCATATAGCGACCTAAAGGAAACACGGCGCCTTCTCACCGACCTCGAACGCCGCGACCGTATCCGTTTTACCAGCGAACGCCGCCGCGGACTTATCACCGAAGAAGATATGCCAACGAACAACCAATAGTTTCACTTCGCTACACCCCTATCCCTCTCGTGCCATAATTGACTTTTAAAATATTTTATGCTATAGTTCGTTTAGATCAGGCTGGCTGATCATTGACTAAAGGAGCGTCATGGAATTCATGACCGTCGGCGTAATCGGCTCGTTCGGTACCGCGCCCGGCAATAACGAACTCGCTTTTGCGCTTCGCGAAAGCATCAAGCAGATTGCCAACGATGCAGGTGTCGACCTTGCAAACGTGACCGTGCGAGCGTACCTGCGCAACCTGCGCCTCGGCACCTTTGTCGCCCAAGTGACTAAGGAGCTGGACACGCACTTCGAGGGCATCTTCGATCGGTTCTCGCCGCAACGCGAGCAAGCTCAAATGCTAGAGGCGCACAGAATTCTGTACGTCGATGATGGCAATAATGAGCGTTCCCTCGCGGACGCACTACGGCTAGGCAGCGAGGCTCGAAAAATTGTGTATGTCGTTGAAGTTGCTCGGCATCACGCCGCCTGACCTCACCCCCCCCTCCCAGGGCATCATTTCTACGAAAGAAAGATCCCCGTCGTGAGCGGGGGTTCTTTCTTTTTTATGAGCAGCACAAAATAAAAAGGCGACTATCAAAGTCGTCATTTTATTTTGGCGGAGAGGAAGAGATTCGAACTCTCGGTGCGAGTTGCCCCGCACACACACTTTCCAGGCGTGCTCCTTCAACCACTCGGACACCTCTCCATATGCGTACGTTTCATTATACCCCAAACTTGCCGCCAGTTTTATACCGCGAGAGCTTCGCCCTTGTGCTTATTGGCAAAAAGTTGTGTTTTTAACTTTTTTCATCTGTTGCCATACCTATATAGGCATGTCTATAATGGGACGAGATGGCAAAGACTCAAAAACAACCGCCCGTAATCGAGCTCAAGAACCTCACAAAGCGGTATGGACTTGGTGATGCGCAGCATAACGCTCTCGATGCGGTTAATCTAACGATTCGCAAAGGCGAATTTTTAGCTATTATGGGTCCAAGTGGATGCGGAAAAACGACGCTACTCAATATTATCGGGCTTCTTGATCGCGCCGACGACGGCGAGTACCTCCTTGATGGGGTATCAGTCGAGAGTTTGACCGGAGCGCAACATGCAAAAATCCGTTCCAGTAAAATCGGTATTGTGTTTCAAAGCTTCAATCTCATTAGTCGGCTCACCGTCCTCGAAAACGTCGCCCTTCCCCTCGCCTATAAGGGAATTAGTCGCACGAAACGCTTGATTCGCGCGAGCGAAATCTTAGGCACGTTTCATTTACAAGAACGTGAGTACTATATGCCATGGCAACTATCTGGCGGACAGGTCCAACGGGTAGCGATTGCGCGTGCGCTCATCAATAAGCCATCGATCATCCTCGCCGACGAACCAACCGGCAACCTCGACAGCCGATCTAGCCACGTCATTATGGAGGAGCTTTCGGAGCTTCACAAACAAGGTAATACCATTATTATGGTTACCCACAATCCCAATCTCACCAGTTATGCAAGCCGGGTCATCAATATGCTCGACGGCAAAATCGCTAGCGATACCGTCATCCGTGTCATCAAAGAACATTCGGTTGCTGTAAAAATTCCTCTCGATCACAAACGCGCTTCGTTGGGCACGAACGCGCAGAAGACTGTCGACCAGCTGCGACGCATCGTGACCTCAAAACCCAGCCCCGCCACAAAGCGATCCCACGCAAAAGGAAAGAAAAAAGCATGATTTTATTCGATCACCTCAGCAACGCCTATCACTCGCTCCAACGTAACCGCGGCCGAACCTTCTTAACGTCGCTCGGTATCGCGATTGGCGTCGCTAGCGTCACGGCCGTTCTTGCTCTTAGCGACGGAGTCGCCGGCGTTGTCGACCACCAGGTTGCCACACTCGATAATAACCTCGGGATAATCCGTCCCGGACTACAAACCAAGGATCCAAATTCGCTCGCTAGTCCTGTTACGCAATATACATTCAGCACGAGCACTCTCACGGAAACCGACCTAACGGGTATCGCCGCGCTTCCGACTATCGACGCTGCAGCTCCAATCATGACAATTGACGGAACGCTGCGCGCCGGTGGGGCCACCAGCAAAAATAACGTCGTCGTAGCTACAACCCCCGATTTTAGCAAAGTGTCAGGTATCGAGGTGCGCGATGGGCAATTTCTCGATAGCACAACTGAGCGTAATACTGCCATACTCGGTCCACAACTTGCCATTGATCTCTTCGGCACCGACCACCCACTCGGCCAGCAATTCACGCTTCGTGGCAACACGTTTACGATCATCGGCATCCTGAAGTCATCCGACGCGCCAATTAACTTTAATAACATCGATTTCAACCAAGCCGCCATCATCAATCTTGAAGTCGGCAAAACATTTCATGAAGGACGCGCGCAAATCCAACAAATTAATTTCCGTGCCAAAACATCTGCCGCACTTCCCCAAACCGCCGCGCAGGTTCGTGAATTACTGACAAAGAATCATCAAAACGAAGAAGATTTCACCGTCACCACCGGCAAGGACATTGGCAAGCCAACCAGCCAGCTCTTCCAAGCGATGCGCGACGTCATGACGATTATCGCAGCAATTTCACTCTTCGTTGGCGGTATTGGTATTATGAATATCATGCTTGTCGGCGTCGCCGAGCGCACCCGTGAAATTGGCATCAGAAAAGCCGTCGGCGCCAGTAATCGCGCTATCGTCAGCCAGTTCCTCACCGAATCACTTCTCTTGAGTCTCGCCGGTGGCATACTGGGCTACCTGCTAGGTTATATTGGCGCCTTTATTATCTGCACGTTCCTCTTCTTCTCGCCAGCAATTACCTGGCAAATAGCCCTCACTGCCGCTATCATGGCCATCGGTATCGGCGTCGTCTTTGGAATCTATCCGGCTATTCGAGCTGCTCGCAAAAACGTGATCGAATCGCTCCAACAATACCACTAGATCAATTCTTTTTTGAACTTCTCAATCAAATCAACCTGCGTCGGATCAACATTGTTGAGAACCGCTACATAGATGCTAACAAAGTCGGCTAGCGTTGCCGCCCAGAGCATTTGTTGCAAAACCGTCTCGCCCTGAATGTCGATTCGAATAGCTTTTGGCCGTCGGCCACTCAGAAGCTGATCGCTCAGCTCAAACCGCTTCAGGATTCGTGGGTTTTCGAACTGACTCACGAGATCGAACACCGCGAATGGCTTCACAATCGGGTGGCTTGTCCAACCAAGAAATTCATTATGGTTAAACTCGGGCAAGAAATTCCAAAACGCGACGTTCTTCGCGTTCTCGTTCCAGCTAATCTTCCATTTATACGCCACGGGCGCCATCAAGCTACCTGCATAAAAAACCGGCGTCTTCCCCACAGCTAGCAACGCTAATTGTTTCGCATAATTATGCTCGACCAGCGTATCCTTTTCCCAACGAGCACTTTCGGTGCGCAGCCATTCACCGCTTCGCGTCATCTCTTCATAGAGGTTGTCGTTGATAAAACGATACTCGTTCAAAATACGTAACATGCACCGCAAGTTATAAAACACCGACATGCGCGGCTGCGCATCGTGCGGCATCGGTGCATACATGATGCCGTTCTCGCGAGCAATTTCTTCGAGCTTACCACCAGCTGACGTAATTGCCAGTTGCGCACCATGCTCCCTCGCCTGTTCGAGACATGACAAGGTTTCCTCGGTATTTCCCGAGTGACTACTCGCAATCACCAACGTGCTTTCGTCGACATACTGCGGCAACGCGTACCCTTTGACAACCTCAAGTGGCACGCCAAGCGTATCCCGCAGCAATACCTTAATCATATCCGCGGCCAACGCCGAGCCACCCATGCCAGCAATAATCACTGATCGAAGCGGCCGATCATCATTATCCGTATCACGAAGTGACACCTCGTAGGTCAGCTGCGCATAAAGCCGCGCCGCTACGTCAAGCGCACCGTCATGGTCGCGTTGTTTTAGAACATTTATATCATCGAGCATTTCCCCACCTCCTCCTTGCGGAATCTTCTGCTTCCATGATACAGTATTTAGTAAATAAGCATAAGAAAATTATCATTAGGGGTGGGATATGGATCTGACAGCTCAGTCACAGCAGACAATCAGCGACGACCAGGAACTGGCGAAAGTGCTAGCCGGCGTTAATCAAGAGGCCGAGGAAGCGCTTGGCGGTAGTAGCGCACCAACATCATTACCTCCATTGCCTCCAATGCCCGACCCTAGCGTAGCGGTAGCCGCACCGGTATTTCAACCCGCCGCTATACCCGACCCGATCAGCATGCCCGCTGCCCCGGCTCCGATGTCGCAAAACGCGGACGGCAATCTCGATAACATTAAACAAGAAGCACTTGGCGAGCTTCGACCACTCGTCGACAAGCTCAACGTTTCTCCACAAGAGAAGTTTGACACCTACCTACTTCTTATTCGTTCAACCGATGATCGCACGCTTGTTGCCCCAGCACACGAAGCTGCCAAGAACATCCCCGACGAAGCGCGCCGAGCAGAAGCTCTCCTTGATATCATCAAAGAAATCGATTTCCTATCCCAGCAACAGCAATAACATTTCCATAAAATAATAAACCGATGCCTCAGGGCATCGGTTTTTAGGTATAATACATATGATGAATATTCACTTTGCTACCGACGAAGAGCTTTTGCGGTGGGATGACCTGCTTGCCGCTAACCCCGACGGCGGCAATGTCTTTAGCACATGCGAAATGGCCGAAACGAAACGCCTGAACGGCTGGCGCGCCCGATTTCTTGTAGCCGACACACTCGCCATCACGATTCTCGAGAAATCACTCCCCCTGCTCGGTACCTACTGGTACCTGCCCAAGGGTCCTGGCGTCACCAGTGCTGAGGCGCTCACCACACTCTTACCCGAGCTCCAACGTTTCGGCGAAGACAACGATGTCTTCTGTATCAAAATAGAGCCAGAGATTCATGATTCTTCCGAGGCAACTGCTGCGCTTCGACCACTCAACCTCATTCATACCCGACCCGTCCAGCCCAATGTCTCAACTATCATCCTAGATCTCGCGCCATCGATCGAAGAGATAATGGCAGGCCTCAACCAAAAAGGCCGTCATGCCATCCACCGCGCCGAACGCGACGGGGTCACAACTCACGCCGTCGAGGTGAACGATGATAACGCCCATATTATGTATGACCTCCTGATAAAAACTGCCGAAGGTCGCTTCGAGACATCCGTTCGCAGCTACGAGTACTACAAAACGTTTTGGAAAGCTTTTGCTAGTAGTGGCAAGGGCAGCTTGTTTTTCGCCTATTTCGAAGGTCGAATCGTTGCTGGCGCATTCTGTATGTACGTCGGGCACAAGGGTCTCTATAAAGATGGCGCATCGGTTCGCGACCGCACCGTTTACGGAGCGAGCCACCTCCTCCAGTGGGAAGTCATCAAGTGGATGAAAGATCGCGGCGTCACCAGCTACGACCTCTGCGGTGCCCCGCATTCAACTGCCATGAATGACAAATCAGGTAGCTTTTACGGCATCGGCCGCTTCAAATCAAGCTTCAATAAGCAGGTTACCGACTATATCGGTTGCTATGACCTCCCTATTAACTTGACCTCCTACAAAATTTGGCATCGTATCGGCGAGCGTATCGCCCTCAGCCTATCCTGGCGACTTAAACACACACAGTGGTTCTAAGGCGGCGCATCATCATCGGCAATCTCAGCGACCGCTAGACACACTCGGCTTCACGTTGCTCTAGTGCGCCCTGCACGGCTCACTAATTTTGCCGCTGGCGGGCTCTATCTCCTGACCATTGTCGTTATACTATAAATGTGTTATTATATATTAGCTCATTCGCCCCAAGGAGGTGAAACGACATGAGTAGGACACCAGCCCTAACGTTTGTTAGCACGAGCAACGCCCAAGAAGTACAGGCGCAGCTCCAGCGCGAAGATAACCCCGCGGACATTTTTGTCTGCGACGTCCTCCCGCTTGACCCCGACACCCTGACTATCAAGGATGTACCGCTCCGACTTCTCGTGCGGCCCGTCCGCGGCGGAAAGCCCGAGTACAGCGAAGGTAACGGCGATCAGATTTACCGTACCCGCGCGAGCTTCCCAGAACGTGAGCAGGAGTTCGACATCACCATTACCATCCCAGGATCTCCCGACCAGCAAAGCGCCACCGTAAAGGCGGCACCCGAGCTGTTCGGCATCCTGGACTCCATACTCCAGGGGCACTGAGAAACCGGGCATACCGAGCCGCCACTATGGCGACTCGGTCACTGCCCGGTGCTTCTATTTCTAAGTATTCGATCTATTGACTTTTTATCATTGTTATGCTATTATAGAAAATGTTCACATACCCAACCCCTAGGAGGAACCGTGGACATTCTTGACAAGGTCCAGGAGTGGACTGAAGCGGTCGAGGAGTACGGCGCAACCCGCACCTTCGAGCGTGCCTATGGCATCGCCTGGCGCGACAACGCGGGCGAGTTGCACGTCGTCGCTATGCGCGGCACCGCAACTGACCGCGAGCGGCTCGAGGGAAAGAAGGGCATCACCGATGCCACCCCCAGTGCCCACTGCCACTTCGATGAGGTAGCGCGCAACGTCCTGTTCGCCGGGTCGACCGACCCGCAACTCCGCATGGAGGCCGAGCTGGCGCTCCAGCGGTTCTGCTGGCTCCACGGCATCTGACCTGTCACCCGCCTCGGCGGACCATGGAACTGCCACCGTGGCATCCATGCGTCCGCCGAGGCGAGCAACTTTTTAGCGTATTTATTTATTAAACAGAGTCGTGTTGGGAAAGTAGTTCTCGCACCACCTCAGCGTCATTCCACGGGATTCGTTCACCGTTTACAATTCGGTACACTTCATGTCCCATCCCAGTAATTAGCACTGTATCGCCCTTCGTAGCTACTTGAAGGGCTTTTTCAATAGCATCACGCCTATCTGGAATCTCGGTAGTCTTGATTGCACCCTTGGCTTTTTCGATACCCTCATACACTGTATCTCGAATAGCTTTGGGGTTTTCACTATAACTTTCTTCGTCCGTTAGGAAGATCCGATCAGCCAATCGCGCGGCAATCTCACCCATAATTGGGCGCTTGCCCTTATCACGATCACCGGTGGCACCAAATACGAGCAATACCCGATTCTTCGTAATAGCCCGAGCGGCAGTGAGGACTTTTTCGAGACCGTCCGGCGTATGCGCATAGTCGACGACTACATCGAAAGCCTGGCCTTGCTCAATGCGCTCAAATCGTCCCGGAACCGCCTCGAGATTTGCCACTCCTTCGACGATATCTTGCAATTTCACGCCGAGAAGATACGCAGCCGAAGCCGCTGCCGTCATGTTATAGACATTGAACTCGCCCGGCAGTGCCGTTGCTAACTCAAGCTTGGTCTGGTGATCGATAGTAATGTTCGCTTCGCTTCCCTTGCGGTAGAGCTTGAGATGATCGATATGCGCCTCGGCGTCATCGTGCTTGCCATAAGTGATTTTTTGGGCGGCAGCTGGAAATTTATTGAAATAATCAAACCATTCATCATCGCGATTGAGAACAATGTATTTTGGGCGCATCGCGAATAGTCGCCCTTTTACCTCTGCATATGCATCCATCGTCTTGTGATAATCAAGGTGATCCTGCGTTAAATTAGTCATAATCGCCATTTCTACCGGCACGCCTTGCAGTTTGTGCTGATGAATTGCGTGACTAGGGAACTCCATAATCACGAAATCAACATTCGCCCGCTTCGCCTGCAGAAAAAAATGCTGGATTTTTGAGGTTGGCGGCACAGTAGCGTTATAGTCATTGATCCTTCGCTTGCCGGCTATCTCGATAACCGCCGTACTGAACATAGCGGTTGTTCGCCCCGCTTCTTTGAGAATCTCATTGAGATAGTTCACGGTCGTCGTCTTGCCATTCGTCCCCGTCACCGCGATAACCCGCAGATTTCGTGCCGGAAAACCATAACGCGCCGCGACGATATGCGCCCGACCCTTTCGATACCCCTCTTCAAGCAAGCGCGTCATACCGCTTGGTAGCGCCCGCCGTATCCCACTTGTCAGCAGCTGCTTCATGCATCTAGTGTACCACCGATACGCGTGGTCGATAAGTGATATAATGGAGCAAGTGAAAATTTTGGGAATCGAAAGTAGTTGTGACGAAACAGCCGCTTCCGTCGTAGAGGACGGACATTTTTTGTTGTCCAATGTCATTCAGTCACAAATTGATATACACGCCCACTATGGTGGGGTGATTCCAGAAATTGCCGCCCGTAGCCATATCGAAGCGATCAATCCCGTCATCTCCGAGGCACTGATGCAAGCGCACTGCACTTGGGACGATATCGACGCGATTGCCGTCACCTATGCACCGGGATTAATTGGTTCACTTCTGGTTGGAACGCTCGCCGCACGGACACTCGCCGTCCTGCATGACAAGCCGCTCTATCCGATTCATCATGTCGAAGCGCATGTTTACGCTAATTTTATTACCGGCCAGGCGGATGAATTGCCCGCGCTTACTTTTCCCAATCATCAACCCGACTTTCCTATGTTGGCGCTTATCGTATCTGGCGGACATTCGCAACTCGTATTGTTCCGCGATCACGGAGATTACGAGCTTCTCGGTCAAACTCAGGACGATGCCGTGGGTGAAGCCTTCGATAAAGTCGCAAAAATCATAGGCCTCCCCTACCCTGGCGGTCCATCGATTGCCCGGGCGGCTCAAAGTGGCGACGCACGTCGCTTCACATTTCCTAAAGCACGCATGAGTGGCGCATATGATTTTAGCTTCTCTGGCCTCAAAACAGCCGTTTTACGAGCCGTTCAGCGTGAAGTTGGTAAGGATTACACTTTTCCCTCCCACGAGCTTCCTGCGCTCTTAGACGACGTTCTACGGGCAGATTTTGCCGCGAGCTTCCAGCGCATTGCAATTGAAACGCTCGTAGACAAGGCGAAAAGCGCTTTTGACGACTTTCAGCCAAAATCTGTCGTCATTGCCGGTGGCGTGGCGGCCAACCAAGAGTTACGCCGACAACTATCCGAACGACTTCCGATCGCCGTCTCCTACGCACCGATGCAACTTTGCACCGACAACGCCGCTATGATCGGCGCGCTTGGCTATTTCTACGCTCAAAAGAAAGACCCGGCCGACCCCTATTCTCTAGAGGTCATACCAAGCCTATCGATG
>Ga0172381_10005257_pt1 | contig 13198 bp, 29 predicted proteins | sample Leawel6488metaG_FD_119754 | JGI IMG/M metagenome (GOLD analysis project Ga0172381, IMG submission 119754) | Leachate microbial communities from a municipal landfill in Southern Ontario, Canada - Leachate well 64-88 metaG | ecosystem: Engineered > Solid waste > Landfill > Unclassified | place... | reverse complement strand
TTGATATTTGGACTTACTTCTAATTTGTTTGGACAATGGATAATTACAGGTAGTTCTCGTTTATCTTTACTTATAGATTGAAGCTCTTTGATAAAATCGTTTACTGTTTTCATAATAGTTTATAGTTGTTATACGAAATTAAATTAAAAAGGTTACAATAATAATTTACTTATAATATCATTTTTTAGTGTTGGCTAAATAAATGTCTGCAAGTGAAGTTGCTTTTTCAGTATCCGAGCATCCTGCTAATTCATATATCCATTCACCATAAGCAATTAACAGTTCACGTTGTTCGCTAATATAAATTGTTTTTCTGCCTTCAAGCCACGCACTATATATAATATCTTTGTCGCTAAATTGTGAATGAGCAAACCTTGTTTCATTTGCTTTATACCAGTTTTTAAATTCCTTTCTCATAGTCTCTATTATAAACTTATTCAAACACACAAGTAGTATCATTACCACTAATTTTAATTACTTGTTCATCGATAAAGTATGTATCACGAATATTATGTTTAAGTAAATAAACTTTATTGGTTATTGTATCAGTTAAAATTAACTTATCATATTTGTTCCCATCACTTTGTTGTAATAATACAGTATTTGGGTCTATTCTTCCATCAATAGTATATACATATACACATGCAGTAAAAAGGATTATCATTAATACTAAACACAATAATTTTAGCAATTTAAAATTTAGTTTTTTCATAATTCATTATTAATTGTTTATACTTGTTATACGAAATTGAATTAAAAAGGTTACAAATATACATATATATTTTTCGGACAATGCGTTTTAATAAAAAAGTAACCACCTGTACAATGATATAGTACAAAGTGGTTACACCAATAACAAAACAAAACATAAAAAAAATTCAATACAAATATATATTATTTTTATTATATTAACAAGACTTTTTAGAATAATATATCATATAACCATCATTTATATTTTTAATTAAAACAAAACCAAACTTTCGATAGAAGCTGTACAATCTCTTTAGGTCTGAGCCATAAATGTTTGTAATCCAGAGTTTTATGCGAACATTATATTCATCAGCTAATTGGATTATATTTGATATTATTACAGACCCCCATCCTTTGAGTTTTTGAGATTCTTTAATTTTAATTGATATTAGATATATATATATAGTCGCCATCATCATCTGTACAATATTCAAGTTTAAGTTCTTGGATTTTATTCTTGAATTTAATTTTTTTCAGATTGATCTGAAATTCATCAAGTACATTCTGATTTAATATCATCATGAATTCTTTCACATAAATACTATATAAGAGAATTCATAATGATATTATTTTAGGTTAAATTAATATAATTTGTCAAGCAATTCCTCATCTGTTCTACAAAAGAACTTACTAATCATTTCCTGTGCATAAGAATCTATTCTTGCCCTGTCGTCCAAATACTCAACTTCTTGGGTTCGGACATTGACTTTAGCAATTACCTTACCTCCTTCATTCCCATTATCAGTTAGCCACGCATCAATATGAACAATATCTTCTTCTTCAAAACCATTTCTGATTTCACTCCAAATACTTACTTTTGCTAAATGTATATTATCAATAAGTTTCCATTTATCTTCGGGTAGACTATGTTTAAGTATTTCCCAAGGGAGTTGTTTGAGTAATTCATCCAGTACTGTACAATCATCATCATCTTCTTTCAATTGTTCTATTACCATATCAACCAAAGATTGTTTATCTCGTGTATCTGGTTCTGAGTTTGGCATCTGACAGAACCTAACTTCTCGCACCTTAATACCATCAATCAACTGTACATTCTCAATAACATCAACGTACATTGGATATAGGTCTTGTGTGTCACCAGTTTCAAGATCAATAGTTTCAATACAGATTTGGTCGTTATCATCAAGGTCTTGTATTATTGCACGAAGTTCTCCTACTGTATTAAGTTTGTCACCAATTTTAATTTTGTGATTAAGTGCATTTACCATACCAGTAGGTTCGGACATTGGTTGTTCTACATTAACTTGTTTTTCAATCCAACGTCTAAAGGCAATAGTAACATCACTATCATTCCAATTAAAACAGTCTGCTGTTTCCCAAACATCTTCAAAACAATCTTGTACAATATTTTCATAATTACTAGGAATATCCATTCCTAAATTTGACCACATATTAAATAATGTTGCTTGTATTTCTTTTCTATTTATCAATTTATTCATTGTGTTTATATATTAGTTATTGTTATTATACGAAAAAAGTGTTATAAATGTTACAAATAATCACCGCATAAATATCAACGATAATCATATTTATTCGCATTATTAGACATTCAATCCAAGTGCCTGAAGATTTGTATTCAGGATAACTTCACCATTTTTCAATTTGTTTTTAATGGACATTATTGATGATTGAAGATGTCCTTTATTAATTTTGGACAATGGCATCTTAAAATTATAATAACTATAACCACTATGATTTTCATCAGGACTGCCAACCAGTATACCTGTTTCCATTTTCTTTTCAAACTTCTTAAGTTCTTTTGTATTAAGCCAGTTTTCAAAATACTCATCGATAACAGATTCAAGGGATTGATCAAATTCCATATCATGAAACTTAGTCTTTGGCAAGGTCTTACAATAGACTTCGGCTTCTGCTATTATCTTATGGTCTTCGGGAGTATAAGCATTGTAGTCTGTACAACCACCTTGACCATTATTTTTAGCATAACCTACTTTTTTACCATCAATATGAAGGTCGGCAACAAAGCAGTTTGTTTCTTCGGACATTCGTTCGTTGAAGCTGATTTTCTTAAGTTCGATTTTCATTGTGTGTATATTTGGTTATGTACATTATACGATTATTAATTAAGGTTGTTACAAAGAAAATTTAAATAATTCAGAAATAATTCTATTTAGTTCATTTACTTTTTTATCAATCAAAATATTATCATCATCCATATATAAATATTTATTAATTTCAATCATAATTGACTGTACATTCTTATTATTTTGATAAAATTTTATTGGGACAAAAGTTCCTGAATAAGGATTATTTATTTGAACATTAAAACCATATTTTTTAAAATGTAGCATAACATGGTCAATTAAATATTTTGGTGTATGAAAATCATCAATACCAATACAGATTTCGGGTCTTTCTGTTGTTGGTTCATATTTTAAAGGTTTGGCGTTGAAACTATGACAATCAAAAATGATTGCAAAACCGTTTTCAATTAATATTGATTGAACAATATTTGTTAATTTATCGTGATAAGGTAAAAAATAATTTGTAAGAATATTCCAATAATTATTATAATTGAAAGTTCTAAGATTTTTATCATTAATAGTTTTAGTATAATATAAACCACGACCATATTTATCCATATTTTCACCAATAATAAATCGTTCAACATCACAAAACAATCTATTAAATTCACAAGTAATATGTTTTATACCGTCAACTTGAAATATTTTATCTGTTGCAATGTCTGTTGATAATAATTTTTCATTATCTAATTCATTATCACTAATACAAAAACTGTTAAAGTCAGGAATATACGTTGACGAATGTGGAATATGTAATAGAATTGAATTTCTTATTTCATCATTGTGTATACTAATATCAATCATTATAATAAATTATTGGTTTGTTATTATTATACGATTTTTAATTTAAATTGTTTCAAAAAAAATTACTATTTTTTTAATTTTCTATAAATAACATCTTGTTTACCATACTTTTGAGCAAAACTACCATCGGGGTCATATTGTGAATCATATTTATCCCTATCAATTTCATCAAAACCAAGTGATTGATAAAAATTGCTTAAATAACCATCATAATGGTCAAGATATTCAGCACCATTTTTTATAGCCGACTTAACCAATTCAGTACCAATATTACTGACATCAATTTCATTATTATGAACAGCAACAAGTTCTTTATACCCCTCATTATTATATTTTTTTAATGCATAACCAATATCCATATTAGGTATTTTAAATAATTTCATTTTACTTAATTCAGATATTGAATAAGGGGTTAACATTTTTGCGTGTTTACTTTTATTCAAAGATTGATAAAATTCTTGAGGACTTGTATTTAATTCATTTTTATTTAAAAAATCAATTGCAAGTTGTTTTTTATTTTCATCAATTTCATTTAATATTTTTTTATGTACATTAAGATTATTAATATACTCAAATAATCTTAAGTTATAAATATGTTTGTTAGTTAAATTAGTCTTATTAACTTTATCAAATAATTCAAAAAGTTCCATTATAAATTTTATAATAAATACTTTTATATTATAAAGAGGTTAAAAACCACCAGCTTGTTGTTCGTCACACATTTCACCCTCCCAACATTTCTGACCACAAAATGCACAATAACCTTCATCATCCATTAGAATTTCATCATCATCATTATCAATTATTGCAATTGGTGTTAAATTGATGTTTGAATGATATAAATCTTTATTCCTTTCTTGTGCTTCGGGGGTTAAGTCCTCCCAATAAATTTCAAATATTTTCATAATTATTATACGATTATTAATTAAGATTGTTACATTCTGTTGTTCCAGTTTCCACAACTATTACAATCTTTTTTATTTGCAGGTTGATAAATACAACCCTTACAGTCTTTAGGGTTAATTACCCTTTTATTTGGTTTGCGTGGTTTAATTACAATTCCTTTCATGTTTATATTGTATTAAAGAACTGACTGTGTTAAACAGCCAGTTCCAGTTCTGATACTTGTACATTGCTTATCGTTTCATTTGGTTGTACAACAAAGCAAGATTTTAATATTTCTTTTTCAATCTCTCTGTTACCAATTCTTTTCCATTTAAGACCAACTATCACGCCCTTAGCATCGGACACCCGGTAGTCTGTTAAATCACCATTAATAACTTCATAACCTTTGTACATTATTGGTAATTCACGCTCATGTTTAACATTAAACACCATTGCAATATTATAACCCATTTTTAATAGTAATTGACATTTATTCCAATTTCTACCAGTATAGGAATATGTAAGGTGATAATTTTGTGGAATATTTATAAATTTATTATGATTTTTTGTATAATCGTAAAACAATATATCTGGAAATGTTTCAAATATTGATAATCCATTAATTTTAACATTCTGCCAATCAATATCCGAAGTACCGTTTAATCTTACACTAAAAAAGAAATTATCTCTTATTGCCATTTTTTGTGCAACCTTAATTTCTTCAATAAGCCATTCCATAAAAAATTCAGGCTCTTCATAAAACAATTTTGTCTTTTTGATACGTGCATTTTTAATTCTGCAACCGCCTGATATTAATTCCATTCCTGCCCTGCCTGATGTAGCCAAACAACCCAAACGGCATTCTTTTGTGCTGTGTGAGCATACGTTATAACCGCTTGTACTTGCGGGTGCAAGATAAATAATATAGGTATACTGGTGGCTCATTACTTGACTATGCAATAGTTTTGCACTACTATTTACATTTCCTAAATAAGCTAAACCTGTTTGTTTCTTTGCTTTTGCTATTGTCGTAAATTCCATATTGCTGTGTATTTTTTGGTTTATATATTCTTATACGAATAATATTGAATATTGTTACAAACAAATGTAATAATCTAAAAAACAAAATAAAATATAATTCATACAACTTATACGAAATTCATTTACAAAAGTTACAGAAATTAACATTTATTAACAATTAGAAATAAAGGTAGGTCGGAGTCTACTTGGTCTCTGATTTCTTGTCAGTTACAACTATTATCTAAAGTCATTGTTTATATTTAATTATACGAAATTAATTTGTAAAGGTTACAAAGGTGTACTTATATTTATGTTATCGGCAACCTTAGTCCGTGCCATTTGATAAGTTTTCGGGTAAAATAACCTCCGCTGTTATTTTAATAATTGTTCCCTCTGGAAAATCAGAGGCATAAGCTCTATAACCATTACCATATTGAAAACCAGAATTACATTTTTCAGTTCCAATATTTTCCTTATCCTGCCAAAATTTCCCTAATATTTGTGGCCCTCCATTAAACAATAATTGCTTGCAAATAATTATTGCCTCTGTTTTTGGATTATCAATGCTAAGAACTTCTTTTGGTTTGCTATGCCTTGTACAAGTCCATGTTTTATTTCTTTTCATTCCTTCTGCATATTCTCTACGTGTTGAATAAGAATAAATTCCAGCTTCTTTACAACCTTCGTGAGTACATGGCAATCTAAAATAATATTCTCTTTTCATTTAATTGATATTTAATAATTTAATAATAAAAGGCAGCCGATAACACGTAATATAAAAAATTGGCTATCAGTGTTTGTGGTAAATTGAAATGTCAGTACAAGCCAACTTTTCATATTACCAACGTTATATGCAATACTACGTTTGTGTATCGTATTAAGTTTCATCGTAACATTCTTTTTGTTTTATTTTTAAAACTCTATATAAATATCATACACGCCGTCATAATAATAATTAGTGTTATTATTTTTCAAAATAATACCATCATAACCATTTTTTATTAAATATGATTTATATTTTATTACACCACCAAAACTATTTATTTCACCCATATATTGTTGAAAAGAGTCATAATCTTCATCATCTGAATTAATTACATATGGGTTTAAGAAACTTAATGTTTTTTCCAATATTTTACCTTCAGTTGAAATATCTTCGTATCTATCAGTATTAACATTATAATCAATTAACCCAGCAAACCATTTTGCCATTGTTAAATTATCTGTCCAAAAAACACCAATCCCATCATCATTTCCACCATATGTTTTATTTATATTTTTACCAATACCTCTATACGCTTTTAAATTGTTAAAATGATAATTTTCATTCAAATATTCACGTATAGTGGTCGCTATAAATTTTCTTAATTCCATATTATTAAATAGTTTATTCTATATATAAATATCCGAATTTTAATTTCCTTCCCGCAAAAAAAATAAAATAAAAAGGTTCAGTTTTTCATATAAAAGTTTGTAGGTTAAATCCACACTGCATATAACAAGGTGTATAAGAAAGTTTGCTATAAACAGTATCGGTAATTTAAAAGTTTCTACAAGCAAACCTTCTCATACACCCAACCGTTATGTGCCATTAAAAGACACGCTCTTTAGTCAATTCTAATACATCTAACATTTCCATATAAGATAAATCAGAAAGTTCATCTGAAAACCTATCAAAGAAATTATCTCTTACCATATCAGAATATATATCTCTTTCGAGTTCATCCATACTTTCTGATTCTTTATTTTGAGTCATAAAAAACACCATTTCCTCCGTTGGTAGTTCAGTTCCTCTATATGCAAATTTTAAACTCATCGTTCTAAATTTAACGGCACATAACACGGTATATAGTTAATACGCCAATTAAGTTAGTGCTTTAATTTTAGTTTTGGAATAGGCGCACTAATCATATACCCATTCCGTTGTGTGTAATACTACCTTTCCGACCATCTACGAACATCTATCGTTTCAAAATATCTTTGGAGAGCCTCTTTCTTTATTTCGCTATTAAAAGGAACTTCCGACTCCTCTATGTTTGAGTTTCTACTTTGAAGCCTATCATAGTTTTTAACAGTTTTGTATTTTCGTTTTCGTGTAGATTCCCTTTTCAAAAGTTGATAACCATTTAAAAAAAGAGTCTTACCTATTAAGGTAAAATCCCAAACCTCTTTCGTTAATTCATCTTTTACTCTTTCTATTCTCATAATGTTTTCATTATATGTTTTGGTTTATATTTAATTATACGAAATTAATTTGTAAAGGTTACAAAGGTGCACAAACATTTATGTTAGCAACAAGGCTACTTCTTGTTTACCATATAGTAATACTTCAATAGTTCTTCTGCTAATCTCGTCTTTCCTCTGAAACAATTATCACAATAACAATCGACATTACTTTCAGCAATCTCTTTTGCTGTCTCTTCATCTATTGTTACGTTAGGATTTCGTAAATCATTATAGCATAGATTCTCTTTAATTTCTTCAAGTGTTAACATAACATTCTCATTTTTAAAACCGCCCAGTTGCTAACAATGTGTATAGCAAATAAGCCAGTTAAGTTATTGTTTAAATTCAAAGTGGCGTACAGCACATATACCCATTCCGTTAGCCATAATTCAATCACGCCAAGTAACGTGTATTGCTTCCAGCTTATCACCAAGTAAAGATGAACCATAGTTTTCAAACTTCAATTTAATCGAAGGATATACTTCTAATCCGTTCGGGCATTGTATCATAAACGGTAATTCTCGTTTGTCTTCACTTATGCTTAATGCTTCTAATATAAAGTCGTTTAAGTTATTCGGTTCATCTGAAGAACTACGGCTAACATTGTATAAATGTTCATTGCCGTTTTCGTCTGTAATTGTAAGTTTGTATTTCATATCCACATATGTTTTGGTTTATATTTAATTATACGAAATTAATTTGAAAAAGTTACAAATATTAAAATATTATTATAATGTGATTTTAATAATATTTTAATATTTATATTATTAAAATAATAAAAAATCCCTTGCGAACCACCACAAGGGACAAACCAAAAAACATAACAACCAATTATATTTTAATATCTCTTAATTAAACAATTCAATCCAGAACCCATTATAGGTACTTTGAAACGCTGTCTGTCTGTTGGAGCAGCAACCAGTTGAATGTACCAAGGTGTATCGTCAACCTGATTGGTAACTATATCAAATAGTGCGTTTTCAAGTTCGGCTTTGGTTGCATTACAAGCACGTGCATAAACACAATATTTATATCCTCTGCCTTCTTCGGTTTCTTTCCAGTCAAAGAACAACGCATTAACGTTATTCTCTCTTGGTCTGCCAGTATATTTGTGGTAACTGGTGAGTTCTTTAAATTCTTTCTTTGTCATTGCTTTGTGTTATTGGTTATACTTATTATACGAAAAAAACCCAAACTTGTTACAGTCTGGGTAATGTTTTTAATTAAAAATAATTTATTACTTAATCATTGGAGTGTAGTTCAAGACTTCCAGAACCGCATCTTCGTCTTCCTCCGTTAAGTCAACGCTGAACACGTCTTCTGACTTGTCGCAAGGCTGAACGTAGAACTGCCAGTCGCTTTTAGGATTTTGCAACCATTTCTGTATTTCTTTGGCTGCTTCCAGTGGAGATTCGGCTTCCACTTCAATTTCTAGAACCACTCTGTGAGTGATGGTCTTCTTCATTGACTTATTATAGTCAAGAACATTTTCTGAGTAAATTGCCATGATGGTGTATGTATTAGTTATAGTTATTATACGAAAAAAAACCGAACTTGTTACAGTTCGGTTCATGTTTTTTAATTAAAAACTATTAAAGTTTTCGAGTTCCCAGAATATCTGGTAATTCAAGTTCTTCGTCATCATCCTGTGGGGTGATTTCAATGTCGTCTGCATCAATAGCATTTACGAATATCTGGGGAGAGATGTCAGGAAAACGCTCCTGCAATACTTCATTCATTGCATCGAGTGTATTAAGTGCTGTGTGTTGGTCTGCTCCTTCATCGAAGCTGTCGAACTGAATAGTTAAATTCTTTACAATTATTGTTTTCATAATTAAACCCTTTCTGTTAGTTTATTTTTACTGAAAAATTCTTCAACGCTGACTTCAACCAGAGATACATTTTCATTATATTCTGGACTGATACAACCATTTCTACCTTTATTCAGAATTGCTTCTTTAGTGTTACGGAGAACTTCAAGAATTTCATCATCATCGGTAATTTTACCATCAAATGTGAGTACGACATTAATATTAATTGTTTTCATTTCTTTGTGTGTTGGTTATTATGTTATACGAATTAAAATCAAAAAGGTTACAGTTTCCCATAACCTTTTTTAATTAAAACATATCAATTCCTTCTGTGTTCATACCAGTACAGTCTACCTTCTTATTATAGTCCAGAAGGAATGACCAGTGCAATACAGGAAGTTCTTCATCATTCTGTGCTTTGAAATAATCTGGCACACTAAAGTACTGTGTTTCTTTACAAGCCACGATTTCATCATACGTGCTTGACTGGTCGATACCATTTTCTGTTTCGCTTGGTACAACCGCTACTCTTAAATCTTTTAAATCTGGATTCATGTTATATATGTATTGGTGTATTAGGTTATACGAATTTTAATTAAAAAGGTTACACTTTTTCAAAATAATCCTGATAACTTCTAACAATTGAACTTGGATATCTATTACCGATAGCATTTTCAATTACTGAATCTTTATATGAACCCTTTGGTGCATACGACTTATCTGCTATTTTAATAACTTTCAATCCTTTCATATTTCCTTTTAAGTCCATCTTTTCAAAGATTTTTATGAATACATCATCTTTAAAAAGACCATAAATTTCATTCACAATAAGAGTATCTTTTTTATAAAGAATTGGTATAACTTTAATTTTCTCACCCTTTTTAAAATATGGAAGATTATCTTTTTTTGCTATTGCGTTTATTACTGGCATGGTGTGTGTGTTGGTTATATTAGTTATACGAATTAAAATCAAAAAGGTTACAAATGTGTTTGATATCCACATTCCAGACATTCGATATAAGGCTTACCACCTTCACGAACAGCACCACTTTCTTTTGGTAGTAACCACCATTCATTCTTACCACAGTCTGGACATTTTGCATCTTCTGTTCCCATACGTTCTGTCATGGTTGATTGATTACCTACATTATGTGGGTAAACGTGGTCGAGTACATTCCCTTTAACAGGTACTAATACCGATTGATAAAATTTTAGCTTATTCATAATTATTGTGTGTTGGTTATATTAGTTATACGAATTAAAATCAAAAAGGTTACAAATATTGTAACCTTTTAACAAATTAAATTCGTACACAATAGTTAAATATCAGTTTCAATTAAGTGCCTACATCCTTTACAGTCTCCCCCTAACTTTTCCCAGATAGCACATATTTCATGATCGGCATTCAATTCGCAATGTAATATACTAATATCTGATATAGCTAATAATTTTGCTTCTTTTAGTAACTCTATAAATTCATCCTCTGTTATTGCTTGTATGACATCGCCTTCTACAAAGTTTCCATCATTTTCATACCATGTATCAGCATAGCAATCAGATCGATTTTTAAAAAGTTGTCTTAATTCAGGTTCGTTCATAATTCAGTGGTTTTTACTTAATCATTGGAGTATAATTAAGAGTTTCCAGAACAGCATTTTCGTCTTCTTCTGATAAGTCAACACTAAACACTTTTTCGCTTTTGTCGCAAGGTTGAACATAGAATTGAAAACCACCATCACGTACCCATTCTTGAACAGTTTTGGCTGCTTGCAATGGAGATTCTGCTTGGACTTCAATTTCTAAAACTACTTTGTATGTAATCTGTTTCTTCATTGACTTATTGTACTCAATTACATTTTGGTCTTCTTCTTCTGAATAAATGCCCATAATTATTTATATATTTTGGTTATATTATGTTATACGAAAAAATTTCAAAATTGTTACATTTTGGATATATTAAAACTCAAAAAATTTTCAAATTCTTTATTAATTTTATTAATTTCATTAGTTTTCAATCTTATTTGGTTTGCATATATTATACCCTCATCATTATCTTTCTCATAGAATTCCAGATTGTTGTCAACGAATATAGGAATGTTACCAATGAACCTGTAAACTGGTGTGGCTTTGCAATACGTTCTTCTGGTTCTTACTATTAATATAGGATAAGGTTTATGTGTTTCACCTGTATTTGGATAAATCGTTCTCTTATCCAAAACTTCGGCATCACGCCATTCATCTTTGTTGTCGTTTCTGGGATTATTCATTAGAATCTCAACCTTGTCACCTTGTTTATAATCTTTGATTTCCATTATTTTAGTTTTTAGGTAGGTTTGAAAAACTCAGGTTCTCATTGGTGAATCTTTTGATAGTGATTCTACTGTAAAACTTTGGAGGATTACCAGAGTTAGTTTTCTGCCAGTCCTTAACTTGTTTGTCAATATCAAGTCTGTGCATCATTTCTCTTTGCTCGTCTTGGTTCTTGTGAAAGCAAATCATTGCTCTGTCAGTTCCTTCTGCGTTGTCAAATATTACATACATAGTTTTGTGGTGTTGGTTATATATTCTTATACGAATTAAAATCTAAAAGGTTACAATTATATTAATAAAAAATCCCACGGACACAACTCCGTGGGACAACAATAAACCAAATTTAAAAACAAATGAAATATCTTTTTATTTATAAGTACTATCAATTAATTCTCTAAAAGAATCATTTTCACGATAAAACGTTAAATTCGGATGCTTTACTCTTCCAAGACTTCCATATTCTCCACCTGAAACTCTTGTATAATTAGAATAGTTATTATCAGTGAATATATCGGTCTTATTTTTTTTCATGATCTTAATAATTTCTTTTTCTTGTTCCTTAGTGAACGGCATTTTAGTATCACAATCAATTTCTAATTCTCGAAAATCAATTATATGAGGTGCTTTCTTTGGGTGTCTTGCCATTGATATAAAGAACTTTCCAAAAGGTTCAAGTTTAAATGTCTTTGTTTTAATTAATGTAAGTTCCATTATTATATGTTTTAGTGTACAATAGTTATACGAACAATCTCTTAAAAGGTTACAAATAAAATGAAATATCTTTTATAATTTATTCAGGATGTCAATAAGGTCTTCTAAATTACAATCTGAATAACTATTGTAATATAAACCATCACTATCAATAAATGTAAGGTGGTCATTGATAATTGCAAGTTCTTCATAATCAAATATATTAACATTAAGAACCTTGGTGTCTATATGATCAGACGTTTCTGTGCTATTCTCTATTTCATTTCTTAATGCCTCATGAACTTCTTGTTCTAAGACATCATATAGTTTTGATAAAAATTTATATTTCATTGGTATATGTTTTGATTATTATATGTTTTAGTGTACAATGGTTATACGAACAATCTCTTAAAAGGTTACAAATAAAATATATTTTTATTGATTAGAGTTCATTTATTTTAATATCATATAATGACCATTGAGGGAAAGTAGTTAACATATATTTTTTTGCAGATATATGTACTTCTTCTTCATTTTTTTATTCTTAATATAAAGAGGATAGAATTCAATACCATTTCCTTCATTTTGTCAATTTTACAATTAGCTTTAAAATTTTTCATTTCTATATATTTTATT
>Ga0172381_10005255_pt1 | contig 13199 bp, 11 predicted proteins | sample Leawel6488metaG_FD_119754 | JGI IMG/M metagenome (GOLD analysis project Ga0172381, IMG submission 119754) | Leachate microbial communities from a municipal landfill in Southern Ontario, Canada - Leachate well 64-88 metaG | ecosystem: Engineered > Solid waste > Landfill > Unclassified | place... | reverse complement strand
GGTGATAATAAGGCTCACCGAAGGCGGTGACCTGTCTGCCGCACAGATGGAAAAGGCCTTTTCCCTGATTATGTCGGGCTCGGCAGAACCTGCCCAGATGGCAGCTTTCTTGACCGCCTTGCGCGTAAAAGGGGAAACGGTAAATGAAATAACCGCGGCGGCCAAGGTAATGCGGAAATTTGCGGTTGCAATAAAGACTTGTTCGTGTATTGACATGGACAGGGATGAGATCAATATCGAAACAGAGACTGTGCTCGATACGTGCGGCACAGGCGGTACCGGGACAAATACCTTTAATATATCTACGACATCGGCCTTTGTGGTTGCCGGCTGCGGCGTAAAGGTTGCCAAACATGGTAACCGTTCAGCCTCAAGCGCGTGCGGATCCGCAGATGTCCTTGATGAATTAGGCATAAGGCTGGACTTAAAACCAGAACAGGTAAAGGGGTGCATACATAAGATAGGCATCGGTTTTATGTATGCCCCGGTATTTCATCAGGCGATGAAGTATGCCTTGCCTGTAAGAAAGGCTATAGGCATAAGGACGATTTTTAATCTCTTGGGCCCATTATGTAATCCTGCCAATGCCACATGCCAGCTTTTAGGCGTATACGACAGAGGCTTAACCAGCGTAATCGCCAAGGTTTTAAACAGGCTTGGTTCAAGTAAGGCCTTTGTTGTTCATGGCCTTGATACGCTTGATGAGATATCGATAACAGGGCCCACTCAGGTCTCTGAACTTAATTCAGGAAGGGTTAGGACCTATATGATAAAGCCCGAGCAGTTTGGGATGAAGCGGGCCCGGCCCAAATCCATAGAAGGCGGCGACGCGGCGCAAAACGCGAAGGTTATGCTATCTATTTTATCAGGCGCGCGGGGACCCGGGCGCGATGTGGTCCTTCTGAATTCCGCGTATGCCCTTGTCGCGGCCCGGTCCGAGAAGGACATTAAAAAGGCCATCAAGTCCGCCGCGGCATCTATTGATTCGGGCAGGGCCATGGAGAAATTAAGGCAATTAAAGGATTTCGTTCCCATATGATATTAGCAGAGATAATAAAAACAAAGAGGCGGTATCTTGAACAGGCCAAGAAAGTTACCTCGCTTGAGTATCTTAGGCACCGTATCTTAAGAAAGAATATCAAAACGAGGAATTTTAAGTCGGCCATAACCCGTTGCCGGGATATAGCGGTTATCGCGGAGATAAAAAAGGCGTCACCGTCAAGAGGTGTTATAAGAGAGGATTTTAATGTAAGGATGATAGCGGCCCAATACCAGATAAACGGCGCCGCGGCCATATCCGTTCTTACCGATGAGCAATTTTTTAAGGGCAGGCTCGAATACATCAAGGAGGTCAAAACGGTTGCAAGCCTTCCCGTGCTAAGAAAAGATTTTATAATTGATGAATATCAGGTGTATGAGTCAGCTATTTACGGAGCGGACGCGGTATTATTGATAACTGATTTGCTGTCTCGGGAAGAGATAGTGAGATTATCATCTCTTGCCAAATCCTTAGGTATGGATGTCTTGTGCGAGGCGCACAGTGAATCCGAGATCGAAAAGGCAATAGGCGCCAGGCAGGATATTATCGGGATCAACAACAGGGACCTGGACACATTTAAGCTTAGCCTTAATACCACGCAAAACCTGATAGGCCTTATACCGCGCGGCAAGGTGATTGTAAGTGAGAGCGGCATACGTTCGCGGGCAGATATAATGTTTTTAAAAAGTATAGGCGTAAATGCCGTGCTTGTGGGCGAGTCGCTTATGGATGCTGATGACATAGGGCAAAAGCTCAAGGAATTAACGGGTAAATAGGTTAGGATATGCTTGAGGCCAAGGTCAAGATATGTGGTATCACAAATCTCGAGGACGCGCTTTGCGCCCAGAAATGCGGCGCGGATTTTATCGGGTTTGTATTTGCCAAAAGCCCGCGCGTGATTAAGCCTTCGGCCGCGGCCCGTATAATAAAGAGACTTTCGTCGAAAGTAAAGATAGTGGCCCTCTTTTCCGACCAGGCTGAAAAAGACGTCCTGCGGGCTATCGCGGAATTAGGCAGAATCGATATGTTGCAGTTCCACGGCGGAGAGACCCCGCGGTTTTGCTCGCTTTTCGCGAGTAAGCGTATCATCAAGGCCTTTCGCGTAAAAGATGAAAGCTCGATAAACGCGATAAGCGGTTATGCTGGCGTGGATTTTGTTCTTCTCGATGGCCATAGCGATAAGGCGCGGGGTGGCGCGGGTAAAGGTTTTGACCCGGCCCTGGCCCTTAAGGCAAAAAGGTTTAATATACCGTTATTTATTGCCGGAGGCATCAATCCTCAAAACGTGTCCGGCATAGTTGATTTGGTGAGGCCTTTTTGCGTTGATGTCTCAAGCGGTGTAGAAAGGTCACCGGGTAAAAAGGACCATAATCTGATCCGGCTATTTATACAAAACGCTAAATGCTGTATATCCCGCCGTGGCAATGAAAGGCGATAACTGATGTATTTTTCATATATAGAAAAAGAAAAGGCAGGGCTGATAAGGCTTACGCGTGAGCTTGTAGCGATACCTACCGTAAACCCCCCCGGTGTTCATTACGAAGAGATTGTAGCCCTGATAGAGGATTATTGCAGGCGGCTTGGGCTTAAGACATCAAGGTATATAGTCCCGGCAGGGCTTTTAAAGAAATATAATATAAAGGGCGGCTCGAAGAGGATAAACCTTATAGCCTGCTGGGACGCGCGCGCTAAAAGGAAACTGCATATAAACGGGCATTATGATGTAGTTCCCGCGGGAGCCGCATGGGCAACAGACCCTTTCCGCGCTGTTATTAAAAACAACAAGATATACGGCCGCGGGACTGAAGACATGAAATCAAATATATCCGCGGTATTGTTCGCGATAAAGGCCCTGAAACAATGCGGCATGAGGCCTGGGTGTAACATCGAACTTTCTTTTACCCCTGATGAAGAGACAGGCGGCAGGACAGGCTTTGGTTATCTCGTTGATAAGGGCATTGTGAGCCCCGATTATGCCATATCGGAGGGTTATAATGACGGATACATATCGTATGGCAATAAGGGCCTAGTCTGGTTCAAGATAGACGTAATCGGCCGCGCCTGTCATAGCAGTGAACCCTATAAGGGGGTAAACGCGTTTGAGAAGATGATGGATATTGCCCATGCGTTGGAGAGGTTGAACGAAAGGATATCGGCCAGGAAGACACGATACAAGGTTAAAGACTTCAGGAACAGGTATTCAACGATGGTCTTAGGCGGCAGGGTGGCCGGAGGCTCAAAGGCGAATATCGTCTGCGACTCATGCAGTTTTATGATAGACCGGAGATTTTTACCCGAGGAAAATCTTGATGATGTTAAAGATGAGATAACAGGCGCTATCAATGTCCTGGCGAAGAAAGATAAAGAGCTTAAGTTTAAAATTACGGTGCTTAGCGAAGAGGACTCCGTTGTCTCTGGAGAGAAGAACGCGCTTTTCAAGGAGTTTAAAAGCTCCGTCAGGCGGGTGCTTCAAAAGCCTGCCAGGTGTGCTGTTATGGCCGGCGCCACGGATATAAGGTCTCTGATAAGGAAGGGGGTGCCCTGTTTAGGCTATTCGGTTGACGGGGCGCATACCGCCCACTGCGATAATGAATTTGTATATATAAAGAGTTTGGTTGACACAGCAAAGATATTTGCTGATATAATATACAATCTGAAATAGTATAGCCATGAAAGAGAAAAAGATGTTTCCTGATAAGAGAGGATACTTTGGCCAATTCGGCGGCCGTTTTGTGCCCGAAACGCTTATGTCGGCCATAGAGGCGCTTGACCTGGAATACGCAAAGGCTAAAAAGGATAAGGGCTTCAAGGGCGAGTTTGATTATTATTTAAGGCAATACGCAGGCAGGCCCACCCCTTTGTATTTCGCTAAAAACCTTAGCAAGGCCTGCGGCGGAGGCAGGATATATTTAAAGAGAGAGGACCTGTGCCATACGGGGTCGCATAAGATAAATAACACAATGGGTCAGGCGCTTTTGGCCAATAGGATGAAAAAAGGCAGGATTATTGCTGAGACAGGCGCGGGACAGCACGGTGTTGCGACTGCGACGGTGGCCGCGCTTTTTAATTTCAAATGCGAAGTATATATGGGGCAGGAGGATATAGAAAGACAGGCCTTGAATGTTATCAGAATGAAGCTCTTAGGTGCCAGGGTCATAGCTGTTTTAAGCGGCAGCAGGACACTTAAAGACGCGACCAATGAGGCGATGCGCGATTGGGTGGCAAGTTCCGAATATACCCATTATATTATCGGTTCTGTGGTAGGCCCTCACCCGTATCCTATGATGGTAAGGGATTTTCAGTCGGTTATCGGAAACGAGGTCAGAGGCCAGCTTAAGCATATAGGGGAAAAGGAGCCTGATTATCTGCTTGCCTGTGTCGGTGGGGGGTCAAATTCCATCGGGTTGTTTTATCCGTTTTTTGATTCAAGGGCTCGGTTTATCGGTGTTGAGGCCGGCGGTTTGGGAATTAATAGCCAAAAGCATGCCGCCACGCTTTCAAGGGGCCGGGTAGGCATATTGCATGGCTCGAAGAGTTATCTATTGCAGGATGAGTTTGGGCAGATCAAGATAGCCCATTCGGTATCAGCAGGCCTTGATTATCCGGGCGTCGGGCCTGAACATTCATTTTATAAGAACAAGGCCCGCGCAAGTTATGTGTCTGTTAACGATAAGCAGGCAATTGAAGGTATGCGGTTTTTGTCCGAGACAGAGGGTATTATCCCCGCGCTTGAGAGCGCGCATGCAATAGCGTATTTGCGTAAATTAAAGATGAAATCAGGCGATGTCTGTGTGGTGTGTCTCTCCGGCAGGGGGGACAAGGATATTGATATAATCAAGGATAAAATAGCATTTTAAGATCAAAAGTTTTGGCCTATTGGTGAGAGGCAAAAAATGAACAGAATAGATGAAAAATTCAAGGCCCTTAAGGTCCCGGCAAGGCCTGCGCTGATCACGTATATATGTGCCGGTGACCCTGATATGGCAACAACACGCCAACTGCTGCCCACCCTTGATGAAGCCGGGGCCGATATAATTGAGATAGGGATGCCGTTTTCAGATCCCCTGGCGGATGGGCCTACGATACAGATGGCGTCTCAAAGGGCATTGAAGAATGGGGCTAATTGCGATATGATCTTTGATGTGGTAATGTCCGCGAGACGTAATACAGATATACCGTTGCTGCTTATGGGTTATTATAACCCCCTTTACCGGTACGGTATATCGAGGTTTATATTAAACGCCAAAGCGGCAGGTATTGACGGTATCATAATACCTGACCTTATACCCGAGGAATCCGGCGAGCTTGTCTGCGCCGCGAGGCGCCATGATTTCTGCACGGTTTTTTTGGCATCGCCGACAAGCAGCAGCGTTAGGCTTAAACTTATTTCTTCCCGGTCGACAGGTTTTATATATTATGTGTCTCTTGCCGGAGTTACCGGTGTCAGAAAAGACCTGCCAAGGCATATGCGCCGTCATGTTGTGGATATCAAGCGGATCAGTAAAAAGCCTGTTTGCGTTGGATTTGGCATCTCCACGCCTCAACAGGTGAGTCAGGTCTGTGCCTTCTCCGACGGCGTAATTGTCGGCAGCGCTATTATAAAGATTATTGAAAAGAATCTTAAAGACAAGGCGCGGCTTATGCGCGATGTAGTGTCTTTTACAAAGAGGCTAAGAAAGGCGTTGGCATAAATGTTACACGCTGTTATTATAGCCGGGGGAGCAGGCAAGAGGCTATGGCCTAAATCAAGACAGCAAAGCCCGAAATTCCTGTTAAAGATTAAGAACACGAAGACCCTGCTTGAATTGGCTGTTGAAAGGGCAAGGGCCGTGATGCCTCTTGACAATATCCTTATATTTACCAATGAGCGTCACGCGGGCCTTATAAAGAAGGTGTTGCCGGCTTTTCCTAAGGATAATATCATCTCCGAGCCTGTTTCAAGGAACACCGCGCCGGCAATATGCCTTGCCGCCCGGATGATATACGGTATGGACGCTGAAAGCGTTATGTATGTCATGCCCGCCGATCAGATAATAGAGGATAAGGCCTCGATAAAGGAGATATTTAAGTTGTGCGCTTTTATATCCCGCGTAAAAGATGCCATTATCACAATAGGTATAAAACCCGCCTCTGCCTCCACGGGTTACGGCTATATAGAGACAGCGGGTTCGTATAAGCGCCTGATATCGAATCCCGGTTATGATGTGTTTAGGGTTAGGAGATTTACCGAAAAGCCGGACGCGAAGACCGCGAAGGCTTTTATAAAGACGAAAAGATATCTGTGGAATAGCGGCATATTTATTGGAAGGTGCCGTGTTTTTTTGGAAGAATTCAAGGCACATTGCCCTGCCGTGGCAGCGGCTGCGGAGAGGATAACGGCACGAGGGGGTATTGCAAACATCAAAAAAGCGGTCAGGCTTCATTATAAGGATTTTCCCGATATATCGATAGATTACGCTATCATGGAAAAAACAGACAATGCTATGGTTGTAAAGGCCGATCCCGGATGGTCGGATATAGGTTCCTGGCCGGCGTTGGGTGATTTTCTTGCGCATGATAGAAATATGAACGCCTTGTCCGCCGCGCATATCGGTATTGATACGGCTGATTCGGTTATTGTCGCGGAGAAGGGCCATCTTATAGCAACCTGCGGGGTAAACGGCCTGGTTATAGCCCACACGCCGGAGGCGACTTTAATCTGTCGGAAGGCCGATCCCGAAAGCGTTAAAAAACTTGTCTCGCTTTTAGAAAAAAAACGTTTAAAGAGGTATTTATAAGTGCCGCGTGTTATAGGTCTGGACCTGGGTGAAAAGAGGATAGGCGTAGCGGCCAGCGATGAGACCATGACCATAAGCTGTGCCGTGGACACCATAAAGGTTGTTAGTATCAACGACTCGGTCAAAAAGGTCTGCGATCTCGCTGAGGCTTATCGCGCGGAGGAGATTATAATAGGCCTGCCGTTTAATATGAACGGCACCCGCGGCCCGCAGGCTGACAAGGCTGAAAAATTCGCCCAAAAGATAAGACGGCGCGCATGCTGTAAGGTATTGACTTTTGACGAAAGACTTACGACGTCACAGGGCGAGGCTATCCTGATATCAGCTGATATGAGCAGGAAAAAGAGAAGGATGAATATAGACAAACTCGCGGCGCAGATCATGCTCCAGGCATACCTGGATTGCAGAAAAAATAATAAAGATTTTTTTAAGTGTATCCCGGGAGGAAAAGGAGACAGTGCATAATCTAACGGTTTTGGATAACGGCTTTAGGGTTATTTCGAGCAGGCTAAGCGATGTCAATTCGATTACGATAGGGATATGGATCAAAACAGGCGGCAGGTATGAAAACCTTGTCAACCAGGGTATATCTCATCTGATGGAACATATGCTCTTTAAGGGGACTAAAAAACGCTCTTGCCAGGCGCTCAAGAGTTCTATTGAATCAAAGGGCGGGGCCTTCAACGCCTTTACATCGGAGGAAAACGTTTGTTATTATATAAAAATATTATCCAACCGGCTGGCGCTCGCGGGTGATGTCTTGGCAGACATGGTGTTGAGCCCGTCTTTAAAAAAACTCGATATTGAAAAAGAAAAAAAGGTTATTTTTGAAGAGATCAGGATGTATCTTGATTTGCCCATGCAATACGTGTATGACCTTTTAGACAGGCTTATCTGGCCGGGCCATCCGCTGGGTCTTCCGCTGGTAGGCACATATGAGACGGTCAGGGATATATCCCGGGCTGATCTTGTCAGGCAAAGAGATACCTTTTATGTTCCAAATAACATGATGGCTGTTTGTTGCGGTAACATTGATCATGATCGTCTTGTAAGATTGATGGAAGGCCTCTTCAGCAGGCAGGCCCGCGGCAGAGGGCCCGGGATTGTGCCGGTTGGCAAGGCCCGCGGCGGGTCGCCTTTGGAATTTATGAGAAAGGACACGGAACAGACCCATATATGTCTTGGCGTTAGAGGTGTTAGCAGTAATGACCCGCGAAGATATGCCCTCTCATTGCTGGGCATAATTCTCGGAGGCAATATGTCAAGCAGGCTGTTTAACGAGATCAGGGAGAAGCGTTCGCTCGCGTATGAGATCGGCGCCTCGATGAAGGCCTATAGCGATACAGGCTCTTTCTTTGTCCATGCCGGTATTGACAATAAGAAACTGCTGGATGCCGTATCGGTAATAATTGATGAGCTTTCAAAGGTACGGAAATACCCCGTAACAAACAGGGAGTTTAGTATGGCAAAAGAGTATTTCAAAAGCAACCTGTTAATGGCCATGGAAAGCTCTATGTCGAACATGATGTTTCTTGGAGAGCAGATTACCGGTATCGGAAAAATACAGACCAAGGAGCAAATACTAAAGGTTGTTGACCGGGTGACCCCTTCAGATATTCAGGATATAGCAAAGAAGATATTTACTAAATCGTCTCTAAGGCTGGCAGTTATTGGGCCGCAGGGCGATGATGAGATCGCCAGGGTGCTGCGGTCTCTACATTGATTATTACCCGTTTGCGCCGTTAAAAAGGTGTTCTATTATGAAGACCAAGTCCTTTTCAAAAAATGGTATCATTGTTGCCCCGTCAATATTAGCGGCTGATTTTGGAAACCTAACAAAAGAGATAGCCCGCGCGCAAAAAGCGGGTGCCGATTGGATCCACATTGATGTGATGGACGGCCATTTCGTTTCCAACCTGACTATTGGTGCGCCGGTTGTAAAGTCCATAAGCGGCAAAACAAGCCTTTTTATCGACAGCCATCTGATGATTAGCAACCCCGGTAAATATGCGGGTGATTTTGCCGCCGCCGGCAGCGGCATGATCACTATCCACGTGGAGGCTGTCCGCGGATTAAGGAGGGTTATCGGCAGGATCAAGGCCTTAGGCGTTGGGGCGGGTGTTTCAATTAAGCCTAAAACCCCGGCATCAGCCGTATTTGATGTCCTGGATATCGCGGATATGGTCCTTGTTATGACGGTTGAACCCGGTTTTGGGGGGCAGAGTTTTATGCCCGGCATGCTCGCCAAGATAGAGAAAATAAGAAGGCGTTTTAAAGGGTATATCCAGGTTGATGGCGGAATCAATGCAGAGACGGCGAGACTGGCCCGGGCTGCGGGTGCCAACGTCCTTGTCGCGGGGACATATTTATTTTCAGCAAGGGACATGAGGTCAGCGGTACAAAGCCTTAGATAATGAATTTTTATAATGTTTAATCATGTTTGATCCAGGTTCGGAGGCCTGTGTTCGTAGTCGATATATAATAATTATACGCTAAAAAATGGATAGTCATTTATGATGAATATTAAATTTGGCACCGATGGTTGGCGGGCTGTTATAGCGAAGGAATTTACATTTGATAATGTGCGTATTGTAGCCCAAGCTATAGCCGATTATGTTAAAGGCAGTTCGGTTTACTCCCGCCGCAAGGGTCTTAAGCGCCTGATTGTTGGTTATGACCGCAGATTCATGTCCGATATATACGCGAGATTGATTGCTGATGTCTTGACGGCAAACCGCGTAAAGGTATATCTTACCCTTGCCCCTACGCCTACCCCGGCCATTTCATTTGCCATAAAGGCACGTCAGCTTGATGCGGGTATAGTAGTGACGGCAAGCCATAACCCTCCTGTTTTTAACGGCATAAAAGTCAAGACCCACCAGGCTAATTCCGCTGATGAAAAAGTTACCGGAGCCATTGAATCTTTTCTTGGCAAGACCAAACCCAAATTGCTTGTTACGGGCAGGCAGGCCGCGGGACCTCGGCAGGAGATGATAGACGCGGGCGTTGATTACATTAATTTTCTAAAAGCGTATGTTGATATAAAACGCGTTAAACGGCTTAAATCAAAGGTCCTTGTAGATTATATGTATGGCGCCGGTATTGGATATATCGAGGCTGTTTTGGGAAGGCCTGCCAATGTGCAGGCTGTCAGGTGCCATGACGATCCTCTATTCGGCGGCGTTAATCCTGAACCGATATTGAGAAATATGAGGTATTCGGCATCATATATGAAGGAAAAGAATTTTGATCTTTGCCTCGCCCTGGATGGGGATGCCGACAGGATCGGTGCCTTAGGCCCCGGCGGACGATTTATTACGAGCGGACAGATCATCGCGCTTATATTACTGCACCTTTTCCAAAATAGGAAGCTGACAGGCGCTGTCGTCAAGACCATATCAGGCACTACCTTGATAGAGAAGATATGCGCCAAATATGGGCTTACCATGTTTGAGACGCCGGTCGGTTTTAAATACATCTCCGCCTTAATGCTGAAGGAAAACGTCCTTATTGGAGGCGAGGAATCGGGCGGAATAGGTTTTTGCGGTTATATTCCCGAGCGAGACGGGATATTATCCTCCCTTCTTCTGCTGGAGATGCTTGCTTTCAGGGGCAAGAGGATCGATAAAGTGATAGGCGATATGGAAAAAGAATACGGGGTATTCTGTTATGACCGCATAGATATGAAATATCCTTTTGAAAAGGCCCAACGTCTTACAGTTAGGCTGAAGAAGGAAGCACCAAAAAAGGTGGCGGGCAAAAGGGTGCTGGAGGTCAAGACATATGACGGTATCAAGTTTATCCTTGAGGACTCCAGCTGGCTTTTGTTGAGGTTTTCAGGAACCGAGCCTATTATCAGGATATACGCGGAGGCCGATTCGGATAAAAAGGTGAAGAGGCTACTGTCTGCCGGCATGGATATCACAAAATAGCCGGCTGGATAATATCTCTCGTGTTGCGGCCTTTACCTTTTCTTGAGGATTTAACGCGCCGGGGCGGCAGGCGATGTCAACCGCCGGTCAGACAAATGAAAACTAAATACATAAGGAATTTTTGTATAATAGCCCATGTAGACCACGGAAAGTCGACATTAGCCGACAGGATTCTGCAGTTTACAGGCGCTATTACCGAAAGAGAGTTTAAGGACCAGCTCTTGGACAGCATGGATCTTGAGAGGGAGCATGGCATTACGATCAAGGCCTCTGCCGTGGGCATTAAATATAAGGCCAAAGACTCTAATGAATACCTTTTAAACCTTATTGATACGCCCGGGCATGTTGATTTTACCTATGAGGTTTCAAAGTCAATAAGGGCCTGTGAGGGTGCAATATTGCTTGTTGACGCCGGACAGGGGGTGCAGGCCCAGACTGTTGCCAATCTTTATCTTGCCAAGGAGAGCGGCCTGACCGTTATACCTGTTATTAATAAAATAGACCTTGCCAGTGCCGATGTCGCTAAAGTTAAAAACCAGTTAGGCAACATGCTCAACATTGATGAGGACTCCATTCTGCTTGCCAGCGCCAAGGACAATATCGGCACAGAAGAGATACTTGAAAGGATAATTGGACAGGTCCCGCCCCCGTCGGGGGATCAGTCGAAACCCCTCCAGGCCCTCATATTTGATTCGCAGTATGACCCGTATAAGGGTGTCATCGTTTACATAAAGATAGTAAACGGTGGCATAAGGACAGGTTCAAAAATAAGGCTTATGCAGGCAAACAAGGAATATGAATTGCTGGAATTAGGCGTGTTTAAACCAGGCATGTGCAAGGCGGCATCGCTTGGCTGCGGCATGGTAGGGTACTTCACGGCCAATATAAGAAACCCGAAGCATGTCATGGCCGGTGACACCGTTACCGCCGCGGAAGATCCAGCCTCCAGGCCCCTGCCGGGATACAAGAGGATGAGGCCTATGGTTTATTGCGGCATATATCCTGTTGACACAAACGATTTTGAGGCCTTGCGCGATGCTATCGAGAAATTGCAATTATCAGACAGTTCATTTGATGCCGCTCAAGAAAGCTCAACATCCATGGGCTATGGATTTCGTTGCGGTTTTTTAGGCCTTTTGCATATGCAGATTATACAGGAGAGGCTGGAAAGGGAATACGGCCTGGATCTTGTATTGACGACACCCGGTGTCGTTTACAAAGTAAAAAAGTCCGATGGCAAGACACTAGAGATAGAAAATCCGGCCAAACTGCCGCCCTTAAATGAGGTCGAAGAGATCGCAGAGCCTTTCGTTGAGGCAAAGATGATAATTCCGGCCGAGAGTCTGGGAAATATAATGGAGCTGTCGAGGCAGAGGAGGGGCATATACATAAGCACGGAATACATCAGCACAGAGAGGGTGAATCTGACCTATTTTTTTCCGCTTTCCGAGATAGTGGTTGATTTTCATGATAAGCTGAAATCCCTGACCCAGGGTTACGGTTCGCTCGATTATGAATTTATTGATTACCAGGCTAATGATCTGGTAAAGCTTGATATACTTCTAAACGGGGAGACCTGCGACGCCCTTTCTTCTATTGTCTATAAAGAAAAGGCGCAGGCGAAGGGCAGGGCCACTGCCTTGAAGCTCAAAGAGCTTATACCCAAACAGCTCTTTCAGGTCGCCATACAGGCCGCTATCGGTAATCAGGTGATTGCGCGGGAGACGGTAAGCGCCTTAAAGAAAAATGTGACTGGTAAATGTTACGGCGGTGATATTACCCGGAAAAGAAAGTTATGGGCAAAGCAAAAGGAAGGCAAGAAGCGTTTGAAACAGTTTGGCAGGGTGGAGGTGCCGCAAGAAGCATTTTTGGCGGTTATGAAGATACAGGCTTGATTATTTATTAGGGGGGTAAGGGATTGAATATCAAAAATTATACAAGGGTTATATGGGCTTCGATTTTTAATAGAGAGAACATTGAGGTTGTTGTTACCGCGGTGGTTCTCGCCCTCATTATCAGGGCATTCGTTGTGCAGGCGTTCAAGATACCGACAGGTTCAATGAGGCCTACGCTTATAGAAGGCGACAGGATACTCGTAAACAAATTTATATATAAATTTACTAAACCCAAGCGTGGCGACATCGTGGTCTTTAAATATCCGGAGGATAAAAAGAAGGATTTTATTAAGAGACTTATCGCAACACAGAACGAGACGGTCCGTATTGTCGATGGCGATATCTATATTGACGATGTTCTTGTGAAATCGCCGCAAAGGATCAAGCAGATCTATTATTACAATAAGCCCGGCGCCCCATACGGAGAAAACTCAACGTCCGTAAAGGTGCCTGAAAATTCATACTTTGTCTTAGGCGATAACAGCGCCTCGTCAAGGGACAGCAGGTATTGGGGTTTTGTGCCCGACAAATACATGGTTGGCAGGGCATTTGTCAT
>Ga0172381_10005254_pt1 | contig 13199 bp, 6 predicted proteins | sample Leawel6488metaG_FD_119754 | JGI IMG/M metagenome (GOLD analysis project Ga0172381, IMG submission 119754) | Leachate microbial communities from a municipal landfill in Southern Ontario, Canada - Leachate well 64-88 metaG | ecosystem: Engineered > Solid waste > Landfill > Unclassified | place... | reverse complement strand
ACGTTGTGCCGCCCGCCGCCGATCCGCCGCCCGCCATCAACGCCGCGAGCCGCGCCTTCACCACGTCCGCCGCGATCTTCTCCGGCTCGCGCCCGCCCGTGACGAAGTATTTGACGTTCATAAACGTCTTGCCGTCCGCGTTCGGCTTCGATTCCTCGATGTGGACGATGGCGCGCTTACCGAGCAGCGGGTGGTTCTCCACGAACAACTCGCTCAGATCCGATCCTTCCCATCCGAGCTTGCGCAGCGTGTCCGCGCTGATTTGTGCCTGCGTGCGGTCGGCAAAGTTGCCCTTGCCGTAGTCACCGCTGTACTCCAGCATCGCGTAGTCGCTCTCGCCGTTCTCGCCCGTTACCTGGACGTGCAGGTCAAAGGCGTTCGGGTCCTTGCTGAATTTCGGGTCCGCCGGGATGATTTTGCCGATCGTTACCGGCGTGTTTCCTGCTTTCGTGAACATGATGTGATCCTCCTGTTTGTTGTGTTTCTTATACCCGCTATCTACTCTTTCGACGCGTCTCCGTTCGACGTGCCGACATCAAGCGACAACTCCATTGCCTTCTCGTCTTCCCGCATGGGCCGCGATTCAATCACTTCCCGCGTATCGCATCGGAGAACCGTTATCGTTGCTTCCGTCCAGTTCTGAATCTGCTCGCACTTGACTTCCCGCGTCTCGATTCCCGAATGAACACGCCCCGACAGCTTTCCGATAATGGCGTCCTGCTCCGCGAGCTTGCCCTTGTAATCGGATTTCACGGCGTCAAACTCGCCATCAATGCGTTCGCGTTCAGCGTAGGCGTGCGCCATGTCCCTGCCGTATGCCAGAACTTCTTGTTCCGTCAGCGTGCAGGGGAGCGCCTTCGTGACACTCTTAGTCAGCGTCTTGTCCGATGAACCTTTCTTCGCCATGTGATCCTCCTTATACCTACTTTTGTAGGGTTGCCCGCTCCTACGCGAACAAAACCCCCTGCATTCTCTCCCATAGCCGCCACGTCAACCGCGTGTCCTGGAGACAATATTCCGCAATCGTATTCCTCCCTTCTTCGGTTTTCATCAACTCCGGGAACAGCGCGAAGTCAATCTCCTTCTTGCGCTCTCCGAGCATCAGGCCGGCCACGAGGTCGAGCTTGACGTAATCCCGCCAGCCGCCCCATACCTGCATGAGATCATAATGCGCATCCGTAGAGTATCGCTTCATCCACGCATTCAGCGGCGGCGCATTGAAGTTCGACGGACACACATCAAGAATAGCCGCCCGCTTATAGATGAACGGCATATCGAATCCCATACCGTTCCACGTCACGAGCCGCACGCCGTCGCTTCCGAGTATCTTGAACAGCCCTTGCAGCAGTTCGGTTTCAGCCGCGTCCGTCATCTCCGGAAGTATATCGCCCCATTCGCCTTCCGCATTGACGAATGCGTAACAGAGCACGCGCCCCGTCAGCGCGTCCAGCGCAGCGTCGGCTACCTGAGCGGCTTTCTTCTCCGCGATATCGGCGGCGATCTTGGCTTGGTCTTTGAGGTTCTTCTTCGCGGTCGGCTCCGGAAGAAGTGCGAACGTGTCAGGATTAGCGATAGTTTCGATGTCTAGTGCTACGATCATGCCGCACCTTCCTTTCTCTCACCCATCACCAGCCGAATCGCTGCCCGGTGCGCGTGGCCCAACCCATCCGCCTCCAGCGCCGCTTGCAGCGTCTCCGCGTCCATCTCTGCCCACGGATGGCCGCTGTAATCTCCGAACCCGTCCGGACACACGCTCGCGTCGGGGATCGGTGCGGCTTCCTGCGCTACGCTCTGAGCCGCCTCCACAGCCTCGCTCGTCACAACCTTTGCGCGTCGCAACGCCTCGTCCTCGCTGATCTCGACGGATGCCCGAGTCTGCCTGTCTCCGTCCATGTCGCTAACCTCTTCGGGAGGATACAGTCCCGCATTGATCTCCGGTGCCAGCCGCCGCACGGCACGCGATACCATCCGCGCCCACAGCATGTCCTCTGGCCGCTTCTGCCAGGTATGCTTGAGCGTCTTGCCGTCTTTCATGAAGCAATCGCCGGTGCGCTTGGCATCTTCTATAGCGTACTCGAACGGAATCTCCTGATCCTCGAAGAAGAACAACGCAGCCGCCCGCGTCACGCTGTTCTCTACGATCTTGTACGATCCACCCGCCTTGCGGAGATCCGCGAGCATCGCGTCCGCTCGCATTGAAGGGCGCCCATCAATAATATGGTAGGTGCGCCCAAACTCCATAAGAGAGATGCCCTGCTGATGGCAGGTTGCCACGACAACGAATCCCGCCGCCGCATTGGCAACACCGAACATGCCCGACTGCGCGAGCAATGTCCCGGCGCGAGCCAAGTCTTCAAACGTCTTAACCGGCAGTTGCGCCCGATCATTCCTGATTGTGATAGCCTCCGTTGTCATACCTTAATCCTCCTGTCTCCGTTAAATGCCCACCAAACCAAGTTCCAAACCCGTATCGCCGCCTCTACATCCCGCCAATCCTCCGCAACCATTCCGGAGGGAGCCGCGAACCCTTCGTAACGTCCCGCCTGTTGCGCAGGTCGTTGAACCACCGCAGCCGGTGTCCGAGCCCAACGGCGAGCGCAAGTAGCGCAACCGCCATTACACCTAAAAGAAAAATGAGATCCATTTGCTTGTCCTTTCATTTGCTCCCCATCATTGCCAGTATCGCCAGAAAGATTGCCCCCATGATGCTTGCCGCTGCATTCATGCCACCCTCCTGAACTCGACCACCCACACCCACGGATTCACGTCCCACCCGTAGCCGCGCTTCTTGTTGATGGAGTCCCAAAGAGACCGAAACGCCAACCTTGCAGCATTCCCAATCAGGGCACGTTCACAAGTTACCCCCTCACGTCTTGCCTCGCACTCGGTTATGTCCTGTACCCGCTCAACCCGCACACCCGTAACCTCAAGCGTTATGCGTGAGGCCCAGCGGGGCATGTGGATGGATGGTTTCCATTTTACGGGGTAGTCTGGATCTCCGTGCCATGTGGCCCGATAGAGAACAACGTCATGGCCGGGAAGGTGCCCCCATCCGTCTTTTGCGAAGCACTCCCGCACCCATAGACGGTCGCCCGGCGCACCGTAGGGGCAATGCGTCCTCGCCCACTCAATAGCCAGCGGGTCGCCCGTGTTGCGAAGATTCTTAGCCACTCGCCTAGTTTGTGTCTTGCGCCCGTCCAGCACGGCCCGCACCATCTCGCCATTGAACAAAATCGGTCGCTCTTTCATTGCGCCCTCCACACATACGCGCCGCGCACAACGAACCGACGCGGCGCAAGTTTCTTCGACCAGTATTGCGCGGAACCGCTATTGCCGAGAATGCAGTCGCCTATGCGCATCGCTTCCCAATCTGTCAGCGCTCTCCGTCCTCGTCTGCTTTTCGGTACTTTCGTTTTCATGGTGGTCACTTTATCACCTTTCATTTGATAGTCAACAACTATTTACTCTTAATTTACTTTTTTTTATCGTATCAAAAACAACGCCCCCGGCAGTTCGGAAACCGCCGAGGGCGAAGGATTGAAATAATGATTTTCTGATTTAACTTTTCACGGTCTCGGGCTTGGCACCAGCCACGCTTTTGCCGTGACGTTCGTAGTATTCGCGGCATATGCCAGCATCCGCAACCGTGAAAACAGCGGGATTCTCGCAATCGCGTTCGTGCTGATGTCGCTCCCGGCCTGAGTCACGGCAACGTCCCGCACCGGATACACCCCGCCCGTGGTATTCGCAACGGTCAGGATCGTCCGTGACGCGCCGATGTCGCTGCCGGAAGCAGTGATAAACGATACCGTGCATGTCGGGCTTGCGGTGCCCGCCAGCTCCACGATGAGGGTGTCCGCCCATCCGTTATAGACCTCATCGGCGTAAGGCGTGTTGGTGGTGACTGACGTTGCGTTGGTGTCCACGGACACGGACCAGCGCGGGAACTCCGAGCCGCTGGGGTCGGCGTGTGCGGTGATGGCGGTGGCGAGGATGGCGGCGAGTACGATGGTTTTCTTCATGGTCTATCTCCTTCGTTGGGGCAAAGCCCGTTTTTGTGGTGTGCGTTGTGGACGTTGAGCGGGTCTGGTTGAGCGTTGTGGGAGCGCGGAATTGCCGACATTGCCGGGTTTAGTGATGCTTTCTCCAGCCAAACCGGACAATATCCTTGTGATCTGCATGGGGCCGCCCGTTGGACCGCCCGAAAGCTTGCCGATGAGTTCTATGCTGTTTGCGGCTCCTCGAACGGAATACTCGCCGCCGCGCTTGAAGTCTTTGATAGCCCACATGAGTTCCGATGGCAACCTGGTCAAGAGCATATCCACCCCACGTTCTCCGCGCAGGTAGTCTTCACCAAATCTTGTCAAGCGGCCAAGAGTTACATTTGTGTTTTCGAGGGCGTCCGTGATGAGGTCATAGAGGAATCGCGTGTTTTCCTTCTCTTTGTCGTCATCACCCGATCCGCCCAACAGATACGCCGCCACCCCACCGCCAGCAAGGGCGCCTGCCGATGCCAGCCTGATTCCCCTCCGCATGGCCGCAGAAGTGACTACGCTGGCCCACAAGCCCAACAAGCCATGAACCACCCTGCCCTTGGCGGCGGCGGCCCCATTGCCTGTTCTGGACGAATGGCCGGCCTTCAGGACATCGGCAACAGCCAGTTGCGCCGCCACAGTTGGTTGTCCGATAAGGGGAAATACCAGCGTCTTCCATTCGTTTTCGCGGGTTCTACGGTAAAACGCGGATTCCTCGTATGGCGTTGACGGGTTCTGTGTGCGGCGTGTCATTTCTTTTGTAAACTCAATCGCCTCTGATTCACTCATGTTGTGCGCCAGACAGGCATTGAAAAGCTGGATGGCATTCTTGATTTCAGCCGACGCCATGCCTTTTAATCCAGCCGATTGCATACTGCGCCATAATGACCGCATTGTGCTTTTAGTTTCCGAATACTCGGCTTCCCACGGCATATTCGCGAATGTACGGACAATATCGTGAACCCATCGGTCAGCAAAATAGCCGTCTTCCATAAGCTTGTCAATTACGGCCTTATCTCCCGGAAGCAGGAAAGTTGTCGTAAAGGGAAGGTGCGGCCGCGGCTTGAAACCGCGCGCTAGGAAGGATGCCGCAATCTCCGGGTGCTGCTTGGCGACTTCCGTTGCCATTAACATTCCTCCGGGTACGCGGTTATTAAAGACACTCGACGGTCTACCCCATAGAGTTGCTACGATGTAATTCCGAATCGCGCCACGCAGGAACCTACGCCCAAGACTTGCGCCTTCATTAACCTTCCGCAAGTGTGCGGCATGCAGAAGATCGTCTTTGATGCGCTGTTCCATTGCCATCCCAAAGCGTTCCCGTGAAGCTGTCTTAAATTGGTCGCTCCATAAAAGCTGAAGCAAGCGCATTTGAGATTCGGTCTGGTGGATGTAATCCGACATCTGCAACACCTGATCCTCGAAGACATTGAAGACGTTACGCATGACAAACGGGTGCCCGTGCGAATCCCGCTCTTTGGTAAACCCGGCTTTATCCAGACGTTCAGTGCGGAAGTCCCTCATATCATTCAGTTCTGCAACGGGAACGGATAACTGGTGGCGGTCCGGTTGTCGCGTCCAGTGACTATCGGAGAAGAACAAATCCATGCCGAACAATTTGCGGGTGGTAGCGTTGCCCTCTTCGCCCATTGCCGTGACGTAATCCACCATCCAATCAGCGATCGCGCGTTGCTTGTCGGAAAGCAGGGAAGTCATGCCTGCAACGACTTGAAGTGCCTCGTCCTCATTGGCAAACCGCATTTCGTGCTGTTCGCCGTAGAGTCCACGCTTGCCCTCCGGCTTGATCCCGTTGCGGAGAAGCGAACCGGCATCTTCGTCCTGCATGGATGCGTAAAGGTTGATCAGTTCGGTTTCTGTGAAGGTAAACGTGGTATCGCCATGCTTGATCTTGTGTTTAGTTCCCATCCAGTTGCGTAAATCGGAGTCTGTTATGCCAAGTTCTTTCTGTTTTTGCTGACGCGCCCGTATCGCATCCCACCGGCGCGATGTGGCGCGGTCCAGCGCCTTTACGGGCTCGACGTGCGCCAAGTGATACAGAACGGCATCCTCATTTCCTCCGGTCATGGCGAGTGTGCGGGTGCGCGAGATTGCGGCGTCATCCTGTAGGTGTTCCCTGAAGAATCCACGTTGCCCCTGCCGCATTTCCTTTTTGAGTTTAGGAACATCGGCCATGTCGTCAACGGCTTGCGCCACATACTCCGCACGGTCTCCGATACGCCGATTAGCGATGCTGTCCTGTGCCATTTTGCTGTCTGCCATGATCCCGCCAATCTTGCCCCACAGGGCTTCGAGCCGGGTGGAGTCATATTCCTTGAGGCCGTCAAGTATCTGGTCCTTGAGGTTCCCCACGGTTTCTGCGGCCTTGTCAATCTTGTCGTGGGTTGACTTGATGCCGCGAAGGAAGTTCAGGCGTGATTTTGCCTTCTGATAAGCGGCAAGACGTTGAGCAACCACGTCCCGGTTTGTACCTATCCCAGCTTCAGACAGGGCGTCCAACCATTCGTCACCCTTGCGGATTTTGCCATTCTCGGAAACGTACATCTTCTTGGGGTCGGCATTCTTGCTTGTGATGAGCCAAAACAGATTCTTGGCATAGGCTTCCTGAAGGTGCGCGTTCAAGCGGCTGGAAAGATAAGTCCATGACTTATCCCGGTCGCCGTGTGAAGCCCTGCGGATAGGCGCATAGGCTTCATCTCCAAGCAGGGACCGCAACGCGCTGGAAAGGAAAGCTTCGCGTTCGGCGGAGTCGGTGATCTGCGCAAGTTCGGCGTTTGTTGTATCCATTGACGCCTTGATTTGCATGAGGCCAGACAGCCACTTACCGGGTTTTCGTCCCTTTGTCCTGGCGATATTACGGAAATAGGAGTCGGCGAGGTCGGAAAGCGATTTCTCTGTCCCGGCGCGGATGCCCTCGGCATGGGCCTGTTTTTCCACGGCGGTAATCATCTTTGAGACTTCCGCGCTCGTCATATCTTCCTGCGGAGTGAGTCCGAGCCGTTTGGATAGTCTGACGCCAAGCCGGTCAATAAGTTTCTGTTTATCTGCACCTTCCGCCTTCTTGACGCCAACCCGTTCAGCCTGCCTGATCATGGCCGGCAACGTCTTCGCGGGCTTGGCAATCCCCATATCGGCAAGGGTCTTCTTGCCCTTGGACAACGTACGTTCCACGGCCTCGCGCTTGCGCTGCGGGAGTGCGTTCCTGCTCTTTTCCAGTCGGGCCATACGCGCCCGGAGCTTGTCGGCGTCGGCGCGGGAGATGATGTAGGGGAGCTTGCGCTTCTTGGCTTCCTTGGCGATGGCGTTCAGGAATACTTCGTGCGCGGCTTCCTTGCGGAGTTCAGGGGTGGAGAAGCGGATGTCGGGGGTCTGCGGGTTGAAACGTTGCGATAGGGAGACGGGCTTACCGTCCGGGCCGTAGGTTATGGCGTCGGCGGATTTGATTTGGTTGGGGGAGAAGACGGCATACGTTTCCCCTTTAACGCGCTCGCCATAAGTATCCCCAACCCCAAAATCCCGCATCACTATCCCGTCGTACCCTAAATGAGTGATAAGGTTCTTCATGCGCTTGTTTACGCGTTCTCTTCCGGTCCCCATGTCGAGAAACAACGTGGGTGCTGCCATTTGCGCGTTTTCATACAGGCCGATATTCCGAAGGAGACTGTCCGCGTCATGGATTAATACACTGCCCTTAAATACCTCCTTGATTGCGGAATCAATCCTTGCCCTGTCCACGCCAAACACACTGGCAAGCCTATCGGAACTAGATGGGTTATCAGGACCTATAGGAACTGATAATTTGTTCCTCAATGGAAGAAAATCTCCGTAAGCAGACCAGTCTAGCGGGTTATTCAGCCTAATATGTGCGGACATCGTTCTGGGACGCGCCACTGCGTCATATGCACGCTTGATACCTTTAGGTGTAGTTGCTTTTGTTTTTAACCGTGTTCCGACTTGTGATGCTCGCGCCTCTTGGTATGTGCCTGCAAGATCCTTCGACGAAGATAAGAACACCCCTCCGCTTGTGTCAAACTCCGTGAAGTCTGATGGCGCCCATGTCCCATGAAACACCGGCCCCACGTTATACCCCGCCGCCCGCGCCGCGTCGTCCACCATCTTCTGCGCCTTGTCGGTGTCGCTCGCTTCCACGGCGGCCATGTACTCCGCGTCGAGGGGGGACTGGTCGGGGGTGTTGTAGCGGGTGGCATCCATCCCCGCCAGCGTGCCGTCGGGGCGGAGGGTGAGGGGGGCGGCGGATTTAATCTTACTGGGATCGAACACAAGAAGCGTTTTGTGTTCATACCCTTCTCCCGAGCGTGTGTTGGTATCTGGAAACTCGACAGCATCAAACTCTGCCGCCAGTTCATATTGCAAATCCTGAATCTCAGGAGATGAAGACCACTGGAGGCTGTCCCAAAGCACCTGCTCGATCGGTTCAGGTGTGCTTGCGATACGATCCACGAGTGCTGCGTCAGCGTCAATCTTCTGCAATGCCGCCGCCAAATCCGTGGTCGATTCAACAGTCAACACTTTCGGAGACGACACATAATACTCTGAGACTCTCGCGCCGTATGTTTCTGCGTCTTGCTTAGACAACGTAAAAAAAGAGGGTCCGTCGAAATCTCGGAAATCCGCATTTGTCCCGTGCCACACAGGGCCGATGGAATACCCCTGTTGCATCAGGTCTTTACGGTGCAGATCCTTTAACACGTCGTACTTCTCCGGGTTCGTCCGCTTCCACTCATCCAGCACCCGCTGCCTGGCCTCCATGTCCACGGAGCCGTCAGCCTTCGGGGGGACGGCGGAAATGCTGGATTGTAACTCACGAAGAACGGCGCCGCGCTCCGGCGTCGCGGCCATCGGCGTAGTGGATTCGCCCATCGCGGCGGTTGCGCCCTCCACTTCCCGCAACCCCGCCTCCCACGCACTCCTTAACTCCGCCATCCGCGCCGCGTCCCTGAACGCCCCTTCGTACCCCACGCGCTCCCTATTAACGAAGAACCCGCGCTTGCCGCTGATCCACTCCGCGATAAACTCCTCCTTGAGCTGCGCGGGGGTCAGGTCAAACTTGCCGTAGGTCGTCATGTAGCGGTCGTCCATGTTCGAGACAAACTGCTTGTAGACCGGGCTTAGTTCGGCAATGTTCTCCATGAGCGCCAAGACGAACGGGCGTGAGTCCGGGTTCACGGCGGCATAGTGGACGACTTCATGCGTGGCGGCGTCACCATCGGCCTCGGGCAGTGATTCCGATTTGGCGTCAAGCCATACCTCGCCGTTGCCAAGGTAGCAGGCGGAGAATGGCGCGTTCTTGACCGGGACGGCAGTTAAGCCCAGTCGGGCTAACTTCGCTTCGGCAAGGCGGAAGTGTTCGGTTTCGGCGTAGTCGGCGTCGGCTTCTGTAGCTGAGAACGCGCGATAGGCTGTTTCATTTCCATGAAGGCTTTGGCGAACGCTCTCGACTCTGGCCCGTACCCCGGCTGACCAGGCTGCAACGGTACGAGGGTTTCGCCGGTTGCGTAGTTGTGAAGGACGGTTTGCTCTGTCATTTGGTTCTCCTTGCGATTGAAGAATTCGTCCACGCGTTGCTTCAAATCTTCTTGACCGTTCCCGGCGAAGAGAAACTGTATCCCCGTTGTCGGGTCCGTTACGCTCGCTATCAGTTGGTTGTCGCTCATTTGGTTCTCCTTGTAACACGTTGGGGGTTTGGGCGTCAAATCGAATGTCGGGAGACGATGGGTTGAGGCGTTCCGTCTGCCGCATGTTCGCGTACTTTGCCATCGCATCCGCAATCATGTTCCTTACAGCATCGGCGTCATTTGTAAATCGTCGCGCCACGTCTAAACGACCTCCGATTGCGGATACGATCTTTTGCTGTGCAGATTCTATCCAGCGCGAAACATATTGAGCGACACGCTGGAATAACGAAGGGTTCTTTTTTGACATCGCATCCCAAAACCGAGGATCCAAAACGGAATTTCCTGCAATGTCCGCAAGCAGTTCGTCGGCGTGAATTTTCGCGCTATCAACGCGCCCGCCAGCGCGCATGACATACTCGATTCGGTATTCCTTGAAATTCTTTGAAATGTCGGCAAAGTTGTTCATCAATTCGGCGTACAGCGGATAATTATCAAACCGCATGTGGTGAACCAACTCGTGCCCCATCGTCTTCAGCAGAATGCTGTCGCTTTCTGCGTTGATGAAGATGACGTCTTTAACCGCGGGACTCGTGATTCCGTTAGGCGAGAAATCTTGCCCCGCAGGCGTCCGATAAAAGACGATCCGCTTGGCGAACACTCTTTCCATTGCGGACAACGCATCCAACTCGGCACTCGCGGTTGGATACAAGTCCCGGCTGTCGAGTGGTACGGCACGAAACTCGGTCCCGGTTTCTTTGGCGATCTGTTCGCGCATTCGGCGCACATCTTCGATGTCTTTTGGGTCGGCTGATTCTGGCAGTTTTTGTATTTCTTCATTGCGTGCTCCTGTTGGTTGATTGTTGGCGGGGGTTTGGGCGTCAAGGGTTTCTTGGGTGGAGAGCGCATCAACCGACGAAGCCTTTACTGGAATCCTTTTACCTATTGTTCCTGTCGGCATCCTGACATGAGCCTCACCCGTGAACACGTCGTTCAATTCGATCTTCTCAAGCGGAATTGTAACCTTTACAACGGAATCACCGTATCCATCAATCTGTCCTGCTGGACGTGTTCCGAAAAATAAGCCATCCTCTTTGCCGGTCATAGCCTGTTCAGACACGATTCGCGTTGCTGATTCCGGTGTCGTGCGATGGTACAGAACGGCCATCCCGTCCGGCGTAATTTCACCGCCTGATTTTTTAAGATCAGCAGCGAGATCCATTGCGTTTTCAAGGTTGTCGCCACGCACCCCGCGACGGGTCAGCGCGGAGTAGAATAGTTCGGGGGTGTTGAACATCTCCACACCCTTGTCGGTCTCGCGGGTCTTGACGGTCTTAAAGAATCCGTCGAATGCGTCCATGAAGGGCTGCACTTCGTCTTGCGTGAGGTACGGGTACACGTCGGCAGCGGTCTTGTCGTCGGAGAAAAACGCATCAAGCATAGCATCGGCAAACGTGGAAAGGTCTGCGATATTGGAAAGGTAGTCGTTTGACGCATTCATGCCGCCAAGACGCTCTATGATATAGTTCTCAAAGGCGCGTGCGGCGATTTCACGGGTATGGCTCCAGTATGGCTTCGAGCGGCGTTTATCCAATTCTATTGCTCTGTCGCGCATTCCGCTTTCGTCAATGGCCTTGCGGATCTGTCCGAACGCACGGACCATCTCTTCTCGGATGCCTTCCGGCGTGATGAAGTTCGAGCCTTTGGCCGCTAGTTTTGTGGTCAGCGCTTCGGTTGCCATCTCGTCAGACTTTCCCGCCATTCGAGAGAAGTAATGATCTACGCCATGCCACCACTCATGCGCCAGCGATCCCGGTCCCTGCCGCTTGGTCAGGTTAATGACGATCTTTCCGGGCTCATAGTGGGCTGCGGGGGCTTCTTTCCCGCCGTGGCCCCGTGCGCCAAACGCAAGGCCAAGCTCTCCATTGAGGGATACAGCCTTGCTCGGAATGTTGAGAATGATAGACAAGTCCATAAGCGCATCATAAGCGCGGTTCAAGTCCTCTTGCCTGCGCCCCTGCTCAACGTAGTTTCCGAACTCAACCCCACGGAATCCGAACGCATCCTGGAACATCTCGGGCGTTACGTCTTTCCCGTTGCGGTAATCGTCGCCCACTCGCGGATGATTCTTTGCTCTGCGCTCACTGGCAACCTTCTTGAATGCCTCAAGGCGGGACACTACATCGTCGTAGTTGTCGGTCAGGAATGTTCTCGCTTCCTTTACGGAGTCAAACTTGAACAGATCAACCGTTGTGCGCCCTATCTTTTTGCCAACAAACACACCGGGCTTGTTCTTGGATCGGTACTGGTACACATCAAACTTGGTTTTGCGCTCTGTCTTTTCCGGGGCATCGGCCATGCGGTCTTTGAACTGTGCAATAGCCTCTTCCTTTGTGTCGGCAACGGCCAATTCCATAGGCCAGTTCGAGAATGCGGTTGCCTTGGCCTTCTTGCTGATCATCCATTTCCAGACATTCTCTTCGCCGTGGTAGAGCGAGAAATGGTTGTGCTCCATCGTAATGCCCTTGAGCGATTTCTCGTGCCCGACCTCGACGTATAGTTCTGTGCGTCCACCAACTCGATCACGCACGCGGTTGTAGTTGCCGGAGTTGAGCAATTCCTGCGCTTTCGCTTTCCCTATTTCGCCGGTCAATAAGTTCTCTGAAAGCCCTCTGAGCATTTCAACGGACTGCACATACCCCTTTACCTTCCACGATTGACGAGGCTTGGCAGGTATTTCGTCTCGGGCGGCACGGATAAACCCGACAATCCACGGGTCCGCGCCTTCATCGAGTAGTGTTTGATACTTCGGCTCGGGCCATACCTTTGAAAGCGGCTGACTGGCAATATCGAGAGCCTTTGCATCGGATAGAGTTGTCGCGTAATCCTTCCGCGCCCCGCCAATCTTCTCGCCAAAGTCCTCGATCTTCTCCCCCCGCGCTGATGGCGTTTCTGCCTTGGCTGGCTTGATGGGGGGCGGGGCGGTTTCCGCTTTGGGTTTACGCTGCGGTAGGGCGGTCTTTGAAGGCTGTGTGGCGGACCCCGGAAACTTCGCATTGACTCGCTTCCTGAATCTCTCCAATGCGGGTTTGATGAAGGGAACGGTGAATTGCCCGTCGTCAGGAACTTCGATGGTCACGTTCTCAATGTTGTTGTCGGCGTAGAAGGCGCGGAGATCCCTTGCTTCAATGTCGATACTGGTCAACTCCGCACGGGTGGCTTTATCGTGATCCCACGCCCTTCGATTGCCCTTGCGTACAGCGGAGTCGTACTTATCGAAAAGACGTTCCGGTCCCTCCGGCGCCGCCTTAATCGCAACTTCAATCTCCGCAAGCAAATACTTCTTCTGCTCCTTTGGAGACAACTCCTTGCCCTTTGCCGCGGCCTCACCCTCGGGGCTGGTGACGGTTGCGCCTTCGGGGGTTGGGGTGACTTCGGCGGGGGGTTGGGCCTTCCGCGTCGGCAACACACTCTTCCCCTGCTTTTTAACCGGCGTTGAAACCGCTTCAACCTT
>Ga0172381_10005253_pt1 | contig 13200 bp, 9 predicted proteins | sample Leawel6488metaG_FD_119754 | JGI IMG/M metagenome (GOLD analysis project Ga0172381, IMG submission 119754) | Leachate microbial communities from a municipal landfill in Southern Ontario, Canada - Leachate well 64-88 metaG | ecosystem: Engineered > Solid waste > Landfill > Unclassified | place... | reverse complement strand
CAATCTCGACACCACTCACTCAAATGACGGTAATGCGACAAAACCGAGCCGCAGATCTCGGCGCAAAACGCTATTGGTTTTTCGGCGCCAATAATCTGCTCGATTTTGGCACAAATGGTACCAAATGGCCGAGCGTCGGCAACATCTCTGCGACCGGCTACGAAGGTACCACGACCGTATCGAGAACCAATGGTACGCTAATGTTTATCGCCGCCGGTACAAGTATTTGGACCCGCACCGGTGCCAGTATGCCGAACTCGGGAGGTATACTCGGCAATGATTCCGCCACTCAGGGACTTGTCTCGTTCCCCATGAATACCGATCAAACTCTGTACGGTGTTGTGACAAACACTGCTGAGCACTGCTCCTCGACGGTGACGACCTACCCCTCCTGCTATGGGCCGGGCGAGTTGTATCTCAGCGTCGTTGACTTTCGTGACACCCTCTACCCAAATGGCAAAGTCACCACGAAAAACGTTCCGTTGCGCCCGGGAGTCAGTGCGTATTCTTCCGAGGCGCTCAACGCCGTTCCAAATGCCGATGGCACGGGCGTCTGGGTGTACACCTACGAGCCAATGAATGGCAAAATAGACGGCATACTCGTCAGAAATGATGGCACGATCGCAAAATTCACTCAAACCATAGTTCCCGTGCCGTTAAACTGCGCCATGACGCGAGCAACGGGAAAGCCGACTGGGTACGGAACCATCAACTCTACGAACTCCTACTCGCACCTCGCTGTGTTTATGGGAACGGGTGGCTGTACTGGCTCCGATGCAAATGGAGCAAGCGCCTACGGAAGCCTTTATCTTCTTTCAATTAATCTATTCACTGGTGCGCTCACGCTCGTTGACTCAAATCGCCCCGGTTTTTATGGTGCAAATGGCTACAATGGATATAGCGCCGACTTTTCAGCAGACGAACGATACATGTATACCACGTCCATCTACTCCGGAACCGTGTCGCGCTTCTACGTCGGCGACCTATCCTCAGCAACATATACGGGCAATCTGCCGGGATCGCAGGTCTCCAAAGCCGCGACCGGCAATGGTGGCCAGGTGCGACGGGGGCCAGGATCCGACCCCAATCTACCATATTCTGGCGCGAACGCCCTTGTATATGTGGCGAACCAAGGCAATTCGTATATCGGTTGCCTCGATAACGACACCTGGATCAGCAACTGCATTAATCTCGTGAATGGTGCTACGAGCTGGTGGGGACTTCCCCAAATGGTCACCGCTCGCACCGCGAACCCAATCCTTTACTAATAGCGGTGCGGTTAAGGCAAGAAGGAGGACAGTCTCCTCAGGTTTGTTCTAGCATCTTTGGGCAATCCCTCGCCAAAGCATGGGAAGTTGCTTGCATGCGCCCCTACCGCTGCTCGCTCGATTTTTTCCGACCGCGCAACGGGAAACTGAAAGAAATGACGCCCATCGACAGAGCGATGGCGCCACCGACAAGATACCAAGCAAAATTCGCTCCCGTATTTGCAAGCATGGTATTGGTATTGGCGACCGAGGCGTTTGTCGCCAATACTCCAATAAATAATGGATCCACAGTCACTCCATTGGCTCGATTATCTTCATCATTTATGCCGCCATCAGTTAACGAATACGACAAAGTTGTTGTCGGCACTTCATTAATCATCGTATTACCAAGCGTTACACGAGAGGTTATATCAATGAGCGAATGCGTCATGGGATCTTGTTTGTAGACCCGAAGAACTGAAAGGTCGGCATAATATGCGCCAAGGCGCAGGGAGGCTGCCGCCGAACCACCACGTTGGACGCAAGAAACATTGTAGGCGAGGCCGCCGAGAATCGACACGCCCGCCTCAGGGACTTTTAGGCTGTCTGACCCGAGCACTCTTGCACTTGTGAAGTCAATTGTATAACAAGCGCTCGAAGTGACGGAGAGTACAGAGTTTGCAATAAGAGTAGGCGCTGGGTCGGCCGAAGATGGAGTAATCGTATTGAAATTCAGGGTAGTAGTAGCGGCGCCCTCCATCGATCCCAAGAAAATACCACCCGTATCATCAGCCGCAATAAGTTTGGCGCCATCGCTAGAAGAGGCGACAGCAAGCCAGTACTGCGCCCCTGCGGAGGTTTGCTCCGTCCAGGTGGCACCTGAATCGATAGAGGTATAAAGCAGGCCACCATCATCAGCCGCAATAAGTTTGACGCCATCGCTAGATGAGGCGACAGCAAGCCAATTACGTGAGCCAGCGGTAGTGCGCTCAACCCAGGTGGCACCCGAATCGGTAGAGGTATAAATTAAGCACCCCCACTCACCCGCAGCAACAAGCTTCGTGCCATCGGAGGACGAAGCAACGGCACGCCAATTACGTGAGCCAGCGGTAGTGCGCTCAACCCAGGTGGCACCCGAATCGGTAGAGGTATAGAGGAAGCCGCTATTGTCGGATGCGACGAGCTTTACACCATCAATGGAGGAGGCAACGGCACTCCAACTGTGCGAGCCGGCAGCAGTACGTTCAATCCAGGTGATGCCGGAGTCGGTAGACGTATAGACGAAGCCGCCATTATCAACAGCGACGAGCTTGGTGCCGTCACTAGAAGAGGCGACAGCAAGCCAATTACGCGAGCCGGCAGCTGCGCGCTCAACCCACGTCACGCCAGAGTCGATGGAAGTATAAATAGGAGTGCCCCACCCTCCCACTGCGACGAGCTTCGTACCATCGGCCGAAGAGGCGACCGAATTCCAGTAGTGCGACCCATCTAAGGTGCGCTCAACCCAGGTGGCACCCGAATCGGTAGATGTATAAAGGTATCCGCCATTGGTCGCCGCGACAAGCTTGGAGCCATCGGTCGATGAGACGACCGAGCGCCAGTGGCGCAATCCCGCTACGGTTTGCTCCATCCAAGTAGCACCCGAATCTATGGAAGTATAGAGCGAGCCGCCACCGTCGGCAGCGATAAGCTTAGCGGCATCGGACGATACGGCGACAGACATCCAGTTACGCGAGCCGGCAGCCGTGCGCGCAACCCAGGTGGCACCCGAATCGGTAGAGGTATACACCGCCGTGCCCCACCCTCCCACTGCAACGAGCTTCGTACCGTCGGCCGAAGAGGCGACCGAATTCCAGTAGTGCGACCAGCCTGCGATTCGCTCCGTCCAGGTGGCGCCAGAGTCGGTGGAAACATAAAGATTACCGCCATTATTAGCGATGACGAGCTTCGTACCGTCGGCCGAAGAGGCGACGGCGCGCCAGTTACGCGAGTCGGCAGCCGTGCGTTCCGTCCACGTCGCACCAGAGTCGGTCGAAGTATACGCGAAGCCGTTATTGTCGGTTGCAATATATTTAGTTCCGTCAGCCGATGCGGCAACGGCGGACCAGTTGCGCGAGCCGGCGGCTGCGCGCTCAACCCAGGTGGCACCCGAATCGGTAGAGGTATAGATAAAACCACCACGTTCCACTCCAGCGACGAGCTTCGTGCCATCATTAGAGGAAGCCACGGACGTCCAATAGCGCCACCCGGCGGTGATTTGTTCCGTCCATGTCGTACCGGAATCAGCAGAGGTATAGAGATAGCCCCCGTTCGTAACGGCGGCGAGCTTCGTGCCATCGGCCGACGAAGCCACCGAGTACCAATATCGCATCCCCACCGCCGTGCGTTCCGTCCATGTCGTACCGGAATCAGCAGAGGTATAGAGAAAACCACTATTGTTCGCGGCGAAGAGCTTCGTGCCATCGGCCGACGAAGCCACCGAGTACCACTGCGCACGATCGCCTGCTAGATTCATATTCGCCTCACGCCAAGTGATATCTCCGGGAAGAGCCCACGCTGATTGAACCGAGCCAGAGCAAACTATGATAGCGATGCCAAGCAGCAAACCTGCACGCTGCAAAAATTTCCCTATCCCACACCGACCATTAAACAGCCCCAGTCTTCGCGCATCAAAACGCATACACTCTGATCTCCCTTTAATCGCCTCGCGTACTTTTTTGTTCGCTCGTATCAAACAATTGTATCTATTTATACCAGTTATGGTTATAAGATTCAACGGTAAAATGATTGCGGCGAGCCACAAACGCATAAAGATAGCTTCCCCGCTCCACTATTGAATAACGTAGGTTGGATTTCGGTAGTGCGTATCACTCGTATAGTACGTAGCGGCACGGTCGCAGCGAACGTACAGCCGGACGTATACAATATTTGGTCCCATTATCATATTGAAATTCACAGATTGCCACGACGATAGCGGCGCGGCAAGGGCAGGAGCATTTCCATTTCCGCTATAAGGCCCTGGCGATGCGGCAGTGTTATATACAGGCGTCGCTCCATCCGAAGCGAAGTACTCAGACGCCCCATACGAACCCGAGTACGCACGAGTAGGAGATGACACCGTGGCAATAGCCTGGTATTGAAAATTTCCTTGAGTTGGACCATCAACCCTGATAAGCGGAGATACCGCTGCGCCCGAACTGACATTATCGCAGATTAGTTCACCCGTGCTTGAGTTGTAGGACATACCACCAGAGACAGTCCAGTTCACGAACCCAGCCAGAAGATTAGTGCCTCGTGGCGTCGTCGGAGCCGTCCCGCCAACCGCCACCCCGACGGTTACACCCGGACATAGAGCATCCTGCACCCCAGCGGTCGAGCTAATCGATGCCACTTTATTATTAGCGCCATAAGCATTAAGACAGTATTGCTTGCTAGAATCGGTGACCGCAGTCATCTGAAGTACATTGCCCGACGACACCTTTACACTTGCGGGCAATGACGATGGATAGCTGTCCGCACCATCGACTTTTGCTAATTCCATGGCTTTAGAGGCTGCATTTAAATCGCTTTTTAGCGATGCCGATATTGCCCGGTCTTTAACTCCGTTGAACGCCACAATGGTTATAGCAGCAAGAACAGCTATAACAACGATAACGATGAGTAGTTCAACGATAGTAAAGCCGCTCACGGCTCGTCGCGCACCCCGTGCATTATTCTGGTGCGGTTTGTTGAGATCAATGTTCGTCAGGTGTTGCACAATGCCCGTATTTAAGCATAAGCAATACGTCCGGTCAACCAGTGGCGCATAGCCGAATTATATCCATTACGCGCCGTCTTTCTCTCTAATTCCCGCAAACATCCCCCCCTCGTTACGAGACTATCTGGAGGTAATAAAAAAGACACCCCAGTAGGTGCTTATGACTTTCCGTCATTTCCGATACCAACAATGATCACCATGGCTATCTTGGTGGAGATAGAGGGATTCAAACCCTCGACCTCAGCAATGCGAATGCTGCGCTCTATCAGCTGAGCTATATCCCCAAATAATACAGGTGCAAGGAACACTCATCAGTGACATAAGGGCTACACATCTTTATCCGTGGCGCATTCCCGCTGCAGTTACTATACAAAAAATCGCCCCTCATTTCCAGAGGGGCGATTGTCATTTTGCTGTTGCGCGCCCACCCGGGGCACGAGTTTTGTTTCGTGTTTGTTTGAAGCGCAACGGTTACCCCGTTTGCGCACCAGCATATGGCTATTGTAGTTGCGTTCGTAAAAAAGCGCAAGCATGATATAGTACCCTACATGAAGCATCTCACCCCTATTAATATTCTTGGATGGATTGGAGTGCTGCTCGTGTTGGACGCCTATGCCCTACTGTCATTCGGTGTAATTGATGCGGGGCTAGCATTTCAAATCCCCACCCTCTTCGGTTCACTTGCGGTTGCCGTCGAAGCGTGGGTGAAGCGCGACCACCAACCAGCCATCCTAAACGTCATTTTCGCAATAATTGCTGCAATTGCAATTATACGACTTTTGCTTGGGCACTAGTATTTTTCTCGCGATTATGTTTAACTAAGGGTGTTCAGGAACAGATGTACGAGAAAATGAAAAGATCAGTATCAACTATTCTTTCTCAGCTCTCTGTCGACTGTGGTCGGCCTGGCAGCAAATAAGTAATTACGAGAGAGAATAGTATGGCTAAGCAAAATCTATTCATCGGTAGCCTCGCATACGCGACTAACGATGACAGCCTCAAAGCGTTCTTCGAGACCGTTGGTGCCGTTTCAAGCGCCCGCGTTATCACAGACCGCGACAGTGGCCGTTCAAAAGGCTTTGGTTTCGTCGAATTCGACAACGAAGACGACAACCAAAAAGCTGTTGACCAACTCAACGGTAAAGAGCTTGACGGCCGAGAAATCACCGTCAGCATCGCTCGCCCTAAAGAAGATCGCCCACGACGCGACTTCGGTGGCAACGACCGTGGTGGCAATGGCGGTTCATTCCGTCAGCGCAGCTGGTAATTTATCGGCACAAAATAAAATAGGCCTCGCTCAGCGAGGTCTATTTTATTTGGCTTTCAAACATCGTATAGAATTCACCTCTGCGCGCAACCAATTCGTCCGACGTGCCCCGCTCGACAATCTTGCCATCCTTGAGCATATAGATAACATCAGCCTTTTTGACCGTCGTGAAACGATGGCTAATAACAATCATCGTATTACCGTGCTCACCAAATAGCCGTCCGAAGATACGCGACTCCGCAAGCGCGTCAATCGCGCTCGTCGGTTCGTCGAGAATACCAATCGGTGCCTGGCGATAAAAATTGCGTGCGAGCGCAACCCGTTGCCACTGGCCGCCCGATAGATCGATGCCATTTGTTCCATCATCGTGTTCGAACCATTGATTTGGAATTGTATCGGCCTGTTTGGGTAACTTTCGCACGAAAGCGCTCGCCTCAGCGCGTTCCAATGCGCGCTCAAAGCGCGCATCATCCGGTTCAAGCGAAGTGTCACCATAGAGTACATTATCCCGCACGCTTGCAAAGTAGTATTGGATAAAATCCTGCTGCAGTACGCCCAAATAGCGGTGCCAAGCCTCCTCATTGATTGACGAGAGTGGAACATCGTCGATGAGAATCTCTCCCTCGGTTGGACGGTATAAGCCCATAAGCAACTTCATCAATGTGGATTTTCCCGCGCCGTTTTCGCCCACGATCGCTATGTGCTGCCCGACACTAATCGTAAAGCTAACGTGATCCAAGACTTTCGTATCCGAATTGGGGTATTTGAAAGAGACCTCACGAAATTCAATCCTTTTCGGCGCCTGCGATAAACCGTGCCGACCGATGTCAGCACGAGGCAAACGCATAAATGCCTCATAGTCACTCATCGTCGAGATATCCGTGCTGTTACTATTAAATTCACTTGTCAAGCTATGCATCGCAGAAAGTGCCCTCGATACCATTTGCTGGACGAGCACAAACTGGCCAAGTGGGAGTTGGTGATTGATGATTTTTACCCCTACCGCTACCAGCGCGATAATTTCCGCGGCAGATTCAAGCGCATCCGCCACGAGCCGTCGACTCATGTAACGACGTTCATAGGCAATCTGCTCAAGCTGATCAAGATCTCGATATTTCGCGCGCAGCTGCAACATATGGCGCGCCGCGTTGTACACTCGTAGCTCGGCAAGATTTTTTGTTTGAAATACGCTGTACGTAATACCATTCGCCTTACGACGCACTTCGGTATTATCTTGCCAATGCTTCGCCCGAAGCTTCGATAATGTATACTGCACCTTCGCGCCCGGAATAATCGCCAGAATAACAATCAATCCAATCCACCAGCTCACAAAGAATAAGGTCACGATTGCAACAATCGCCTGGACGACTGCGGTGATTATACGTGAGATCGAATCAAAAAATCGCGAGAAATACAGCGCGAAATTTTGCGCTTTATCAAACATATCGGCCGTCGCCTTGTCGTCATACCGCCAATACTCGATGCTCGCTAAATGTTCGTACAGTGCATCCGACATCGCAGCGTTGATCCTGTACGAAGTCAGCTCATTGATATAGCTCTGAATACTGCCCCAAACATTGGTAAGGATACCGAGTGCGCCCGTCACCACTACGTACCATAGCGCTTTTTGCCCCGCCGCAGGATCGCCCGTAAATGCCGCGGCAAGCAACGTGGTGGTTTGAGCTGCAAAATATGTCGTCACTAAGGGCACGACCGCAGAAATCACCGCACCAATCAGTTTTATGAACACCGCAATTGGTGATGCTCGATAGGTCGTTCGCGCGACACCGCCAAGGGCACGCAACGTTTCTCTCGTGGAGAGCTGTGGCTTCTGTGCCATAAGTTTCTACGCCGCCCCTACTGGAAGTAAATTGCGAGCAATATCGCACAGCTCCTCGCTATTACGCCAAGTTTCTGTACGATTGGCGAGAGCTGGCAAATACGTCTGCCCTACCGATGATTCATGCTGGGCGAGAATGATTTGTTTATGAAGCGCCAACGCCGCCCCCACTTCCATCAAAAGCCCCTCACTCCGGCGAGCAGAAGCCTGTATGACGAGTACCACATCATAGCTAGGCAATATCGCCAACGCTCGGTGCATGAACTGCTCGGGATTAACAAATCCAATCGTTCCGTCATCAAACAAATTGCAGTAAACATCGTGGCCATTTTCTTTTAAAGCCGCGACGACACGATCCATACGTTCGCGAACGGCGCGTTCATCTTCACCGGTATATGCATATGAACAAAAAACCTTCATCGTTGCGCTTCCGAATCAACCTTTTCAAATCGCGGCATCATAGCGCCGGCAATGTCGACCTGTTCGATAAACATACTATATGGACGGACGAAAAGCTCGTAATCAGACTCATATAGCGGCCGATACGTCACGAGATGTTCCTCGCTCTCCGTATGGAGAGATATTCCTATCACTTCATAGAGCTTACCTGATTTTGTATGGCGATATACACCCAAGGCAATCTTCGGCACACCGCCGTTACCTTCGGCGTACTTATGCGGCTGCCTGCGAAAAGCCTCTGCCCACTCGCTATCTTCAGCGAGCTCAACATAGTCTATATAATGCCGCTTGGCGAAACCACCCTTTTTCGCGGTCTTCGCGCGTGCCGCGGCGCGAAGGTCGGGCGCACTCACTCCCGCAGACTCGCGCAAGGCATCAACTACCGTCTGCAAGTCAGCCAGCTCTTCGAGCACTGCCCTGGGATCATTATCGCGAAGTGGTATTTCACTCGCCTCTTCATTCACTTTGCGAATCAGCTCTTTTCGATACTCGCCGGTGGATAGCTCTCGCCATTTGGTCACGAGAACCTTTTCGTCCTGCAGACAATTATCAACAATTTTGTCACGTACCAATTTCTTAAAATAAAATCGCATCACGCAATCAGCTCCCGGAATTCCGTTTCATTGATAATTTTCGTCCCGTATTTTTCCGCTTTTTCAAGTTTGCTTGCTCCAATTTTGCCACCAGCCACAAGGTACGTCGTGTCCTTGCCGACGCTCGACTGAAACGTACCGCCCAGAGCGCGGATCTTCTCGGCCGCCTCGTCCCTACTCATTGATTCGAGCGTGCCCGTGACGACGATATTAGTGCCTGCAAGCGTGCCAGATTTTTCCTGATAAAATGGACGCACGCCAAGGCGCGAGAACTTATCAAGCAACGCCAGATTATCATCATCAGAGAACCATGCCGCGATCGATTCCGCCACCACTTCACCAACGCCGTTGATGGCTAGGAGTTCATCGATCGTCGCGTTCGCTAACCGATCCATCTCCTTAAATATCCCGATCAAGTCAATCGCCGTTTGGACGCCGACATGGCGGATGCCCAGCCCATACAGAAAACGCTCAATCGGTGGTTGCGTCTTGCTCGCAATCGCATCAATCAGCTTCTGTGCGGAAATTTCACCAAAACGATCGAGCTGCAGTAACTGCTCTTTCGTTAAGCGATAAATATCCGCTAAATCTTCAACATATCCTGCATCAACAAGCGCCGCAACATTTTTTTCGCCCAATGTATCAATATCGAGAGCGCCCTTTGATGCAAAATGCCCCAAGGCGCGTTTAAGAATAATCTTACTCGTCAATCCCTTCGCACGATACACCACTTCACCTGCTGGTCGAATAAATTCAAGCTCGGGATATTGGCGAGCAAGCTCCGCCTCGTAGTCAATTTGCGCGCTGCCCGCCGGGCGCAACTCAAGTATGACACTTTGGACTTGCGGAATGATATCGCCCGCTTTGTATATGACTACCGTGTCACTGCGCCGAACATCAAGCCGTTTTATTTCGTCGGCGTTATGCAAACTAGCGTGTCGAACCGTCGTCCCGGCAACTTGTACGGGGTCGAATACCGCGACGGGCGTCGCAGCGCCAGTTCTCCCGATGGAAATTACGATATCGCGCACGATTGTCGTCGCTTGCTCGGCAGCATACTTGTAGGCAACCGCGCCGCGCGGCTGCTTGCCAACAACGCCAAGTTTCGCATACGCCTCACGATCATTGATTTTTATAACTAAACCATCGGTGTTAAACGGTAAGTCGTGACGCTTTTTGTCCCATGTATCAACAAATGCCATGACCGACTCAAGCGACGTGAATACGCTCGCTTGCTGATTACGCGTAATGCCCAGTTGCGTCATAGCTTCGTACGCGGCCATATGCGTCGAGACATCCTGTGGATTATCTCGTAGCAGGTCGTAGCCTCGAAAATGTAGCGGTCGCTCGGCGACAAGTCGCGGATCGAGCTGGCGAATCGTGCCAGCAGCGAGATTGCGCGGGTTCGCAAACTCCGCCCGACCTGCGGCGCGCTGTCGAGCGTTCAGCTTATCAAAATCTTTTTTGAGCATAACGATTTCACCACGAATTTCAGTTCTGCCGTTCAAAAATACTTCATAACCCGGCACACTTCGCAATCTCAAAGGAACATTTTGAATCGTTCGGACGTTCATCGTCACATCTTCACCCACAAAACTATCACCACGCGTCACAGCCTGGATGAGTATACCATTATCGTAAATCAATGCACATGCAAGACCGTCCATTTTGATATCCGCAAAAAATTCATGCACCTGCCCCGGCAGCGCTTTATCCATTCGCGTCACCCATGCTTGCACATCCGCACGATCAAATACGTCATTGAGACTCAGCATGCGACGTGGGTGACGTACCTTTTCAAAACCTTCGAGCAAAACATTGCCCACCCGCTGCGTCGGACTATCAGAAGTAATCAGTTCCGGATGCGCCGCTTCGATTTGTTTTAATTCACCAAACAAGCCATCGTACACCGCGTCACTCACACTCGGGGCGTCGAGAACGTGATATTCGTAGCTATACTGGTCGATCAGCTTGCGCAGCTCAACGACACGCTCATCAAGCTGGACGCGCGTCATCGTCAACTATCCTTCGATATAGCAAATAAATGTAGCCCGCCGCCCACACAATGGACAGCGAAGAGAGTATCGCGACAACGATTGGCATAAGCGGGAAACCCGTAAACGGTTTCCATACGCCCTTTATCCATGAGTCGAGCAATACCATCGGTATTGCGACGACCGCCCACGTCACTACCAAGACGGCGAGCATCCAAAGCATCCTCAGGCATATGCGCATACGACGACCAATTACCAGATCGCCAGCAGCGCGAAGTGCCCGACCTGGATACATACCAGGTAGAGTGACGACAACGCCTGCGATAAATGTACCCACGAGCCAGTAGAGCGTCAATACCGCCACACCACCGATAAAGAGGTACGCCAGCATTGCACCGAATCCTTCGGTCGCCAGCCCCGCGGTCGCGAGCCCTACGACTATAGCGACACCAATCGCCAAAGGAATCAATTGCGCAATTGCGATGAGGAACACCGCTAACGTCGACACGAATGGCGCGCCCGCGCTATATAGTCCGTCACGAACGCGCGGACGGCGACCGGCAAGTACCTCGCGAAGCAGCCACACCGTAGTGAGCCATACAAAAAGAAGCGCAAGCGACAGATATATTTGCTGGTCGACCGTTGCAGTTCCCGAACCGCCACCAAATGCCGAAAGTAGCAACAGTCCCGCCTCGCCAATTTTTCCCCACGAGCCTCGGATCACTTCACTTGTTGAACCCTGCAATAATTCGCCAATTTGGCTATATGTCTGTTGGTCGGTGACTCCTCCGAGAATAGCGATCGCAATTGCATAAAATACCGTCAGTTTGGCGAACAGCCAGCGCCGCGACAGCAATGTCGACATAACATACTTCGTAAACGCCACGTAGCCCGGCAGTTGCAGTGATCGTCCATAGTCACGTCGTCGCGTGCGACGAAAACTACGATGTGGCCGACGGGCGAGAAACTCCTCGACGCGCCGTCGAACGGCCACGCTAGCTGATACAAGCCATCGCTTAAAATTCACGGTATTGCGTGAATATACCCCGCTCTTTTGCGCACGCTTCTTCGGCGTGACGCTCCGATATTTCGTCCGGGGACTAACCACGATTAGCACCTCGTAGTCGTTCAATGCGCTCATCCAACGGCGGGTGGGTGCTGAATAATCTTGCGACCATAGAGGCGCTCAACGGATTTGCGATAAATAAATGTGCCGTCGAAGCGTTTTGACGCTGCATTGGCTGCCCGTAATCGCGCAGCTTCTCAAGTGCACGCGCCAAACCCTCTGAGTCGTGGAGCATCTCCGCACCACTTGCATCCGCCAAATATTCTCGCTGGCGACTGACCGCCATTTGGATTACCATCGCTACGATCGGTGCAAGTATCATGACGACCAGACTCACCACCATTCCGAGTGGCCCGTTACTTCGTTCGTCATCATTGCCAAAAATCATCATGCGCAGCAATAAGTCCGCAAGCATGCTAACGATACTCGTTAAGCCAAAAGCAATCATCGTCACGCGAATGTCATAATTCTTCACATGGCTCATCTCGTGCGCAAATACGGCCAGAAGCTCTCTGTCATCCATCACTTCAAGAATGCCGGTCGTGGCAGCTACGGCAGCATGACGCGGGTCTCTTCCCGTTGCAAAGGCATTTGGTGCGGGATCGTGCATGATATAGACGCGCGGCATCGGCATCATAGATTTTTGCGCAAGCTGAGCAACGATATTCCACAGCCGGGGATTGTCATCCTGCGTTATTTGTCGCGCTCCGGAACTCATCAACGCAAGTTTATCGGCAAAAAAATACTGCAAAAAGGCGTATATGGCCGCAAATCCAATCACCCCATAAAAAATCGAGGGGCGCGCACCCAAAAAACGCACCAACACCCAGGCGATCACACCAATAATACCGACAAAGAGGGTCATGATCAAAACGGTGTTGCGTTTATTCTCGGCAATTCGTCCTTGCATCATCTTCCCCCTTATTATACCAAAAAATACTGTGGTGCGCAGAGCGGGAATCGAACCCGCACGTCTT
>Ga0172381_10005252_pt1 | contig 13201 bp, 12 predicted proteins | sample Leawel6488metaG_FD_119754 | JGI IMG/M metagenome (GOLD analysis project Ga0172381, IMG submission 119754) | Leachate microbial communities from a municipal landfill in Southern Ontario, Canada - Leachate well 64-88 metaG | ecosystem: Engineered > Solid waste > Landfill > Unclassified | place... | reverse complement strand
CGATAATTGTCTAATGCTTCAATTAAAATATTTATATAATCAAAAGCAGTATTAACACCAATATTTTCGGCTTCTTTAATTATGCTTTCTTTGTTCGTTAATGTTAGAAAATTGGAGTTCTTAGTATTATTAAATACAATTATCTCTTTAAGTATATCTATTAGTGATGATGTAAAGCGTGCAATATCTATACCTCGATAATCAAAATCATTTATTCTATCTAAACTAGATGCTGTATCTCCATTATTGAATAGTTCTACAAAATCAACTATTTCTGCTGTAGAGGCTACACCATATATATCTCTAACATGTTGAACTTTTAAATTGTTGCCAGCATATGCAATAGCTTGGTCTAGTATGCCTATTGCATCTCTTACTCCTCCATCTGCCAACTCAGCAATTAGTTCAATTGCTTCTTCCTCATACTCAACACCTTCTTGGTTCAGGATCTCTATGATTTTCTTTTTAATATCTTCTATTGAAACTTTACCAAAATCAAATCTTTGACACCTAGAAATTATTGTTGGTAAAACTTTATGAACTTCTGTTGTTGCTAATATAAATATTACATGAGCTGGAGGCTCTTCTAAAGTTTTTAACAAAGCATTAAATGCCCCTTGAGACATCATGTGTACTTCATCAATTATATAGACTTTATATTTGCCTTCTATTGGTGCATACTTCACTTTATCTATTAAATCTCTTACTTCATCAACACCATTATTACTTGCAGCATCTATTTCAATCACGTCTGGATGTATGCCTTCGGCAATTGCTGTACAATTATCGCACTCATTGCATGGCTTATCATCAAATGTGCTAGTGCAATTTACTCCCTTTGCAAGTAATTTAGCTAAAGTGGTTTTACCAGTCCCTCTTGGACCAGTAAAAAGATAGGCATGTGCTATCTTGTTTTTATTTATTGCATTTTTTAATGTTTGCAAAATATACTTTTGACCAACTACCTCATCAAAGGTTTGAGGTCTATATATTCTATATAATGCTTTATACGCCACTATAACCACCTACTTGTAACATTATTATACTATAAATAGAGGTATTTTGTTGATAAAAAAAGGAAAAATAATTTAACTATTTTTCTCTTTTATTTTTAAAATAATCTTTTAATATTTGAGAACACTCTTTCTCCATTATTCCTCCAATGAAAGCAGGGTAATGATTAAGTCCTTTTATCTCCAATAACTTTAAGTTTGAGGATAAAGCTCCCCCCTTAAAATCATAAGCACCAAAATAAATGTTGGAAACGCGATAATTTATTAAAGCACCTACACACATTATACAAGGCTCCAAAGTAACATAAACATCGCAACCATCAAGTCTCCAATCACCAATTATTTTTGCAGCTTTCATTAAGCAATTTATTTCAGCATGAAAAACAGATGATTTCTTTTTTTCTTTTGAGTTTATAGCTTTTGCAATTATCTTGCCATCTTTTACAATAACACACCCAATAGGAACCTCATCTTTTTCTAATCCTTTTTGTGCCATCTTTAGAGCTGCTTCCATATATTTAATATCCATCAAATTCTCCTAATAAAAGTGCCATATCACATATTTAAACTATTTAAGGCTGCTATCTTCCGATCCTGACCTGGTTCATAGACAAACATTGATATGGCATAAATAGTATAATGTAAAATTATTACTTTATCAACTTAAACTCTTTAATTTTTCTTTATATATTTGTTCTACCATAATTGACCACTTAACAGCCTCTTGGCCATTTTCTAAAACAAATTTATAAATATCAATATTCTTGGATATTTCAAAATTTTCGCCAGCTTTATAGGGCAAAGATTGAATATTTTCCAAATCAAATACTAATTTATCTTTACTATAAGAATCAACAAAAACTATCTCTTTTCCATTAATTAATTCAACAATTCCTTCCCCTAGAAATTCAATCTTTTTAGTTTTTTGGTTAGGAGAGTATACTTTAGTGTTTGACTTAAGGAAAATTTGATTATTTTTCACTTCTTCATTGACCATTTTTTCTTGATGAATATACCAATCTAATGGACTATCAAAAAAACTATTTTCTTTGAAAAACCCATAATCATCTATTGTTAAATCCATTCTACATTTCCGACATTGAATATGATTATTATAACTTTTTGTCATGAATTCTGTGCCACAACTAGGGCATTTATATAATATATTCTCTAGTTTTTCTGCCAAATTTTTGCCTTTATATATTATCATATTTTTCTTTTGCCATTCATATTCATTGTAATAAAGCTTTTTGTTTATTAATCTTGTTAAGACTTCAAGATTTTCATTAACTAATTTTTCTTCTGGTATTAATAGGGAAATCGATGAATGAACTTCACCCCTTCTTTTGTTAACCGCCCATTTTGGTGATGATAAATAAGCGCCTTCTATATTTAAAAAATAAACAGGAACTTTCATTTTAATCAATAATTTAGTAAGAGAAGCTGTTATTTGCTGACCAACTCCACAACTTGGAAGTCTGCCGGTAGGAAAAAGACCGATTATTCCTCCTTTTTCTTTTACTTCCATTATTTTTTTCATAACCAAAATATCATTTTGATATTGAAACTTAGGAATTACTTGGAGCCATTTGAATAATACGCGCAAAAAAGTATTATAAAAATATGTATATCCACCTATGAAGTTAATCCTACGTGGATATGATGAAATGCCCATTATAAAAGGATCATAAATTGACTGATGTTTACCTAAAATAACACAAGGGCCTTTAATTTCTTTGAAATTTAGTTTTTCACTTTTTAAGTTTAGCTTAAGTTTCAAAAAAATTTTAACAAAAGGGTATCCTAAATGCCAAAATAAGAAGTTAGGCAATTTTATTAATTGATTTTTCCTCATCAATTCACCTCTTTTAAGCAATAAAAAGGGCAAAAGCCCTTTTTATATCTATATATTGTACAAATCGTATACTATGCTTAATGGTAATCCGAGTTCAATGTGTTCTATCGCTTTTGCAATCATTGGAGCAACTGAAAGAACTTTTATTTTACTTATTTTTTTATCTTCACTTAAAGGTATTGTATTGGTTATTACAATTTCATCAAATACAGAGCATTGCAATTTTTTAATTGCATCGCCAGAAAAGATTCCGTGTGAACAAGCAGCATAAACTCTACTTGCTCCCGCATCCATTAAAGCTTGGGCCCCTGCACAAATTGTGCCTCCTGTATCAATAATATCATCTATCATAATTGCTACTTTTCCTTTAACATCCCCAATTATACCCATTACTTCAGCAACATTAGGTTTAGGTCTTCTTTTGTCAATAATAGCAATTGGAGCATTTAATATAGTTCCCAATTTTCTTGCCCTTGTTGTTCCGCCATGGTCTGGAGAAACAACAACTATTTCTTCATCTTTATTTATGATTTTCTTAAAATATCTACCAAATAATGGTATTGCAGATAAATCATCAACTGGACAATCAAAAAATCCTTGGATTTGCGGTGCGTGTAAGTCCATAGTTATAACTCTATGAATCCCTGAAACTTGTAATAAATCAGCTACTAACTTTGCTGAAATAGGCTCTCTGGCTTTCGCTTTTCTATCTTGTCTTGCATATCCATAATAAGGAATAACTGCATTAATTTCTCTTGCAGAGCCTCTTTTTAACCCATCTGCAAATACTAATAATTCCATTAATCTTTCAGTAACTGGTGAACAAGTTGATTGAATTATATAAACATTTTTGCCTCTTACCGATTGGAGTGTCTCTACCATAACTTCGCCATCAGCAAAATGTTTTACTTCAACATCGCCTAGTTCTAACCCTAATTGATTAACAACCTCAAGTGCCATATCTTTGTTGGCTGTTAAAGCAAATACGACAGTTTTTTCTAGCATAACTCTTCCCCCTAAACGCCCTCTTAGAATCAACTACTATATTATAATATCGCAAAAAAGTTTATAAATCTATATTCAATAGATTTTTTGACAAGACTTTACAAAATAAATTTTATTATCAAATTGGGATAAGGCATTATTTATTATTCTTTTATCTTGAGTAAGAGCAAAAATAGATGAACCACTTCCACTTACCATCACAAAATCAAACCCTAAGGACAATAATTTGGCTTTTATTCCACCTATTTCTGGGCATAATCTCATGGCGGGATATTCTAAATCATTTCGCATGTTAAGAATTGCTTTTTTATAAATCCCTTCTCCTAAATTTACAATCAGTTTATTACTATCAAATTCACTTTTGTTATGAATATTATCATATTCCTTATAGACATCTTTAGTGGATAATCCTTTATCTTTTTCTTTAACAATCAAGATATATGGATTTATTTTATTTGCTATTGGCTTAATAACATCTCCAGTTCCCTCTACATAAACAGATGATTTATAAAAAAACAAAGGAATATCAGACCCCAACTCCGAAACTATTTCCATATAGTCACTAATGTTATAATTTAATCCCAAGATTTGGCAAGCTAGAACTAAACAATAAGCTGCATTCGAACTTCCACCACCAAGACCAGCCATGGTTGGAATATTTTTTTCAATATGAACATTAAACCCACAATCCAAATTAGCATATTCTTGTAAGGATTCAAGAACTTTATATACTGTATTAGTATTATCGCAGGGAACATTTTTATCGCTACAAGAAATCTTGATTTGTTTGCTATCTTTTATTACATTTAAATCAACTATATCGTATAAATTAACTTGTGATACTACAGATTTTATATTGTGAAAAGAACTATTTTCATTTAACGAACCCACAATTAGCAAAAGATTTATTTTGGCATAACTATTAATTTTCATAATAAATTCACCTCTTTATAAGTACTAATCTTTTGAGTTAATTCAATAAACTTAATAATATCGAGATTTTCAGCTCTTTGTGATAACTCTATATTGCATTCATTTAAAATCTTTTCACTGATTTCTTTATTACTAATTTTTTTATTTAGATTATTATAAATAGTTTTCCTTCTTTGAGCAAAAACAGTTTTAATAACTTTAATAAATACATCTTTATTCACATCTTCATTATTACTAAATAGAAACTCAACTACAATAGAATCAATTTTAGGCCTTGGCAAAAAATCATTCTTAGAAACATATTTAAGTATTTTAGTATCTGCAAATACATTGGCTAAAACTGCTAATTCACTTTGATTTTTACCTTTTTCATTTTTTACTATTTTGTTTCCAACTTCTTTTTGCATCATTGTTATAACTTTTTTTATTTTTTTACTATCATCTTGAAATATCTTAAGTAATATTTCACTAGTTATATAGTAGGGCAAATTCGAAATTATAACTATTTCATTTGAATCAATATTACTAATAATTTTTTTAAAATCAACCTTCAAAAAATCAAGATTATATATCTCAACATTAGAAAAAATTGATAATTCTTCTTTTAATATAGGAACTAAATCTGAGTCTATCTCATAACATATCAATTTTTTTACTAAGGTCGCTATCTTTTCGCTTAAAGCTCCAAGACCTGGTCCTATTTCTATAACAACATTATTAGCATTTAAACTAGATTTTTTAATTATATCTTCTGCTATTAAAGGGTTAATTAAAAAGTTCTGTCCCAAAGATTTTTTAGGAGACAAATTATTTAACTTCAATAAAGCATCTGTCTTTTTTAGCGTTGCTATTTCTAACATTTGTTTTCTCCTTGACTACTTAGTAATTCCTCAATTTCCTTTTTTTTAATACCTAACATGTTTAATCTTTTTAATAAAGTTTTTGCACTTCCATGTCCTAAATGAATTTTCTCTTCCAAATAAACTCTTTTTGATTTTGCTGCATTAGTTCCTATTAATCCTAACTCATATAATTCTTGGATAGTTATAGTGCTTTGCATTTCTTTAAATTCTATTATATTTTCTAAAGCTTCTAAAATTGTTTTCCTATTAGCGTGTTCTACTCCCACTTTTTTATTTTTCCTACTATCTTTAGGACTAATAAATGCATGTTTGCAATTAGGAATTAAAGATTGTATTGTTTTTCTTATTTTTTCTCCTGGAGCATCTGGATCTGTTAATACAATAATATCCCTTCCAGATTTCGCAACTTCTTCAAGCATATTTAGTGTTTCAATTGGAAGCGATGTACCATCAGTTTTAATAAAATCTGCATCTAAAAATGAAGAAAGTAAATCAATGTCATGCTTCCCCTCTACAACAATTACTTGCCTAGCTTTTTTAATCATCTTTAACTCCAAAAAGTTTTAGCGCATTCTTGTATGTAATATTAGCAATATCATCATAATCTTTATTAAGTAATTGCGCTATTTCTTCAACAATTATTTTTATAAATGCTGGCTCATTTCTTTTGCCTCTATATGGATGGGGAGCGAGATAGGGACTATCTGTTTCAACTAATAATCTTTCTAATGGTATATTTGCAGCGACTCTTTTGGGTTCTTTTGCGTTTTTAAATGTTACTGGACCCCCAAGAGAAACATAGAATCCTAAATCAATAAATTTTTCTGCCATTTCAAGACTTGAAGAATAGCAGTGCATTACTCCTTTTGTTAGATATTCCTTATTTCTTTTCAAAATATCATAGGTATCCTCTATAGCATCTCTTGAATGTATTACTAATGGTTTTTCATATTTTTTTGCTAACTTAATAAAATATTCAAAATACTCTTGTTGAATTTTTTTATCAACATCTTTCCAGTAATAATCTAATCCCACCTCACCAAGAGCTACAACTTTTGGATTTAATAAAAGAATATTAAGATTATTATAATCCTCTTTAACTGCCTTCAATAATTCACAAGGATGTATCCCCACACAAGCATATATAAAACTATATTTCTCTGCTATTTCAACGGCTTTTAGTGATGACTTATAATCATAACCTACTACTATCATCTTTTTAACGCCTGCTTCTAAAGCATTACTAATATATTTATCTAAATTATCTAATAATTCTGGGTCATTTAAATGGCAATGTGTATCAAATAACATAATGTACCTCTACTTTCCCAAACAAAACTTAGAAAATATTTCATCTTCTAAATTTTCTTTATATATCTCTCCTAGCAATTCCTGAATCGCTTTTAAAGCTTCACGAACATCTATTTCAATAATATCACTAGGTGCTTGGTTATTACATGAATTAAGTGCGTCTTTTAAGGCTATTAATGCTTTATTAATTTGACCTTTTTGTCTTGCATTAGACAAAAGTGGTTTATTCTGATAATCTTCTAGTTTAAATCCAATAACTTCTAGCATACTTTTTACTAATGATTGAACTTGTTTGTTTTTAGCTGACACTACCACATTATCATTAGACTCATAGTTCGTTTTGTCAGACTTATTATATACAATAATTTTTTTCTTATTACTTATTAAATTTAATAATTCATTATCTTCTTTGGTTATTTCTCCTTTGGTATCAGTAACAAATATTACTAAATCTGATAGATCTATAACCTCTTTTGACTTTTTAATTCCAATTTTCTCTATAAAATCATGACTATCTCTAATTCCTGCTGTATCAAGAAAATTGAAATTAATACCTGCCAAATTCATTTGTCCTTCTACAACATCTCTTGTTGTTCCTTCATACTCACTTACAATGGCTTTATCTTCATTTATTAAAGCATTTAATACTGATGATTTACCAACGTTTGGTCGACCAATAATAGCAACATTTATTCCGTTTTTAATAATTTTACCAAATTCAGTTTCTTTACTTATTAAACTAAGCTCAGATATTAACTCTTCTATTTTAGGTTTTATTATTGTTGAGGTTAATTGCTCAATATCATCATATTCTGGATAATCTATATTTACGTCTATATGACTAATTATTTCCACAATTTTAGATCTCAAATTTTTAATATTATTAGAAATATCACCATTTATCCCGCTAAGAGCTAATTTTGAGGCTGCATCAGATTTCGAGTTTATTAAATCATTAATTGATTCTGCTTGTAACAAATCTAATTTCCCATTATAAAAAGCTTTTTTAGTAAATTCGCCTTTTTCTGCTAATCGAGCCCCTAAAGAGATTGAAATTTCTATTATTTTATTAATTATAAGTAAACTACCATGACATGATATCTCTATGACATCTTCTCCTGTAAAAGAAAATGGTGCTTTATATGCTAAAACAACACAATCATCTATCTGTTGTTTATTTTCATCAATTATTTTCCCATGAAATATAGCATTCTTACTTGCTAACTCTACTTTTTTAGAAAACATTTTATTAATTATAGAAAAACTCTTAGAACCACTTATTCTTACTACTGCTAGAGCGCTCTCAAGTGGGGGAGTTGCTAGTGCAATTATTGTGTCATCTATCAAAGACATCATGAATCACCTCTTTTAAATCATTATAGCATAATAGCATAAAAAAACTGCGCTTCCGCAGTTTTATTCTACATAATATATTGTTATTTGTCTTTTATAACCTTGTCCACTACTTTCAGTTTTAATATTTTTCATTTTACTCAAAGCATTGTGAATTATTCTTCTTTCATCTGAAGTCATTGGATCAAGTACTGCATTAACTTTAGTCTTTTGAACTTCTTTGGCAATTCTCGTTGCCATTCTTATAAGTTTTTCATATTTTTCATCTTTATATGAATTTATATCTAGAAGTATACTATAATGACGTTTAAATTTATGGCTAACAGCCTGGCGAACAACACTATTTAGTGCTTGTAATGTTTGCCCATTTTTACCGATTAAAACGGCATTATGAGAGGTATTTAAGGCAATTCTTATAACACCATCATCTAATGTAGATTTCACTTCATCTTCTAAACCTAAATCACTTAAAACAATCCTCACATATTTTTCTGAAAACTCTATTATGTCTGCGATTGTAAAAACAATTATTTCAATTTTTTTAGAAAAAAACTTCTTTTCTTCTTTAGTAATTTCATAACTAATTTCATCTACTGGTATACTTAATTCTTCACTTGCAACACTCAAGACTTCTTCTAATGTTTTACCAACATAACTCTTCATTTAATATTCCCTTCTTGCATTTTTATTATCAACAATTCTTTTCATGATTATTGCTTGCAAAACAGAGAAGAGTGAAGAAGCGATCCAGTAAACAGACATTGCAGAAGGAAGCATCCATCCAACCACCACAACCATTACCAACATGATATAAGTAAAAGATTGTGTTTGATTTTGAGCTTTTCTTGCTTTTTCGTCCATATGACTTATTTTATTACGATTTAATAATTGTGGTATTTTCATTGCTAAGAATTGGCTACCAACCATTGCCAAGAATACTATAATTGCCATTATATTTATGGACAATATTCCAGAACTAAGTGTTTGTCCTAAGTTTAATCCTAAAACTGACCCCTCGCGAAGTAGCATAGTATCTTTTACCGCACCATAAACAGCTATAAATATTGGCAAAGTTAAGAAAGGTGAAATAATAGCAGTTAGTGGGTTAACTTTATTTTTCTTATAAAAAGCCATCATTTCTTGTGCTTGTTTTTGTTTTTGCACAGGATCTTTTGTTTGACCATATTTTGCATTTATCGCTGAAATTTCTGGTTGCAATAAAGTAAGTTTTTGAGAAGCCAAACTTGGTTTTAAAGTTATCAAGGTAACAAAGGCTCTTACCAAGAATGTCACGATAAATATCGCCACTACCTGGCCCCAACCTCCTGTCCCAATAAATTCAGTAAATTTAATCATAAGCCAAGCAATTGGGAAAACAAATATTCCTTCAATCAATCCTCTTGAAATAGCAAATGAGAAATTCTTAGGCTCAATAATTACACCCGTAATAGGATCTTGTTTTTCTTCAATAGTTAAACAAGCCTTGGGATGAGATGTTTTATAAAGATTATCAATATAACTTTGTTTGTCTGTTTCACTTTTTGTGCCCCAGTCTTCTGGAGTTGCATATGTTTCTGTTCCAGTACTATTATCTAACATTACTCTCAGTTCTGTTTTAATTTCTGATACTTCTTCATCACTACAAAAATCACTAGTACATGATGTTGTAGAAAAAACCATAAATGCTAATAAAAAAACCGCAAATGCTTTAAGTAATTTCATATTTTCACCTCTTTTTTATCAATTTTTCATAAATATAATTTAATTCTGTCTTATTTTCTTCATATTTTTTTTGTTTAAATCCTTCTCTAATAATAATGACAATATCGATTTGGTGCGTAAGGTCAAATATTTCTTTAATCATCATTCTAACTTGCCTTTTTGCCTTATTTCTTAAAACAGCAATACCATATTTTGAGCTCACTGAGATTCCTATTCTAGAATATTCTAACTCATTGCTATCATAAAAAATTACAAAACTACGATTAGAAAAGCTCTGTCTTTTTTCAATAACTCTCTTAAAATCCTCATTCTTAGCAAGGCGATATTGTTTTTGCATAAACTATTTCACATTTTGAGAAAAAACCACTAGTTTAGCTAGTGGTTGTTTAAGCAGATAATACTTTTCTACCTTTTCTACGTCTTCTTGCTAAGACTTTTCTCCCACTTGGGGTTGACATTCTTGCACGAAATCCATGTACTGCAGAATGTTTCCTCTTACTTGGTTGATACGTTCTTTTCATTCTATACACCTCCACGAAATAGATTAATACGCGATACAATTATAAAGCCCACTTGTTAAGTTGTCAATAAAATATATTATATTATAATATGTTTTTCGTTTTTGGGGATAATGTGGAAAAATATAAATAGGTATGTGGAAAATTTATAAAAACCCTTACCAATAATAGAATTTTTATTGTGGAAAAATAATAGTTATCCACACTATTTATCAACTTATCAACACCAATCAACACCACCGCAACTTTTCCACACTCTTTCCACATTTTTTGTTTGTGGATAACATTTATTTTTTATGGTTTTTGCGTTAATTTTGTATTTTTTTATATGTTGATAATGTGTGGAAAAATATTTTTTGGTGATTTTTGTATTTATTTTATCAATTCTATATGCTAGAATATATGAACAAAGTTGGGAGAGAGTACATATGGTTCTTAATGCCTCACGTTTTGAGGATGTTTGGGATAAGGTATTATCTAGGTTTGAGAGAGAAACTGATGATAAAATTATCTATAACACTTATTTTTTGGGTTCTAAAATTATAGGTATAAATGAAGGTGTTGTTACAGTTGTTGCGCCTTCGCGTTTTGCTTGTCAAATGTTAAATAATAGATTTTTTGATAAGATTGTAAATTATTTGCGTGATATTACGCAAACAAATTTTGACTGCCAAATAATTGATCCAGAATCCGCTGAAAATTTTTCTAATTTGCAACTTGACAATAATATGTCACAGAGCGAAAAAGTCTTCGTTTCAAATTTAAATCCTAGATTTACTTTTGAAAATTTCGTAGTAGGCCACTCTAATAGGGAGTGCTACACTGCTGCTTTATCAACAGCAATGGATCCAGGTAATTTTTATAATCCTTTATTCATGTATGGAAAGTCTGGTCTTGGAAAAACTCACTTATTGCATGCTATTGGCAACTTCATAAAAAACAAGAACAATTTAACGAAAGTTCTTTATCTTACTGCAGATGATTTTTTCGAAGATTATATAAAAACCGTAAAAAAAGAAGGAACAGAAAATTTAAAAGATAAATATCGTGGAATTGATGTTTTATTGCTTGATGATATTCAATTTTTAAGGGCAAAAAACGCTACACAAGAAACATTTTTCAATATTTTCAACCTTTTAGTGAATTCCGGAAAGCAAATCGTTATTACTGCTGATAAACCACCTCAAGAATTAGAGAAAATTGAAACTAGATTAGTCGGAAGATTTTCTTCTGGATTAAGCGTAGAGATCCAAGCACTTGAATTTGAAACTGCTTTAGCAATACTAAAGAAAAAAGTTGAAGCTCAAGATATTAACAGAGGTTTAATAGATGATGATGTTCTTAAATATATTGCTCAGAATTATTCTACAGATGTAAGACAACTTGAAGGAGCTTTAAATAAATTATTATTCTATGCTATTACTTATAACAAGAAAGACGAAATTGATATGACAACAGCATTAGAAACATTTAAATCCTTCGCAAAAATAAGAGAAAATACAATTAATTTTGAAAAAATAAAAGTTACTGTAGCAGAGTATTATAATATTTCTATAAATCAATTAACATCAAAAATAAGACAAACAAATTTAACAGTACCTAGACACATCGCTATGTATCTTTGTAAGAACCTACTGAATGCTCCATACAAAAAAATTGGAGAAGAGTTTGGGGGAAAAGATCACTCAACTGTTATTAGCGCTTGTGAAAAAGTTAATAAATTGTTGAAAGAAAATGAAGAGTATATCGTTGTTATTGAAGAATTAAAAAAGCTAATAAAATCTTAGAAAAATCGACTGATTTTTGTTTATTTAGTAACTACTATATGTTATAATTTAGTTAGGAAAAAACGATATTATATGAATTATCCACATAATTCACATAGCTTATTATTATTGTTATATTTTAAAAAAAAGAAAAGAGGTAAATAAATATGAAATTTATTATTTCGAAATTACACTTAACAGTTGCACTTAACAATGTTTCTCGAGCTGTTTCAAGTAGAAATCCTAACCCTGTATTAACTGGTCTAAAATTTGAACTAAATAAGAATGGATTGTTTATTACAGGAAGTGACTCAGACCTATCTATTGTTACTAAAATACCATTAGAAGAAAATGAGGAAAAAATAATTGATGCCTTTAGTTTTGGAACTGCTGTTTTATCATCAAAATTAATTACAGAAATAATAAGAAAACTAGATTCTCAAAATGAACGTCTAGAATTTGAACTAATTGATAATACTACCGTAAAAATAAAAAATGATAACTCAGAATATTCATTAACATGTATGAATGCTGATGATTATCCTTCTATAGACTTAACAAATGGGGCAAATGTATTTAATATTTCTACTGAAGAATTAAAGTTAGTTATACAACAAACAAGTTTTGCAGCGTCTGATAGAGAAAATAGACCAGTATTAACTGGAGTTAATTTTAAAGCTGCAGGAAATAAATTAGAATGTGTGGCTACTGATTCATATAGATTAGCAAGAAACGTTGTTGAATTACCAACTCAACAAGATTACAACATAACTATACCAGCAAGAACACTAAATGAAATAATAAGAATAATTGAAAACGAAAAGAACGTAGAAATCTCTGTTTCTGACAAAAAAGTAATTTT
>Ga0172381_10005250_pt1 | contig 13206 bp, 14 predicted proteins | sample Leawel6488metaG_FD_119754 | JGI IMG/M metagenome (GOLD analysis project Ga0172381, IMG submission 119754) | Leachate microbial communities from a municipal landfill in Southern Ontario, Canada - Leachate well 64-88 metaG | ecosystem: Engineered > Solid waste > Landfill > Unclassified | place... | reverse complement strand
GATATTATGAATAATATAAATCTTAAGTAACATGGGAAGACTTCCTTTTGCCAAAGAAGTTAAACCAGAGTTTGACGAATCAATAGAAAAAGACAAAGAAAAAGCTAGTGTAAATCCTTTTTCTATTGTTCACAACCTTTATGTTGGTAAAAAATATGAGCTAATTGATATTCATTCTATGTCCAACAAAATAACCCCTTTTATTCTTAATAGATTTATAGCTTCTGATAAGACTTGTCTTCCGTTAGCCAAAGCAATGTCTGAATGCCAAGGGATGCCGCTTAAACAACTTCTCATATTTTATTTCTATACAATAAAACAGAAGAAAAAACATACTATACCTTATTATAATAACATAGACAAACAATACCAAAAAAGAATTGTTTATATTACTAAAGTTTTCGAGTGTAGCAAATATAAAGCGGCTGAATATTATAAAATGTTCTCTGAAGAACAACTTATTCAAATTACTGAAAATTACAAAAGAATGATGGCTACGGAAGGAGAACAAGATGAGCAAGAAGAAAGCCAAGGGGCGAATTGATATATACAAATTTTTTAATTGGCTTAAGAATAAGTGCCGATCTAATGAATATAAAACATTAAATGTTACTGTTATAGATTTAATTCTTTCTTATATTTCTGTTAATAATTATAATGATAATGAAATAATAATTCTTGTTGAGGAAATAAGAGAAGATAGAAATATATTTGAATTTGTTGAAGCTGAGTGCAGAGCTAAAAGGGTTCTTATAGATGTGGATTATAAGAAAAATACAGAGCTGAACAAATTCAATTCTACAAGAAAGATTAATCTTCATCGTTTATTTTGTAAAGGAGAAGCTAATGAAAAATAAAGAAGCAATTCTTAAAATGCTTAATGAAATAGACGAATTTGTAAAAGACAGGCCGGATAGAAATATACAAGTTAGAACTGAATTTATTCGTAATGAATTAACAGGAAAAGCGAAGTGGCTTTGTTTGGAAGAAGGAGGATGGGCTTGCGCTCATTGTGGATATACAACTAGTGGTATGATGGGTTTGTTAAAGATTAAAAAATGCCCTAAATGTAAAAGTATAATGGAGATATGAATGGCCGAAGTGATAAACAAAACTAAAAAATGGTTAGATGAATTTAAGGTTGAGCTAGACACAGACACTACTATAAATGAAACTGAAATTGTAGAAAAACTTTGTTCAGTTCCCCATCTTCACTCTAAATGGTTACATAAATATCTTATTGTTCAAGATAAATATGAAAAACAGGAGATACAGGTTAGAAAAGTATATGGGCAGATTTATAATGAACTTAAATCAAAAAGCGAATATCGGGTTGATTCTAACCAGATAACAAAAATAATAGAAGGTGATGAGAGATATATAGCCGAAGAAGAAAAGCTGAACTCTATAAAAATTCCGTTAAAGTTTCTTGAAGAATCAGTTAAAAAAGTTGGCAACCTTGGGTTTTTGTTAAATACACTTCTGGAAACAAAGAAGTTTTTAAATGGAAAATAGTGTTAAATATTTAGACCATGAGTGCTTTCTAGAACTTATCCCAGACCCATTTAACGGAAAAGTTGTTACTATTCAGAAGAGAAGCAACTTTGATTGTACTTTGGTTACAAATGATTATAGCCTTTTAAGAGTTCTTAGTGAAGAGCTTTCTTATGAAAGCAAAGCCTTTAGGTTTAGAAAGAATAAAGTATCTAAATGGGATGGAAAAATTAGGTATTTCGATGCTAGGTATAAAAAGTACCCTATTGGTTTTAATAAGATAGTAGTTAAAAAACTTCTTTCTATGGGTTATAGCGTATTAGTTGATAAACAAACTAAGGGAACTCCATTTGTAACTTCTTCTGAAGAATTCCAAGCTGTTGTTGATAGCTGGGGAATAGCAGAAGATAAATACCCTAGAGATTATCAGCTTATGGCCGCTTATGAATCTCTTAGAAGAAATAGCATATTAATTATGTCTATAACTTCTTCCGGCAAAAGTCTTATAATTTACCTAATAATGCGCTATTATTTATCTCAAATAGATTATAAAGCCAAAATAATGTTAGTTGTTCCCTATGCTAACCTTGTTGAACAGATGATAGGCGATTTCCAATCCTATGAAACAGATGATTACATTAGCCAACGAGTTTCCAGGCGTTTAGATGATTTAGATAAAAATATTTATGTTACTACTTATTCGTTCATAGAACAAATGGAAGATACCGCGAAAAGAAATTATGTTTTAAAGAGCCTGGATGGTCTTATAATAGATGAAGCGCATATATCTGGTTTTGATGATTTTATTAGAAAGTGTGTTAATTCTAAGCTAGTTATCGGTTTAACTGGAACCGTTAAAGAAATTAAAGAAAATATGTTTAGGATTTATAATTATTTTAGAGAAGCTGTTGAGTTTAATGATTATACAGAAATGAAAGAAAGAGGAATAGTTTCTGAAGTTATTGTTAATACTATAAGGATAGACTACAACAAATATATAGAAAAAGACTATTATGAGCAGTTTAGAAAATATAGCTTTATGAAACAGGGTATTCCTAGTTTGGAATATGATTTTGAATCTCAGGCTATATTTAAAACCTATAATTATAAAAGGAATTTGATTTGCGCGTTAGCTAGACATTTCCAAAATAATAATCAAAATGTTATGGTTATTTTCTATACTGGTTTAGATGATATAGACTCGGTATATGAATACTATTCCAGTTTTTATAATGAATCCAAAATTATTAAAGTAGTTGGTGATGTATCTGCAAGTAAACGAGAAAAGATAAGGGCTAAAATAGAAGAAAGTTTTGGAAATGTGCTAATTTGTAGCCCTGTTTTTTCTACAGGAACCAACATTAAAAATATACACCATATAATTTTGGCTAGATTTGGGAAGTCTAAGAACTTTACTCTTCAGTCGATCGGCCGAGGTATGCGCAAACATGAATCTAAAGATTATATAGGCGTATGGGACTTTGAAGATGTTATGCCGCCGTTAAGAAATGATGGAACAGATACTTGTTATTCTGAAAAACATTTTCATGAGAGGCTTCGTTATTATAGACAACAAGGCTATAAAATTATTTCTCACAAAACAGATGTTAAAGAAATTGAAGACAATTTAACAAATTTGGTTCACGATTTAACTAAATATAGTTAATCGTTTTTGGTGAGAATTATGGGCCAAGGAACAAATTCAACCACAGCAACTTTGCTTAAGCCAGATCGTACTAATAACAATGCTGTTCTTACATTCATAGGTTCTGGAGATCTTTCTGGTGTTGAGCTTAAAGTTACTAAATTTCCTGTCCCCAAAGACGGGGTAGAGACTATTCCTGTTAAATATCCAGCTAACTCAAATCTTAAAGTTTACGGCGGAAATCGTAAACAAGAGAATATGAGAATTGTTTTCGGCGTAGACGATGACTTAACAAATTATCTACAGGTTAAGTCTTGGCTTAATACTGTTAAATCTAGAGACACTTCAGAACAGGCTGAGCTTTATTATGATTTAAGCATTGTTTTGTACAGCAATAAAAATGTTAAATTATTTACTATAGTATATGAAAGGGCTTTAATTGAAGATTTATCTGGCTTTGATATTATAACAGGCCAAAATCAGCCGATAGTGAAATGTGAAATGGAATGTTCGTTCCTTAAATACTCTTTGCTTAGCAATGATTTCGTTAGGACATAGTGTACATAATTCCCGTAATAAATCTTGTTCAGTCTTTCTTTTGGCATAATCTAATTGTAACTTAGGGAGGTCATAATGGCTTTGGAAATGCTTCTTAGGAAATTGGAAAATGGTTATGTTTGGAGATTTGACAATAACAGAAAAATTAGTGATGACCAAATAGTTAGGGTAGTTAATGTTTTAGAAGAAGTAGAAGAACAAAGAGTTTGTGGAAAAGATGAAGACGGAGAACCAGTTTATGGGCCTTACAAAACTTTTAAACCTATACCTAATAAAGAAAAACCTGATGTTGGTGATTATGTTTATGCTATAGTTCAAGCAAAACCGATAGATCATTCTGAAGCGTCCACTCATATAAGCAAAGAAACAACCAAACAAGATATGGCTAGTTTTAAAAACACCATACAAAGTTTTAATGAACAAATTAATATTCATGCTAATATAGACAGATATAAATCATTTAAAGATTTCGAGTTTGCTTTAGCTGAAACCAAAATAGATATTAAAGACCTTGAGTTTGGGCAAATAAGACAGCTTATAGTAAATAGGAAAAACAGAAGAAAGAATAATTTGCTTAAAAAGTTTATAGACTCCGTTGAAACTCCGGAAATAATTTGTGAAGGTATCATTAAGGCTGGCGAGTTTATTTATGTGTTTGTAGATTCTTGTATTAATTATGACCCAATTAATCTGAAAAAATTTAACCCATATCTTTGTGATTATAACAAAAATCTTGAAAAACAATTTGCCGCTTATTTAGAGAAAAATTTCCCAGATAGTTCAAACCTTATTCTTATGACTTCTGAAGACATAGTTAATGGTTAGATACGAAAATAATTATTCTGTTTCAGAACTAAAAGAAACAGGAGAACAATTCGTTTATGATATAGAAGTAGATTCTGTGCACAATTTTTTTGCTAATGGTATACTCTGTCATAACTCTATGTATACTATTTCTAATGTTCCAGAACTTGCCGAGAGAAAATATGGGAAAAACATTTCTATAGATGATATGACTACTTTAATTGAGAAATTTTATTCAGACAAAGTAGACCCGATTATAAAAAAAGGTTACGAAGAGCTTGCTGATTATATGAATGCTAGAAACAAAATGAATATGAAATTGGAAACAATTTCTGATTCTGGTTTCTGGCTTGCTTCAAAGAAATACGCAATTCGAGTTATAAAAGCTGAAGGAGTTAAGCTTCACAAACCCAAACCTAAAATTAAAGGAATTGAAATTGTTAGTTCTTCTACTCCCAAGATAATTAAGCCAGCTCTTAAGAAGATTATAGAAACGATGCTTGACGGAATAGATGTAGATAAAATTAGGCTTATTTGCCAAGAATTTAAGAAAGAATTTATGCAAATGGCTTATTATGATATTGGTGTTCCTACATCTATGAATAAAACCGCTAAATATATAGATTTGCCTAAAGGTACTAGTATTCATATTAAGGGCGGAATTCTTTATAACAGATATATAGAAGAAAACAATCTTATTGAATTCAAGAAAATTATAGATGGTGATAGAATTAAGTATATTTATCTCAAAACTCCTAATAAATTCCATAATTCCCATGTAATTTCATTTTTAGACAAAATACCGGAAGAATTACTTGGGTTTATTGACTATGAGGAACAGTTTAATTCTGTTTTTCTTAGTACAGTTGAGGACAAACTTAAGCGTTTTGGTTATACGGTGAGAGTTAGCAAACGAAATTTAAAAAGCCTGTTTAAAAAGAAAGAGGAGGAGTAAATGAAGAAAATCATGTTTTTGGTTATTATGTTGTCTTCGCTGTTTGTATTTGCTGAACCTAGGGATTGCGATGGTTATTACTGTGGTTTGAAGAACTATGAAGTTCAGGCTAAATCTAAGCTTACTTTCGAAGAAGCTGAGAAACTTGGCGAAGAAATTTTTAAAGTTGCATCTAGAGCTAGAGAAGAGAAGTCTTCAGCCGCTTATGCTCTTTATCTTCTTTCTGCTAATACTTATATGAGAATGGTTAAAAAAGGAAATGGGTTAGAATATGATTTCCATTGTGTTTATATGGCGGCTATTGCGGCTGAAAGTGCTTATAATAACGCTTTAGACTTATATAAACCACAAATAGCGAGAATGTGGTGGAATTTTAAGAAGTCAGAAACTGATTTGATGATAAAGACTAAGAGAAAGGCTGAAGATATAAAAGAAAATTATCAATGGCTTGTTAAAAATAAAGAATTTATTGGAGACATGTGGTATAAGATTAATGACCAAGTTGAATATTATAAAAATTTCTTTTAGGAGAACGAAATGACCAATTTTCTTAAACCAGGAAAAATTGCTATTATAGCAGTAGATTCTTGTTCTTGGGGTTCTGGCGGCAAAGGTAAATTTAATGCTTTTATAGCAACTAACGAGAGTATAGACTATGCTATATCAAACAACTCTGCTCAGGCAAGTCATGTTGTTGAATTTGAAAACGAAGAAGTTGCTAGGCGGATGACTCGTCTAAAGAGAGGCGTAACTTCTTATAAGTTTAACCATCTTCCTGTCTCTTCTCTTTCTAAATCTATCAACAAAGTATTTCTTACAGGTAGTTGTGTTATTAATCTTCCAAAGCTCCTTGAAGAAATAGAAACTGTTGGGCTTGATAAAAGTGAACTTCGTATTCACCCTAATGCTGTTATTATAACAGAAGATGATGTTAAGACCGAACAAGAAGAGCTTAACCAAATAGCTTCCACTATGTCTGGGATAGCTCCAGCTATGTGCAAGAAAATTATGCGCTCTGGAAAGGCTAAAATAGCTTCTCATTGTAAAGAACTTGAGCCTTATATTTCTAATATTTACGATGAGATTTGTAGTTGTGCTAAAGAAGGCGATTCAGGTGTCCTTGAAATGGCTCAAGGCTATGATCTTTCCATTGACCATGGTGTTTATACCAAAAAAGACGGTTCTATTCATTCTTTTTATCCTTTTACAACTGGAAGAAATGTTGACCCTCTTTCTTTCGCTGGCGCGGCCGGAATTCCAGCTCATCTTATAGGCGAAATTGCTATGAATATTCGTTCTTATGGAATTCGAGTTGGCGATTGTTCAACTGGAACTGGAGTTGACGAGCGCTCTGGCAAAAAACTTGGTTCATCTGGCGGGTGTTATCCAGACCAAAAAGAAATAACTTGGGAAGAAATCTCTAGTATTCTTGGAAAAGATGTAACCGAAAAGACTTCTCTTACTAAGCGTATTCGTAGAGTTTTCACATTCTCCAATATACAGTTTAGAAATGCTACTCGTAGTATTGGGCCTACTACTATTTTCTTGAATTTTGCAAATTATATAGACCCCGAAATTGAAGGGGTTTATGGTGACATGACTGATATGGAGCTTTCTAATAGATATCCCAAAGTTTATGATTTTATGTGGTCTGCCGCTAATAATCATTTCTGGAAAGAAACTAGAAAAGCATTTAAAGATTTTAGCCTCATAGGAACAGGAAAATATAATCACCAGGTAATTAGACTTATACACGAAAACTAAAGGAGAAGAACATGAACACAGCAGAAGTGATTGGAAAGTTTGAACAACTTGCTTGTATCGATTGTAGTTTTGACGGAAAAGATTTGAAACAGATTTCTGAGATTGTTATGGAAACTAAGAAGAAATTTGAGAAGACTACAAACATTCTCAATGATACCTATATTACTATTCAGTCTCTTGAAAACGAACTATCTTCTTGTACAGACGATGAAGATAAGAAGTCTATTGCCAGCCTTATTAAGAAAGCTAAGAAGAAGTTTGAAGGCCAAATTATTAATCTTCATATGTATAAGATTGTTCATACTTATACTCTTAACCATCTGGTTAACAACTTCAAGGATTTTATAGATTCAAAAGACAAGGAATTTGCTAAGACTTTCCTTATCAAGTCTGATCTAGACATTACTCTTGAGCTTAAATAATTCCGGTTTTCTTTTCAACAAAATTTGTTATATGTAATATTGATTATGCGCCAGTAGTGCGTGTTAAAACAGTGGTCGAGTAACCGTTTGAAGGAGACGAAGATGGTTGATGCGAATGCTTTCCGTGGTGTTGATTATGGTGCAATGCTAGATGCTCAAAAAGAGCAAGAAGGTTCTGGTTCCAATTTCTTTAACATTGATAAGAAGAGGTTGAAGGCGGAAGGAAAACTTCATTATGTAATTAGATTTCTTCCTTACAATCCTTCAAAACCTCCGATTTTTGGTATTTATCAGCATAATATTTATAACGCTTCTAATGAGCTTATGGTAGTTCCTTGCTCTGACACCATAGGACAAAGATGTTCTATTTGCGGCGAGTCTAAAAAATATTACAACCAAAAAACCAAGGAAGCTGACAAACTTGGCTCAATTCTTTGGAAAAAGAAAGTATTTTATGCTAACATTATTGTTATAAGTGACCCTTATAACGAAGAAAATAATGGCAGAGTTTGCCGATTCCGTTTTGGAACTCAGCTTGATAAGGTTATTACTCTTGGCCGTAATCCTATTATTCCTACTGAAACCCCCGCTATTCCTTTTGATATAGATTATGGTCATAATCTCAATCTTGTTGTTGTTATGGAAGATGGAAACCCGAAGTATTCTTATTCTAAATTTGATACCAACAATCCTTGTGCAATTGATGAGTCTGTTTTTGAGCAGGTTGTTGATCTTGAAGTTGAATTTGGTGACCCATCTCAATTCATTGTTGAAGAAGATATTTTCGATCAGATTAACAGCCACATGATGCGGGAAATAGTTCCGTTTAATGAAGCGGCTCTTAATCCCAATGCCAGTTTTACTCCTGCTCCGGCGCAAACAACCCATGCTCCTGTTAAACCGGCGGCGGCTCCTGCTCCGGCTAAGCCTGTTGCGGCTCCTGTTGCTCCTCCTGTTCCGGTTAAGCCTATGCCCATCAAACCGGCGGCGGCTGTTCCGGTTAAACCTCCTAACCCGATAAAGACCATGCCTTCGGCTGGTGGCAAACCTGCTTCGGATGCCGCTAACCAGAAGTTCAATGCTGGGCTGAAAACGGCTAAAGAAGAAAGCGCGGCGGCTAATGTTGGCGATATCGATGATCTTCTGACCTAATAATGTTTTATACCCAAGTAATCACATCTAAGAACCAAGTAATTGTTTTTTACCGAGAAGAAGGACAAAAGTACATCTTTACCGATTCAAACTTTTGTCCTTCTGCTTTTTTTAGGGATGAGTATGGCCCTTATAAAGATATTTATTTTGGGCATAAAGTTTCTGAAAAAAGATTTAAATCTCTTTACGATTTCAACCAAACACCTCTAAGACATGACTCTAATTATCCGTTCTATAGCGATATTCATCCCAAATACCAGTATATTAGAAAAATGTTTGGTAGCGAAGAAATTCAGTATGACCCTAAGAATATTAAGATAGCTAATGTAGATATAGAAAACCCAGAACCTAAAGAGAATGGTTTTCCAGATGCTATAGATGCTAAATTTCCAATAAAAACTATAACACTATCTATCAGGCAAGGAACCTATAAAAAGATCTATGCTTTTGGTTTTTTTCATTATGAAGCTAAAGAAAATGAAATTTATATACAGTGTGAAAACGAAAGAGATTTGTTGGAACAATTTGCCCAAATTTGGGCAGAAGAAGCTCCTGATATAGTTATCGGTTGGAACATAGACAATTTTGACATTCCTTATATAATTAAGCGTATGGAGTTTTACGGTATTTCAGATAGGCTTTCTCCTGTAGGAATAGTTTATAGTAATGTTAATCAAAATTATGAGCGTTTGCGCCAGTCATTTAAAGGAGCTGGTTTTAGATACAACCCTAAGTTTTATAACACCATAGCGGGGACAGAAGTTCTTGACCTTTTCTGGCTTTATAAGAAGTTTCGTTCTAATAATATGGAGTCATTTACTCTTGATTTTATAGGAAAAGAAGAACTTGGAAAAGGTAAATTAGCTCATGATACATATAAAGACCTTTATGATTTATATGTAAATGATTTTCAAAAATTTATGGAATATAATATAAGAGATGTTGAAATTGTAGACGAGCTTGATGTTAAAATTAATTTTACTGGTATACAAATTTCTCTTGCCTATCTAGCCCATGTTAATTATCATGATGTTTTTTCTCCAGTTAAGACTTGGGAAGTTTATCTTTATAACATTCTATTGGAAGAAGGTTTTGTTCTTCCGTTCAAGAAAGTTAACCCTCCCAACGATGGGTATGCTGGTGCTTATACCATGCATATTACTCCTTGTTATCACAAATGGATAACTGCTCATGACTTGGATGGTTTGTATCCTCATATCATGATGCAATATAACATGAGTTTTGAAAAGAAAGTTGGTTATATAACTGATCATATGGAAATTAGCCCTGCGCTTGATCGAAACCAAGTAGATGATCGTCTTATCCATAAAACACTTGATTTGTCTATTCTTAAAGAAAATAATTGGACAATGACTGCTAATGGTATTCTGTTTGATATGTCGGAACAAGGAATTATTCCCAAGATTCTGGAAAGTATATATTTTGCTCGTAAAACAGCGAAAAAACAAATGCTTGCCCTTCAACAAGAAATGGAAAATGATGAAACTAAGAATTATTCTTTTGATATTGCGGCCCTTAATGCTAAACAGAATGCGCTTAAGGTTTTCTTAAACTCTTATTATGGTATAATAGGCAACGAGGCATTTGTATTATATGATGTAGATATTGCTTTAGCAGTTACTCTTTCAGCTCAGCTTTCTATTAAGTGGATTATAAATTATGTTGGGCAGAATGTTGATAAGAGATTTGATTTTAAAGTTATTTATGGAGACACAGATTCAGTCAGCGGAGATTCTATTGTAACTATAATGTGTGATGGCATTATAAGAAATGTTAAAATTTCAGATTTGATCGAAAATATTGTTGGGGATATTTCAATTGAAGGAAATGGCAGAACAATTTTAGAACCAGACGATGACATTCAGGTGCTTTGTTTTGATAAAGAAATTGATACTCCAGTTTTCAGAAAGATAAAATACATCATGAGGAAGAAAAATATGAAAAAGCTTTATAGAGTGGCTATTAGTAATTCAGAAGTAGTTGTAACTGAAGACCACTCTTTAATAGCTAAAGACGAAGAAGGATACAAAGATATATCTGCTCCCAATTTAATCAAAGAAAAGCATTCCCTAATAGTTTATAGCTGACAAGTGTTTAGCGATACAATATCTAACGATTAACTCTGGAGGATTGACATGTTTGTCAAGCTCAGTTTGGACGAAAGATTCGAGAATTGGTACAAAAGGCAAGACCCAACTCTTCTCAAGCTTGAGAAGATTGGCGAGTCCGATTTGGACATGGAGATGGCTTCCAACAAGTATGTTAATTCTTCTAATTCAGCCGATGTTTCTTTTGATGCTAATGCAAATAATGACGGTTACATGAAGTCTCCGGCTGATCATTACAGCGAAATGATGGCTGGCCTTAAAAAACTTAAGAATTTTGATTCTCTCTACAAGGTTGTTGCTAAACTTTTTAGTGTTGAGGACGCTGATTCTATATTTACTTCTGTTTTAAATGGAGACCTTTATATTCATGACGCGTCTCATATTAATATTCCTTATTGTTTTGCTTACTCTTCTTCTCGTTTAATGACTGAAGGAAGATATTGGTCTTCTGTTTCTACGGTTGGCCCAAAACATGCTGACGCTTTTGTTTCTCAGGTTATTGAAACTACTATCGAACTTTCCAACGAGTTCGCTGGTGCTATAGCTGTTTCAGATTTTCTTGTTAATTATGCTTGGTATTCTTATACTGAAAGTTTGCCTAATGACACTATTAAACAGCATTTCCAGAGATTTATTTATCTTGTGAACGGAAAACACAGAGCTACTCAACCTCCTTTTGTTAATATTTCTGTTTTTGATATTAATAATATAAAAGAACTTTTTAAAAACCATGTTTATCCGGACCATTCTTCTCCTCTTAATATATTGGAAGAAATTGACCGAGTTCAGAAATTATTTATGGATGTTTTTTCAAAAGGAGATAGCAAAGGCAAACCGTTTAGATTCCCTGTTGTTACAACAAATTTCCTTATAGACAAGGAAAATGGTTTCCCGATGGACGAAAAATTTCTTGATTTAGTTAGTAAAGTTAATTATCAGAAAGGCGTATTTAATATTTATATATCCAATTCTGTGGGAAAACTTTCTTCTTGTTGTCGTCTTGTTAATGACTTCAAGCTTCTTAAAGGTATGGATAGTTTTGGAAATGGTGGTTTAAATGTTGGAAGTGCGCGGGTTGTTACTATAAACCTTCCTAGAATTGGTTATCTTGCTAAAGATGACGAGGATTTTACTAAGCGCCTTAATGTTATGATAGATAAGTGCGAAAAGATTCTTGTTGCTCACAGAGAACTTCTCAAAAAGCGTGTTAAACAAGGTTGTCTCAAGTTTATAGAACCTCTTCAGTATGTTAATATAGATAAGATGCTTTTTTCTACGATAGGTATAATTGGAGTTTACGAATCGGCCATATTTAGAGGATATGATTTTACTCTTAAAAAAGAAGCTCCTATTTATAACTTTATTACTAAAATGCTTAAACAGATTAGAGAAAGAGCCGATGGTCTTTCTGACAAACATAAAGTTGGGTTTAATGTTGAACAAGTTCCGGCCGAAAGTCTTGCGTTTAAGTTTGTAGAAAAAGATAGATATTTGTTTGGCGGCTCTGATCAAATTCCGTTTGAGCTATATTCTAACCAGTTTGTTCCGTTAACATTTAATGCAGATGTTTTTGACCGAATGATTATAGATGGAATGTTCTCTAAGATTCTTTCTGGTGGTGGTATTACTCATCTAAATTTCATGGATAAGTTTTCTTCTCCTGAACAAATGAAGAAAGTTATAATGTTTGCTATTAATTGCGGAGTTGAGCACTTTGCTATAGAACAGATTCAGTCTGAATGCGCTAAACACCATATAATTACCGGTAACTTTGATATTTGTCCTATCTGTTGTGAAAATATAATTGAGAAGTATGTCCGTGTAGTAGGGTATAGAGTTCCGGTTTCGTCGATTAATAAGGTGAGAAGAATTTACGATGTTCCAAACAGAAAATATCAAAAACCTGAGAGAATCTCGGTTGAAGAAAATGATTTTAAAAACAAGGAAGTGATGGTTTCGTAGTGAGAAAAAAATTTTATAGTTTAAAAAGGTTTAAGAATGATGATTTTTATAAAGATTATGATTCTAGAACTTTAGGAACCATTCTTTCTATTTATGAGTCTTTCATTATTAAAATAATGTCTACAAGGTCAAATACCGAAAAATTTAGAATTCCGTATCAGTCTACTAATGACCTAGATACTAAAAAACTTGAAAAACATATTAAAGCTCTTATTAAAAGAGAATTTTTAGACGGAATTGAAAGTTTTACAGTAGATAAAAAGGGAATAAGTTTTACAATAAGCCCCAATTTTCTTAGAAAAGAATTTAAAGACTTTTTAG
>Ga0172381_10005249_pt1 | contig 13208 bp, 5 predicted proteins | sample Leawel6488metaG_FD_119754 | JGI IMG/M metagenome (GOLD analysis project Ga0172381, IMG submission 119754) | Leachate microbial communities from a municipal landfill in Southern Ontario, Canada - Leachate well 64-88 metaG | ecosystem: Engineered > Solid waste > Landfill > Unclassified | place... | reverse complement strand
GTGAATAGGTTGCGACAATACCAAATTTGGATGTTGTACCTAAAACATCATATCTAGTTATTAATGAATCAGTATTTATTCCAGCATCGTGTAATAAGAACTCATTGTCAATATAATATAATAGGAATTGATTACTATAGTGACACACATTTGGAGTATCGCAATAGATTCTGATTCTAGCATTAGTTGTTGAAGATGCTTCAACTGGAACAACAGATATAACTGGAACCTTATCACCAGCATCAAATGTAGTACCAGTTAGATCTGTACGTTTAATTAAAACACTCTCACTTGAAATATTATCGTATATTTCTGTAAATGCCTGCATCAATCTAAGATATTGATAATCATTATATACTCCGGTATGTCCAGAAGTACCTAAGAATTCAATATCCATATAAGTTCCCATTGTATCAAAGCTATCTGTAACGATGGTTTCGTAACCTGAAGTCAATCCAACAGGAATATATGCGTAAGATGCTGTTGGTGTAGCTGTTGAGCTAACACTTACTGGATAATAATCTAAAGTATAACCTGAAGTTGCTCCCGATTTAATATGATGTAAATAACCCAGTATAATTGTACTATCTAAGCTATAATTAAAATCTGGTTTAATTGCACCTGTTGGTAAATTTGAAGGTGATCCATATAAAACGTTAACTTCATTATCATCAGTAAGATATAAAACGTCATATCTTGAACCTTGTGTATAAGTAATACCGCTCACAACTGTCGTAGTTGTTGTAAATCCACTAACAACAGTACCATTAATAACATAGTAGGTATCAACACCGCCATCTGAAAATTGAATTGTTGAATATGATGTCCCTGTAGTAGTTGCACCAGAATTAAAATAAATTTGATATACGTGTCCATTAGTAAATACACCTGATCTATCGTTAGTACCAACATTTAAATAATCTTGATCATAACTATCAATATTATTTGTGAAAACATTATTACCCGAATCAAGGTATTTTTGTGAATATGTAACTGTTTCTTTGAGAGAAGTTTCATATGACATAAATTTAATGCTGCTAATATCTTGTCCAACCAAAACATCACCAATAATATCTAGATTACCAAGTTTATAATCTGCTTCTAACAATGAATCTTCGTTATAAGTACAGAATAAACCAGTTTTATCAGTATTACTATTAACAATATTCTTAATATACATATCTCTATTGTCAAGATCTTTGAAATAAGGTATTAATGAACAATCATATTTAGCAAGTACATTAACAGTTCTCTCGTTAATAAAGTCATCAATCTCTGTTTTGATTAAGCCATTCTTGTTAAAATAGTTAGAATAAGTAGTATCGTTAGATAATGTTCTATAGTCTGACCAATCGCCTGCCAATACTACTAAAGTCACCATATAATCTGATATCCATTCTCTATAATCAATATAGGCTGGAACCTTTGTTCTGTCACCATACCATTCTTCTGCAGTTATATCAAAACCAGTTACATCTGATTTGTACATAAATACAGTAATATCTTTATCTCCCATATTAGTAATATGGAAAAGTCTCTGATTATCTTCAACACCATAGTTGTTAGCTTTAACAACATTTAAGAAAGCGTCTGAATCACGTTCCCAGAAATCTTGGCGATTAAAGAATAATTCGTAAGCTGAGCGATTAACATCACTATTTTGATATTGAGCCGAAACTGAGATAGTTTGCCAGTCAACCTTATCTCTATTTGGATTTGTTGCTAAGAGATTAAGCGCCCAAACTGGACCACTTTTCAACATTTGTTTTACTGTTTTGTGAAAAAATGAACCCTTATTTTCTAATCTCCTGTCATCTTCACCAAAAATTGCCGTAAATTCGTTTGGATTTGTAACATAAATTGGTGCGTTGAAAGGACCTTTTTTAGAAAATCCTGGTACCAAGTTTATAAGAACTTCTTGAATTGGAAGTTCTATGATACTGCTATCAATCTCATTAATGAAAACACCTGGTCTTTTGTATTTTCCGAAGTCTTTGTCTTTAATTGGCATAATTTAAAATTATTTTTTAAGTATATATTAATATATTTTTGTAAAAAAATTCACTTTTCGAATATCTTCGGTTGTTTTTTACTTTATTATATATTAATTTGATTTTTAAAAAAAAAGCTAAAAATCATGCAAAATATGATAGTAATTTTTTTGTAAAATAAAAAAATAACGTTATCTTTGTGTAATCAAAAATGATAAAATAAAAAATTATGAGAAGAAACTTTTTCTACAACAGGTCAATAGCAGTAAATAGAACTTTTGATTTCATCAAAGTTAATGAAGATCTAGACAAATTCTCGAATAAAATTGAAGACGGCTGGCTTATAACTAGCTATGACGGTCGTGAAATTTGTCGGGTTGAAGTATCAAAGATTTACTACAATTTTGACTTCACTAATTTTTCAAAATCCATTCTCTCTGAAATTGTCAATTATTTTACTCCTGAAAAATATGCACTCAAAGCCGCAAGTGGTGTTCAGGAAATTCGTCTGATTGGTGACGAAATTTACATTGATAATGAGAGATATGAAAAAATGATTAGTATCGTTAATTCTACTGACAAATCAAGAGCGCTTTCAATGAGTGTAGGTCTTGCTAAAATTAATGTTAAAGGTGAAAGAGCTACTTCCTACACAATTCTTACCAATTTCAGTAACAAACATTATAAAGCATCTCTTCCTGACAAAATTAAAGCTTTTTCGGACAATCTCATTAATTTCAACATGGATATTGATTTTCACATCAAAACTATTGAAGATTTGAAAAACAAAGATGTTTCTATCATTGATTTCGCAAAATCCATTATGCTTGATAAGGATGATAAAGTGATTAAATCAGTTGAATTGAAACTTAGGGCTTTGGGTAAAAAGCTAATGTACGAATATGGTTTCAGGAAAAATTATTCAACTTTGAATAATCTGACATCAGATAAGGTTGATAAGGTTGAAGATTTTGAAATTAATGCAAATGTACTTTACAATGCCTATGTTGAAATCTTCAAAGATTCTGACACTTCAATTATTGCAAGGGAATCCAGAAGAGTAATCGAAGCACTTGAAGAAATATAATAATTGATGAACGATATAAAAGTGCTGATTTATTATCAGCACTTTTTATTTTTTAAATAAAAATTTGGAAATTAAAAAAAGAGGTATTATATTTGTTATAACAAATAAAATATTTAGAAATCTTAAACTTTTTGTTAAAAAAAGATAAACAAATTGCTATATATTTACTATATAAAAGTTTATATTATAACTATGAAGAAAACTGACAAGAATGAATTAGAACAAAAGTTCGAAGAACGCACCGGGATTAATTTCCAACTCTTTTATAAAAATTATAAGCCTAAATTAATGTGGTATATTTCAAGATATACTAAAGATTCGGAGATTGCTGAAGATCACGTTGAAGATGCATTTATTCAAGCATTATTAAACATTAATACTTATAAAAGACCTGATGAAGGTGGCGCACAAGTTAACACTTGGCTCTACAAAATCGCAGAAAATATTGTTAAGAAAGCACATAAAGATAGTGAAAGATTACCAACAAATTCACTAGACAAAGAAATGGCTGAAAATTTCAAATTATCTAATTTAATACCGTATGATGATGGTAAAAGAATTAGAGACGAATATAATATTTTTGTTAAAAAGGCAAACATGATTAGAGAAACTATTTATAATTTACCTGAAAAAGATTCTAAATATAAAAGAGTTCTTATTATGAGAGAAATAGAAGGTATGGCTTACAAAGAAATATCTGAAGAGTTAAATATTAATCTTTCAACTATCAAATCTCAAATAAAAAAAGGAAGAAACATTATTAAGAAAAAGGTAATGAAAAAATTTCAGGAAATAGATCATAACGGTGACGAATGATTTCTTACGAAGGTTCAAAATGGCACATTAAAATATGGAGACACAGATGGTATTTGTACGCCATTCTTCTTCATTTTATAAATTTTATAAATATAGAATTATGGATTGATTATCTTTTAAATAAAAAAATAGATAAAAAACAAGTAAAAAATCTTAGAAAAAATTGGAAATATATCAAAAGACACGTTGAATTAAGTAAAATGTATAAATTCTCAACAAAAACTAAATATGAAAGAGAAGACTGACTATTACGGAACTGAGGGCTATAATTTCTCCTCAAAAAAAGACGAAATTAATAAAATTTTCAACACACCAGACTATCAAGAGTATAAAACAAAAAAGAGAAAAACTCAAAAAAGAAAAGAATTAACTTACAAAGTTACATCTATCGGAAATTCCACAAATTCTGTTAAATTTCTAATTCTTAGCAATACATTAATATTTATCCTAAGTTATTTTTTTATACCATCATTAATATTAAAATTTGCCAGTTACAATATTACCAATGAAAGTTTTGCAATTTATCAACCTTTCACTTCCATGTTTTTACACGCTAGTATTATTCACATATTATTTAATATGATAATGTTATGGTCGTTCGGAAATCAACTTGAGCAAATTATTGGTACTAAGAAATTTCTTTTTATATATTTCCTAAGCGGTTTAGTATCAGGTATTCTTTGGATGTTTTTTGGTACAAGTGCCGCTGTTGGTGCCTCTGGTGCATTATGTGGATTACTAGCAGCTTTCGTATTTATTTCACCAGAATCTAAAGTTTTACTTTTCTTTATTATACCAGTAAAAATTAAAGGACTTGTTTATGGTTTTGCATTATTTTCACTCGTATTTGGTGTATTATCAATGATAAATCCAATACTCGGTTTCGGTGTTGGACATTTTGGACACTTAGGTGGATTAATTGGTGGCTATTTGATTGCTCTTTATTGGTCAAAAAGAAAATTAATTCCAACTACATAAAAATATTTAAAATGCTTTTTTATTTAAATAATTAGTTGTATATTTGTAATCAAATCAAATAAAATTATAACAAGATGATTGATTTCTATAAACACGTGATTCCTGGACAGATGCACGAAAAGCTCACCGAAGCTGTCGTTGCAATGATGGCTACTGGTAATTTACCTTATTATGGTGAATTTGCTTTATTCATCAACTTCTATGAATCAAAAAACAATCCGTATATCCCAACTGCTGGTGTAAACGTTACGTCAAAAGGTATGAATTTCTATTGGGATCGTAAGTTTATTGATAAACTTCCTCAATCTGAAATCAATTTTCTTCTTATTCACGAAGAATTCCATCTTCTATTTGATCACGTCAAGAGAAGTATAGGTTATGACGCACGTTCTGCTAACGTCGTGCAAGATATGATTATCAATCAGATCATTCATGATGAAATTATTAAACAACAAGGTTTAGGTCAGGGATCTAAACCTTTTATTAGCATTCCAAAAGATGAATTCAAAAGGAATAGTGCTTTGTTTATTCCAAAAGAATATAAAGGAGAAGCAATATTTGAAGATTTGTATGAGTGGTATGTTAATAAAAAACGTGAATGGCAGGAAAAAAACAAAGAAGCTATTCAGAAAATGCGTAACGAATCCAATAAATGTCCTAAATGCGGTTCTCCGATGAATCAGCCTGGAAATGATCAATCTGATAAACAGCAGGGAAAAGGTGAAGGTGAAGGTGAAGGTGAAAATAAAGAAAACAAAAGTGGAGGTAAAGGTCAAAATCAGAAGGATCAGAAGGATCAGAAGGATCAGAAGGGTAAAGGAGGAAATAGTAAAGATAGTTCTAACTCTGATGGTGATGGTGATGGAGATAGTGAAGGTAGTAGCAATAAATGTCCTAACTGCGGTCACGAAAATCATAATAACAAATCTCGTCAGGGTGAAAAAGATACTGCTGGTAATGATAAATATGGTAAATATGGTAAAAATGATACTGAATGTTATTCACTTGAAACTATCTTTGAGGGTGAAGAACGTGAAGAACAGAATACACTTGATGCACATCTTGGAGACGACATTCCTCAGGAATTAAAAAGAGAAATTGTTGAAGGTGTTATGACTAAACTAAAAAATCGTGGTTTAACATCAAGTGATGTTGAAGCTATCCTTAACAAACTTCGTAAAACCAAAAAAGATTACTTAAAAGAAATTAAAAGAACTATGAGTAATCATATCTTTGGCTCGAAGAAAGAAAAAACTATTGTTCGTCCTAACAGGCGAGGTATTGCTGGGTTGAAAGGTCACAAAAAATATAAGAATGAAATTAATGTTCTTCTTGATACCTCTGGCTCCATGGGCGGTGAATTTGAAAAAGTTCTTTCTTATATCTTTCAGAATGATATTCATATCAATCTTGTTCAGTGTGATGCTCAAATTCAGCAGGTTCTGAAAATCAAAGAAAAGAAAGAACTTGAAAAAATGAAGATAAAGGGGCTTGGCGGGACTTCCCTAATGCCGGGACTTGATTTTATTGCGGATAAGAAAAATAAAATTTACATGTACAACACAGTGATCTTAACAGACGGATATACTGATAGTTTAAATTTCAAAAACATCAAAACAAAGACATTAATTCTTTCAACCGCAAGTAAATGTCCAATAGAATTTGATAATGGACGTGTCAAACAGATTAATGATATTGGTAAACAGGATTAAAAAGAAAAGCCAAACTCAAATTTGAGTTTGGCTTTTCTTTTTAATCCTGTTTACCAATATCATTAATCTGTTTGACACGTCCATTATCAAATTCTATTGGACATTTACTTGCGGTTGAAAGAATTAATGTCTTTGTTTTGATGTTTTTGAAATTTAAACTATCAGTATATCCGTCTGTTAAGATCACTGTGTTGTACATGTAAATTTTATTTTTCTTATCCGCAATAAAATCAAGTCCCGGCATTAGGGAAGTCCCGCCAAGCCCCTTTATCTTCATTTTTTCAAGTTCTTTCTTTTCTTTGATTTTCAGAACCTGCTGAATTTGAGCATCACACTGAACAAGATTGATATGAATATCATTCTGAAAGATATAAGAAAGAACTTTTTCAAATTCACCGCCCATGGAGCCAGAGGTATCAAGAAGAACATTAATTTCATTCTTATATTTTTTGTGACCTTTCAACCCAGCAATACCTCGCCTGTTAGGACGAACAATAGTTTTTTCTTTCTTCGAGCCAAAGATATGATTACTCATAGTTCTTTTAATTTCTTTTAAGTAATCTTTTTTGGTTTTACGAAGTTTGTTAAGGATAGCTTCAACATCACTTGATGTTAAACCACGATTTTTTAGTTTAGTCATAACACCTTCAACAATTTCTCTTTTTAATTCCTGAGGAATGTCGTCTCCAAGATGTGCATCAAGTGTATTCTGTTCTTCACGTTCTTCACCCTCAAAGATAGTTTCAAGTGAATAACATTCAGTATCATTTTTACCATATTTACCATATTTATCATTACCAGCAGTATCTTTTTCACCCTGACGAGATTTGTTATTATGATTTTCGTGACCGCAGTTAGGACATTTATTGCTACTACCTTCACTATCTCCATCACCATCACCATCAGAGTTAGAACTATCTTTACTATTTCCTCCTTTACCCTTCTGATCCTTCTGATCCTTCTGATCCTTCTGATTTTGACCTTTACCTCCACTTTTGTTTTCTTTATTTTCACCTTCACCTTCACCTTCACCTTTTCCCTGCTGTTTATCAGATTGATCATTTCCAGGCTGATTCATCGGAGAACCGCATTTAGGACATTTATTGGATTCGTTACGCATTTTCTGAATAGCTTCTTTGTTTTTTTCCTGCCATTCACGTTTTTTATTAACATACCACTCATACAAATCTTCAAATATTGCTTCTCCTTTATATTCTTTTGGAATAAACAAAGCACTATTCCTTTTGAATTCATCTTTTGGAATGCTAATAAAAGGTTTAGATCCCTGACCTAAACCTTGTTGTTTAATAATTTCATCATGAATGATCTGATTGATAATCATATCTTGCACGACGTTAGCAGAACGTGCGTCATAACCTATACTTCTCTTGACGTGATCAAATAGAAGATGGAATTCTTCGTGAATAAGAAGAAAATTGATTTCAGATTGAGGAAGTTTATCAATAAACTTACGATCCCAATAGAAATTCATACCTTTTGACGTAACGTTTACACCAGCAGTTGGGATATACGGATTGTTTTTTGATTCATAGAAGTTGATGAATAAAGCAAATTCACCATAATAAGGTAAATTACCAGTAGCCATCATTGCAACGACAGCTTCGGTGAGCTTTTCGTGCATCTGTCCAGGAATCACGTGTTTATAGAAATCAATCATCTTGTTATAATTTTATTTGATTTGATTACAAATATACAACTAATTATTTAAATAAAAAAGCATTTTAAATATTTTTATGTAGTTGGAATTAATTTTCTTTTTGACCAATAAAGAGCAATCAAATAGCCACCAATTAATCCACCTAAGTGTCCAAAATGTCCAACACCGAAACCGAGTATTGGATTTATCATTGATAATACACCAAATACGAGTGAAAATAATGCAAAACCATAAACAAGTCCTTTAATTTTTACTGGTATAATAAAGAAAAGTAAAACTTTAGATTCTGGTGAAATAAATACGAAAGCTGCTAGTAATCCACATAATGCACCAGAGGCACCAACAGCGGCACTTGTACCAAAAAACATCCAAAGAATACCTGATACTAAACCGCTTAGGAAATATATAAAAAGAAATTTCTTAGTACCAATAATTTGCTCAAGTTGATTTCCGAACGACCATAACATTATCATATTAAATAATATGTGAATAATACTAGCGTGTAAAAACATGGAAGTGAAAGGTTGATAAATTGCAAAACTTTCATTGGTAATATTGTAACTGGCAAATTTTAATATTAATGATGGTATAAAAAAATAACTTAGGATAAATATTAATGTATTGCTAAGAATTAGAAATTTAACAGAATTTGTGGAATTTCCGATAGATGTAACTTTGTAAGTTAATTCTTTTCTTTTTTGAGTTTTTCTCTTTTTTGTTTTATACTCTTGATAGTCTGGTGTGTTGAAAATTTTATTAATTTCGTCTTTTTTTGAGGAGAAATTATAGCCCTCAGTTCCGTAATAGTCAGTCTTCTCTTTCATATTTAGTTTTTGTTGAGAATTTATACATTTTACTTAATTCAACGTGTCTTTTGATATATTTCCAATTTTTTCTAAGATTTTTTACTTGTTTTTTATCTATTTTTTTATTTAAAAGATAATCAATCCATAATTCTATATTTATAAAATTTATAAAATGAAGAAGAATGGCGTACAAATACCATCTGTGTCTCCATATTTTAATGTGCCATTTTGAACCTTCGTAAGAAATCATTCGTCACCGTTATGATCTATTTCCTGAAATTTTTTCATTACCTTTTTCTTAATAATGTTTCTTCCTTTTTTTATTTGAGATTTGATAGTTGAAAGATTAATATTTAACTCTTCAGATATTTCTTTGTAAGCCATACCTTCTATTTCTCTCATAATAAGAACTCTTTTATATTTAGAATCTTTTTCAGGTAAATTATAAATAGTTTCTCTAATCATGTTTGCCTTTTTAACAAAAATATTATATTCGTCTCTAATTCTTTTACCATCATCATACGGTATTAAATTAGATAATTTGAAATTTTCAGCCATTTCTTTGTCTAGTGAATTTGTTGGTAATCTTTCACTATCTTTATGTGCTTTCTTAACAATATTTTCTGCGATTTTGTAGAGCCAAGTGTTAACTTGTGCGCCACCTTCATCAGGTCTTTTATAAGTATTAATGTTTAATAATGCTTGAATAAATGCATCTTCAACGTGATCTTCAGCAATCTCCGAATCTTTAGTATATCTTGAAATATACCACATTAATTTAGGCTTATAATTTTTATAAAAGAGTTGGAAATTAATCCCGGTGCGTTCTTCGAACTTTTGTTCTAATTCATTCTTGTCAGTTTTCTTCATAGTTATAATATAAACTTTTATATAGTAAATATATAGCAATTTGTTTATCTTTTTTTAACAAAAAGTTTAAGATTTCTAAATATTTTATTTGTTATAACAAATATAATACCTCTTTTTTTAATTTCCAAATTTTTATTTAAAAAATAAAAAGTGCTGATAATAAATCAGCACTTTTATATCGTTCATCAATTATTATATTTCTTCAAGTGCTTCGATTACTCTTCTGGATTCCCTTGCAATAATTGAAGTGTCAGAATCTTTGAAGATTTCAACATAGGCATTGTAAAGTACATTTGCATTAATTTCAAAATCTTCAACCTTATCAACCTTATCTGATGTCAGATTATTCAAAGTTGAATAATTTTTCCTGAAACCATATTCGTACATTAGCTTTTTACCCAAAGCCCTAAGTTTCAATTCAACTGATTTAATCACTTTATCATCCTTATCAAGCATAATGGATTTTGCGAAATCAATGATAGAAACATCTTTGTTTTTCAAATCTTCAATAGTTTTGATGTGAAAATCAATATCCATGTTGAAATTAATGAGATTGTCCGAAAAAGCTTTAATTTTGTCAGGAAGAGATGCTTTATAATGTTTGTTACTGAAATTGGTAAGAATTGTGTAGGAAGTAGCTCTTTCACCTTTAACATTAATTTTAGCAAGACCTACACTCATTGAAAGCGCTCTTGATTTGTCAGTAGAATTAACGATACTAATCATTTTTTCATATCTCTCATTATCAATGTAAATTTCGTCACCAATCAGACGAATTTCCTGAACACCACTTGCGGCTTTGAGTGCATATTTTTCAGGAGTAAAATAATTGACAATTTCAGAGAGAATGGATTTTGAAAAATTAGTGAAGTCAAAATTGTAGTAAATCTTTGATACTTCAACCCGACAAATTTCACGACCGTCATAGCTAGTTATAAGCCAGCCGTCTTCAATTTTATTCGAGAATTTGTCTAGATCTTCATTAACTTTGATGAAATCAAAAGTTCTATTTACTGCTATTGACCTGTTGTAGAAAAAGTTTCTTCTCATAATTTTTTATTTTATCATTTTTGATTACACAAAGATAACGTTATTTTTTTATTTTACAAAAAAATTACTATCATATTTTGCATGATTTTTAGCTTTTTTTTTAAAAATCAAATTAATATATAATAAAGTAAAAAACAACCGAAGATATTCGAAAAGTGAATTTTTTTACAAAAATATATTAATATATACTTAAAAAATAATTTTAAATTATGCCAATTAAAGACAAAGACTTCGGAAAATACAAAAGACCAGGTGTTTTCATTAATGAGATTGATAGCAGTATCATAGAACTTCCAATTCAAGAAGTTCTTATAAACTTGGTACCAGGATTTTCTAAAAAAGGTCCTTTCAACGCACCAATTTATGTTACAAATCCAAACGAATTTACGGCAATTTTTGGTGAAGATGACAGGAGATTAGAAAATAAGGGTTCATTTTTTCACAAAACAGTAAAACAAATGTTGAAAAGTGGTCCAGTTTGGGCGCTTAATCTCTTAGCAACAAATCCAAATAGAGATAAGGTTGACTGGCAAACTATCTCAGTTTCGGCTCAATATCAAAATAGTGATGTTAATCGCTCAGCTTACGAATTATTCTTTAATCGCCAAGATTTCTGGGAACGTGATTCAGACGCTTTCTTAAATGTTGTTAAAGCTAACAACTATGGTGTTGAAGATAATCAGAGACTTTTCCATATTACTAATATGGGAGATAAAGATATTACTGTATTTATGTACAAATCAGATGTAACTGGTTTTGATATAACTGCAGAAGAATGGTATGGTGACAGAACAAAGGTTCCAGCCTATATTGATTATAGAGAATGGATATCAGATTATATGGTGACTTTAGTAGTATTGGCAGGCGATTGGTCAGACTATAGAACATTATCTAACGATACTACTTATTCTAACTATTTTAACAAGAATGGCTTAATCAAAACAGAGATTGATGACTTTATTAACGAGAGAACTGTTAATGTACTTGCTAAATATGATTGTTCATTAATACCTTATTTCAAAGATCTTGACAATAGAGATATGTATATTAAGAATATTGTTAATAGTAATACTGATAAAACTGGTTTATTCTGTACTTATAACGAAGATTCATTGTTAGAAGCAGATTATAAACTTGGTAATCTAGATATTATTGGTGATGTTTTGGTTGGACAAGATATTAGCAGCATTAAATTTATGTCATATGAAACTTCTCTCAAAGAAACAGTTACATATTCACAAAAATACCTTGATTCGGGTAATAATGTTTTCACAAATAATATTGATAGTTATGATCAAGATTATTTAAATGTTGGTACTAACGATAGATCAGGTGTATTTACTAATGGACACGTATATCAAATTTATTTTAATTCTGGTGCAACTACTACAGGGACATCATATTCAACAATTCAATTTTCAGATGGCGGTGTTGATACCTACTATGTTATTAATGGTACTGTTGTTAGTGGATTTACAACAACTACGACAGTTGTGAGCGGTATTACTTATACACAAGGTTCAAGATATGACGTTTTATATCTTACTGATGATAATGAAGTTAACGTTTTATATGGATCACCTTCAAATTTACCAACAGGTGCAATTAAACCAGATTTTAATTATAGCTTAGATAGTACAATTATACTGGGTTATTTACATCATATTAAATCGGGAGCAACTTCAGGTTATACTTTAGATTATTATCCAGTAAGTGTTAGCTCAACAGCTACACCAACAGCATCTTACGCATATATTCCTGTTGGATTGACTTCAGGTTACGAAACCATCGTTACAGATAGCTTTGATACAATGGGAACTTATATGGATATTGAATTCTTAGGTACTTCTGGACATACCGGAGTATATAATGATTATCAATATCTTAGATTGATGCAGGCATTTACAGAAATATACGATAATATTTCAAGTGAGAGTGTTTTAATTAAACGTACAGATCTAACTGGTACTACATTTGATGCTGGTGATAAGGTTCCAGTTATATCTGTTGTTCCAGTTGAAGCATCTTCAACAACTAATGCTAGAATCAGAATCTATTGCGATACTCCAAATGTGTGTCACTATAGTAATCAATTCCTATTATATTATATTGACAATGAGTTCTTATTACACGATGCTGGAATAAATACTGATTCATTAATAACTAGATATGATGTTTTAGGTACAACATCCAAATTTGGTATTGTCGCAACCTATTCAC
>Ga0172381_10005247_pt1 | contig 13214 bp, 12 predicted proteins | sample Leawel6488metaG_FD_119754 | JGI IMG/M metagenome (GOLD analysis project Ga0172381, IMG submission 119754) | Leachate microbial communities from a municipal landfill in Southern Ontario, Canada - Leachate well 64-88 metaG | ecosystem: Engineered > Solid waste > Landfill > Unclassified | place... | reverse complement strand
GTAATGATTTGACGGTGCTCCATTATAATATTGATTTTGGTATTGATTTAGTCGGTCATCGAGGTCAATTATTTATCAATCCGGTCTTGGGATTGAGTTTTATAATTTTGAACTTGGCTTTATTATTATTTTTTGTTCGGCATAAACATTATAAGTTTATGTCATATCTGCTTTGGAATACGGCTATTTTAGCCAACATCTTTTTGCTCCTGGCCGACCTGGCCGTTTATTTGATTAACTTCAGTTAAAAAGTATGATTGATTTTTATTTGATTAAAATAATTTTTTTATCCACCCTGGCTTTTATTTTTACCATTGCCTGGACGCCGCTTTTGACTAACATTTTGTATAAGTATAAGTTGGGGAAGAAGATCAGAAACAACGGAGCGACGCCTATTTTTAGCGAACTGCATGCTCATAAATCAGGGACTCCGACCATGGGCGGTATTTTGATGTGGGGGACTCTCTTAGTTTTTATTTTATTTTTTTATTTTCTTGGTCAAATTATTCCCATTGATATTTTCAAGAGCTTAAATTTTTTAACACAGAAAGAAACTTTTTTGCCGCTTGGCGCTTTGATTATTTCAGCTCTAATCGGATTAGTGGATGATTGGTTGGATGTCCGGGGTAAGGGAGTGATGGGCGGTGGCGGTCTCAAGATGCGTCATCGTTTATTGATTTATACTATTATTGCCATTGTCGGTGCCTTGTGGTTCTATTTCAAATTAGATTGGTCGGTACTTCATATTCCATTCTTCGGAAATTGGGAAATCGGTTGGTGGTATATTCCCATCTTCGTTTTAGTGATTGTGGCCACTTCTTTCTCGGTTAATGAAACTGACGGCCTGGACGGCTTGGCGGGCGGTACTTTGCTGGTCTCCTATGTCGCTTATGGCATTATCGCTTTTTCCATGGGACGTTATGATTTAGCGGCCTTTTGCGGTGTTTTAATGGGAGCTATGTTGGCTTTTTTATGGTTTAATATCGCGCCGGCTCGTTTTTATATGGGAGACACCGGCTCCATGAGTTTGGGCGTGACGCTGGGCATTATCGCTCTTTTGACCAACAACATTTTTATTCTGCCGTTCATCGGATTTATCTTTTTGTTGGAATCTGGCTCAGTGATTATTCAACTCTTATCCAAAAAAATCCGTCATAAAAAAGTTTTTCTTTCGTCTCCGATTCATCACCACTTCCAGGCTATCGGTTGGCCGGAAACTAAAATCGTGATGCGCTTTTGGCTGATTGCTGGAGTGATGGCTGCGGTCGGTTTAATGATTTTTTTACTCGACAAAAATATCTAATTAAAATCCCATGGCTTTCAAGGATTTATTAGTTCTCAAAAAAACTTATCATGCCTCGGACCGAAAATTGACCTTGGTGACTTTTGCTTTAATAATTTTTGGTCTGGTGATGCTGTTCAGCGCTTCACTGGTGGCCGGTTATCTGCGGTCGGGCAATAGTTTGTATTTTATCAATCATCAACTAATGGGATTATTATTGGGCATTCCGGCCTTCGTTATTTTTTCTCGGATTGATTACCACCTCTGGCGTAAATATGCTCTTTATTTTTTATTAGGCTCCATTGTTTTGTTGCTTTTAGTTTTTATTCCCGGTCTTTCGGCTAATTACGGCAAGGCGCATAATTGGATCAACATCTTAGGTTTCTCTTTGCAACCATCGGAGTTCGTCAAAATATCCTTTTTGCTCTATCTGGCCGCCTGGCTGGAAGTGAAGCAAAATAAATTGGAAGATTTTTCTCATGGTATGGGACCGTTTATAGTTATTTTGGGAATCATCGGCGGCTTGATGTTGCTTCAGCCTGATTTGGGTACCCTATCAATTATTTTTGCCACCTCATTAATTGTTTATTTTGTGGCCGGAGGCAAGTGGCGCCATGTGGTGGTAGCCGTGTTATTGGCGGTAATTTGTCTGGTGGCGCTCGTCAATATCAAGTCCAATAAAATGGACCGGATTGAGTGCTACAAACATCCGGAAGTGAGTGCCGATGACAAGTGTTATCAGACCAATCAAGCTTTAATTGCTATCGGTTCCGGTGGTTTCTGGGGGCGGGGACTGGGCGAAAGTCGACAGAAATTCATGTATTTGCCGGAAGTCTGGAGTGATTCCATTTTCGCAGTGGTGGCCGAAGAATTGGGTTTTGTCGGCTCTATTTTCTTGTTGTCCCTATATTTTTATCTTTTCTGCCGCGGTTGGACTATTGCCAAAAAAGCGCCTGACTTATATGGTCGAATTTTGGCGGTGGGAATTGTTTCCTGGATAATCGTGCAGACGATTTTAAATATCGGCGGAACCATGAACTTTATTCCAATGACCGGAGTGCCACTCCCGTTTGTTTCTTCCGGCGGTTCTTCGGTTTTGTCAATTATGGCAGCAGTTGGAATCTTATCCAACATCAGTCGCCAAACGCGGATGGTGGCTAAAAGAATGTAATCAAATATGAAAAAACCTAATCAGACAAAATTAATTATGTTGTCCGGCGGTGGCACCGGGGGATCGGTGACCCCGCTTTTGGCTTTAGCCGATTATCTAAAGCAAGATGATCCTTCCGTTTATAATTTCATTTTTATCGGCACCAGTTCCGGTCCGGAAAAATATCTGGTGGAGTCCGCCGGTCTGCAGTTTTTACCGATTTTGAGCGGTAAATGGCGCCGTTATTTTTCTTTGAAGAATATTACTGACATCGGTAAAATAATTTTGGCCTTTTTTCAATCTATTTATTTGTTGCGGAAATATCACCCCGATCTTTTAATCTCGGCCGGCGGTTTTGTGAGTGTGCCTTTGGCTTATGCCGCCTATTGTTTGCGGATTCCGGTTTTGATCCATCAGCAAGATATTCGTGCCGGACTGGCTAACAAGTTGATGGCCAAAGTGGCCAGTCAAGTGACGGTTACCTTTGAGAAATCTTTGGCGGATTATGACCGGGCGCTATGGGTAGGCAATCCGATTAATGAGAAGATAGACAGCCGTTTAAATCTCTGGCAGAAATATAATTTAGATGCTAGCCGACCCTTGTTATTAGTTTTGGGTGGCGGTACCGGTTCGGCTTTTATCAATTGGTTGATAAAAGACAGCCTAAAATCGTTACTGGAGTTTTGCCAAGTTATTCACATTACCGGTTCCGGTAAGAAAGAGAATTTGGTTCAAGAAAATGGTTATTTACCCTTGGAATTTATGAATCATAACGAGGTCTTGTGGTTCATGGCCAAGACTCAGGCGGTCGTTTCGCGCTGTGGACTGGGCGTTTTGACGGAGATTTCCACTTTAGGGAAAGCCGCCATTTTAATCCCCATGCCCGATTCTCATCAAGAAGATAATGCGGCTATTTTTCAAGCCCAGAAGGCGGCTATTGTGCTGTCGGAAAAAAATATTTCCACCGATATTTTTATTGATTCGGTTCGGGAAATTATGACCAATAAAAAACTGCACGATGATTTGTGCAGTTTTGTGAAAGATGTTGTTAAGTCAGCCAATGTTGAGATGAAAAAGATAGTTGCTAAACTTTTGGTTTAGCGATCTTCGTCAAGCTCTCTGGCAAATTCTTCGGCCGCATCTTTTGTTTGGCCGTTTCTCATTAATTGAGCTACAATCTCATCGTGGCTCGTCTCACTCAAGTCCTTCTGGTAGTCATTAAATGGTACCGGAGGAGAGGTGTTGTCGTCGGTTGCTCCCATGGCGGTATTATTAGTTATTTGATTATTATCGTTAGTCATATTTTTATTTGATTAATTTAGCTTCCAGATTTTTTTGGTGCTTTAAAAGTTTCAAGACCACCGGTTTGATAAAATGATTGCGGACGCGAGGAATAGCGGCATAAGCGCAAAAATCATTTTTATTGGCACTGTTAATTTGTTTAGTATATTCTTTATAGGTGTTACCGAAGGCCAGACATTGGTCAATGCCTTTTTTCACTTCACCGATGGTAATCTCCAATTCTGATTTGGTCGGATTCTCGGTAGCTTCCACCTCCAAACAGAGTCCGGATAAGTATTTATATTGTTCATCTATCACCCGCATGGTGCGGCTGGTTCTGGCAGTAATGAAATCCACGGCTTTTTCGGTGGTAATAATTTTAGTTTCTTCTTCGTTTTCTCCTTGGACGTTAAAATTATTGGTTTCCGCCAAGTGGTTAACCAAACCTTGGCCACCCTTGGGGAGCGATTTGAATTGATTCCAAATTATTTGCAGGGAAGCTTGAGCTACTTTGGCCTCTTCGGTCGGTGGTTTTAATTTGCCGATTTGAGCGATAATCTTATCAATCGATTCTTCAAATTCTTCACTGTCCAGATTAATGATGTTGAAAATCCGCTGAAGGGCCTTGGCGTTGATATTGCCCTTATTTTGCCAGCCGTTTAAGTCAAACAGGGCGAATTCGGTGATGGTGTTTTTGAGATAAAGTTCTTCGGCGGTAGCCTCACTGCCAATCGGAACTTCAACGCCGTTTACGTTTACCAATTCAACGGTTTGTTGTTCGGCGCCCAAATTAATCAGGCCGTTGGTCGGCTTGTTTTGGTTAACAATTTCGTCGTGCATATATTGGCCGAAGGCTTCCATTTCTTTCCAGCCGGTTGAAGTTTTAATTAAACAATGGACTTTGACACAGCCGTTTGGTTCGGTTCCAAATTTTTTCAACTCCTCTCGACCCAAGTCTTTAATTAATCCTTGCTCTTGCAGACTAGTCATCTCCGCATAGACTAAGTCCAAGTCTTTGATACCAAAAATGACATCCAGGTCATCCGGGATTTTTTCAGAATATTTGGTATGAGGCACGTAACAATTGGATCCGATGAGAGCGTAGGGATATTTACATTTGTTAAACGCTTGGCCGCAGACGGTGGCAATAGCTTCTTTCATGTCGGGAGAAATTTTAGCGTCAAAACGTTCTTGAATCTTCTCGCTGGCCGGAATCATTTCCACCAGTTGAGCTTCGGGAGTGGTCGTATCATAAGTGGGGAGTTGCTCGATTATGGAATTTCCGGCCTCTCGATCAATTTTATTTTCCGTGGCCGCTACCAGTTCCGTCGCTTCGTTTTCCATTTCGCCGATTTGGTTTTTGATAGTTCCTATTTCCGTTTCCTGGCCAGTCGCCAATTTCATGGCTTTCTGGGCGAGGTCTTTGAGCGCCTCGTGGCCGGAGTTATAATTATTTTCCACGCTGGATTTTTTGTTTAGGGCAGTTGACGTCAAAACTTCCTGATTGATTTCAGTTTCTTTGGGCTCCATTGATTCATTAGACTCGTTTTGGTTGTTTGACTCGTTCTCAATATCCATAATATTTATTATTTATAGTCTTGTTGGATGGAGTGTCTGATCTCAGTCAATTTCCGCTCTTCCATCTTTTTCATGAAGTTGGCCAGAATATTTCTTTCTTGGCCGCGAATATCTTCAATCTTTTTAATATAATTCTGGTAGATAGTTTCGATGTTATTGAGGCGATTTTTGATTTCAGCCGGACTAAGTTTGGCCATAGAAGGGAACGATTAAAGCTCAGTTTTGTTATGGGAAAAGAATAACACAAAAGTTAGAATAAATCAATAGATGATTTTATTCTTTGTGGTTTTTGGGGATTTTACCGCTTTGTGTTATAATACTTGATATGAATATCAAAGGAAAAGAGATTAAAACCGCTTATTTTATAGGAATAAAAGGAGTCGGCATGACCATGTTGGCTCAGTTTTTGGCTGGTAACGGGGTGGTTGTTTCCGGATCGGATAATCCGGAGGATTTTATGACCACTAAGGTTCTGCACAAAGAGAAGATTAAGGTCATGGCCCCTTTTGCGCTCAAAAATATTCCGGCTAAGGTTGATTTGGTCGTTTATTCCAGCGCTTACAATGCGGAGAATAATGTGGAGCTGAGACATTTATTGGCTAAGAAGCCCAAACAATTACTGTTAATTTATGCCGAAGCCTTGGGAGAGGTTTTTAGTCAATATGACGGTTTGGCGGTTTGCGGTTCTCATGGCAAGACGACCGTCTCGGCTTGGCTGGGCTATGTCCTTTACAAAGGGGGGCTGTCACCCAATGTTTTGGTGGGAGCTTCTGTCCCACAGTTTAAGGGAAACACTTTGAAAGGACGGAGCCGTTTATTTGTAGCTGAGACCGATGAATATCAAAACAAACTGCAATATTTCTCCCCCCAAGGAGTGCTTCTCAACAATATTGATTATGATCATCCCGATTTTTTTAAGACCGAAAAAGACTATATTAAAGTATTTGCCGAGTTTATAAAAAAAATTCCCAGCGAAGGATTTTTGGTGTTTAATGCCGATGACAAAATAGTTTCAAAAATTTCAGACGAATGCCGAGGCCAAAAAATTTCTTATGCTTTGGATAATAAAGAAGCTGAATATCGCGCGACCGATTTATCCGTCAAAAATGGTCGCCAATATTTTTCAGTATGGGAAAAAAATAAAAATTTGGGCCGTTGGTCTATTCTCCTTTCCGGCGAGCATAATGTTTATAACGCTCTGGCGGTGATTGTCGCTGCCAAAAAATTGGGAATGAATTTTTTTGACATCAAAAAAGCCGTCTTGTCTTTTACGGGAACGGAGAGGCGCTTGCAGTTTTTGGGAAAATACCAGGGAGCTTTAATTATTGACGATTATGCTCATCACCCCACGGAAATCAAGGCGACGCTTGCCGGAGTGCGGACAATGTATGTTGACCGTAATATTATTACCGTTTTTCATCCCCATACTTTTACTCGCACTAAGGCTCTTTTGGACGATTTTTCTCAAAGTTTCAACGATACCAATGAGTTGATTTTGCTGGATATTTACGGTTCGGCCCGGGAAAAGCAGGGTGGAGTTTCCAGTTTGGATTTATTGAAAAAAATCAGAAAGAATTCCCCGAATTTGAAGATTAGCCATATCCCGACTTTAGAGCAGGCTACGGAATATTTGAAAGCTAAGGTTGCAAAAAATGATTTGGTGCTGCTTATGGGAGCCGGCGATGTTTTTCGCATCGGGGAAGGTTTATTAAAAAAATAGTTTTTATGCCTAAAAAGATTGATTCCAAAATTGCCCAACCCGAAATTATTTCTTGGGGTCGTTTTTGGGTGGAGTTGTGGAAGTTGCTAAGACCGTTTAAAAAGTTTTTTAAGTTTATTCTTTTAACCACTATTTTGCTGGCCGGCCTGGATTTAATCAGCCCTTATATTTTAAAAATAGTGATTGATAGTTTGACCGGTTTTGACACGACGCAGGTGTGGTTTATTTTAAAATTAATTATTTTGTATTTGGCGACCGGAGAAGTTCAGGCCTTAATCGCCTATTTTAATGACCGCCGAATTTTGCGCTTGTTGGTGGAAGTAGAATATGTTTTAGGGATCAAGGCTCAGCAGAAATTAGTTTTTTTGGGTCTGGGTTATCACGAGAAAGAAAACACCGGCAGTAAAATCGTTAAAATTGAGAGAGGGATTGATAGGATTTCTCAGTTTTTAAATAATATGTGTTGGGAAGTTTTTCCGACCGTCATTCGTTTACTCTTTACTTTAGTCGCTTTATTTTATGTTGACTTCCGCATTGGCTTGTCATTTTTGTTTTTTGCTCCGCTTTATATTTTAATTACTTATCAGGCCAATAAGAGGATGCACCCGATTCGGAAGGCGATTTATAAGGATTATGAGGTGGCTTCCGGTAAAATGGGCCAGGCCATTATTAACATTAATGCTGTTCAGTCTTTTGTGCAGGAAGAACGGGAGTTGAGGGAGTTTGATGTCGTCAAAACTCAGGTGCGGGAAAATGAAGATAAACAATGGGGTTGGATGATGAAAATTAGTCTGGGGCGAAATTTAATCGTTAACGTTGGTCGTGCTACCGTCCTATTTCTGGGAATTTATTTGGTTTATAAAAATTTGCTGAGTGTCGGTACCTTAATCTTTGTTTTTACGCTCAGCGAAAAAGCCTATTCTTCCCTGGATCGTTTGTCTCGTTTTTATGACCGAATGGAAGAGGGTCGGGAAGGCGTTAGTCGATTACTGGCCTTGTTTAACACCGAGGCAGAAGTTGTTAATAATCCCGAGGCCTATAAACCAAAAAATATTCAGGGTGAAATCAGATTTGATAATGTTTCTTTCAGTTATGGCAATAATGAGAATCCGGCGGTCAAAAAATTGAATTTTAAAATCAATTCCGGTTGTGTGACGGCGCTGGTCGGTCCTTCCGGCGGTGGCAAAACTACCGTTGCTCGTCTGCTTTATCGTCATTATGATCCTCAAGTCGGCCGTGTTTTTTTGGATGACAAAGATTTGAAGGATTATAACCTGCAATCTTTTCGGAAATTTTTTGCCATCGTGCCGCAAGAAGTGGAAATTTTTGATTTGAGCGTAGCCGAAAATATCGCCTATGCCAAACCTCAAGCCAGCCAAAAGGAAATCCAGGCGGCAGCGCGTATTGCCAATGCCGAGGAGTTTATCGTGAAATTGGAAGACGGTTATAACACCGTGGTGGGCGAACGAGGCGTAAAACTATCCGGCGGCCAACGGCAGAGAATCGGAATCGCTCGGGCGATTTTAGCCAATCCGCGCGTGCTGATTTTTGACGAAGCCACTTCTAATCTGGACAGCCAGAGCGAAGTGCTGATTCAAGATGCCATGGAAAAAATCAGCCATGACCGCACCATGATTATCATCGCGCATCGGTTGAGTACTATCAAAAAAGCTGATAAAATTGTAGTATTGGAGGGCGGACGAGTGGTGGAGGACGGTAGCCACTTGGAGCTATCCCAGATTAATGGCGGGCTTTATGCCAAATTATTAAAACTGCAAAATTTGGGAGAAATTGAATAAAATTTATGATTAATATTCAAAAGAAAATTAAATTAGATCAATATACCACTTTCAAAATTGGCGGTCGCGCCGATTTCTTTGTCGTGGTTTCTAGCCTGGAAGATTTACTGGATTCTTTGGCCTGGGCGAAAAAGAACAAGCAAGCAGTTTTATTTCTCGGTGGCGGTTCCAATGTTTTGATTAATGATAGGGGGTTTAAGGGGTTGGTGATTAAAAATGAAATTAGGGGAATAAAAAAAGTAAAAGAAACTGATAAGTTTGTTCATCTTCAAGCTTTAAGCGGCGAGTGGTGGTCGGCCCTGATTAATTATGCCACGGCCAATAATTATTACGGCGCGGAAAATTTATCTTTAATCCCCGGCACCGTCGGAGCGGCTCCGATGCAAAACATCGGCGCTTATGGCGTGGAGCTGAAAGATATTTTTGCCGAGTTGGAAGCGGTGGAAATAAAAACCGGTAAATTAAAGAAGTTTAAATTGGCTGACTGCCGGTTTGCCTATCGCCAAAGTATTTTTAAAAACAAGCTTAAAAATAAATATTTTATTTACAGTGTCACCTTGAAACTGAGTAAGACGTCTAAATTTAAATTGGACTATGGTGACATTAAACAGATCTTGAAAAGCAAAAAGATTACTAATCCCGGCGTTCGAGAGGTAGTAAATACTATTATTGAAATTCGAAGTAATAAGTTGCCAAATGTGGCCCTGTTTCCTAACGCCGGTTCTTTTTGGCAGAACTCGGAGATTAGCGGAACGCAGTTTAAAAAATTACAGTTGAAATTTCCCGATATTAAGTTTTTTAAGACCGATAAAGGCTTTAAAATCCCGGCGGCGTGGTTAATTGAGCATTGTGGCTTTAAGGGAAAAGCCTTGGGTCCGGTTAGCGCTTATGATAAACAGCCTTTAGTGCTGGTTAACTTGGGCGGAGCTAAGGCTCGGAATGTTATGAGTTTGGCTCAAAAAATTGAGACCGGAGTTTTTAAAAAATTTGGCATCAGGCTGATTAGGGAAATTAATTATATTGAATAATAAATAAAAGATGAATCGGAAAAAAGCTTTTACACTCATCGAGCTCCTTGTGGTGATTGCCATCATTGGTATTTTGGCGACCGTTTCCATTATCTCCCTGTCTAACGCCAGAGCTAAAAGTCGCGATGCTAAAAGAGCCGGAAACATGAAGCAGGTCCAAACCGCTTTGGAGTTGTTTTTTAATGATAAAAACAGATATCCGACAAACGATGAGTTTAATTCCGGCTCAGTATTTTCTACCTCTACTGCCGGCACTTCTACCTATCTCCAAATTATTCCCACCGCACCGACTCCGGCTGACGGAGCTTGCACCTCGGATCAAAACACTCTGACCTATATTCAAAATGAAAATGGTAATTCCTATACCATTTCTTTTTGTTTGGGAAATACCACCGGAACTCTCACTTCCGGACCAAAATGTTTAACGCCCGGAGGAATTAACAACGAAAGCTGTGGCGATCATCCTTGTCTGGGATTAACCCAAGTCATTTATTCTAACCCGGGTTATACTTGTACTGCCGGCGATACCTGCACTTATAATTTAGTGGAGGCTGGCGGGCAATGTTGGCTTAAAGAAAATTTGAATATCGGCTCTTTTATTACCGGCGCTACGGCTCAGACCGATAATAGTTTATTTGAGAAATATTGTTACAACAATTATGAAACTAATCCCAATCCGGCCACCTCAACTTGCGCCAACGGACAGGTTTGCGGCGGTTGCGATACCGATGGCGGATTATATAAGTGGGATGAGGCGATGAATTATGTGGAAACTGCCGGTACTCAGGGAATCTGTCCGACCGGTTATCATATACCAATGGACTCCGATTGGCACAATCTAGAACTCGCCTATTCAAACCCTCCAGGTGAAGAGGCGAGTTGTCCGGCCGCCAGAACTGTTTGGAGTTGTACTGATTCCGGTACCGCCCTAAAAACCGGAGGCAGTTCCGCTTTTGAGGCTATTACCGCCGGTAATACTTACTATGGAACATTTTATGATCGGGGCGCTTCTGCCGGTTTTTGGGCGTCGCTCGCCAATACCAGCAATTATGCCTGGAATAGATATCTGGCCTTTGGCGGTCCAATGGATGTTTATGTCGCTCGAGCTGATGGCGTTTCTCGAGCCGCCACTACTATCTCCGTGCGTTGTGTTAAAGATTAATAATAAATATAAATATATGACTACTAAAAAATCTTCACTTGAACCACATCTTCTCTGTAAAAAAGGCGACGTTGCTCCTTATGTCTTGCTCCCGGGTGATCCGGGTCGGGTACTTAGGATGGCCAAACAATTAGACGGCTCTAAGGAAATTTCTTTCAATCGAGAATACCGCGTTGTGACCGGAAAATATCACGGACTGCCGGTGACTATTTGTTCCACCGGTATTGGCGGACCATCAACGGCAATTGCCATGGAAGAATTGATTAATCTCGGAGCTCATACTTTTATCCGGGTCGGTTCTTGTGGCGGGTGCCAGAAGAATATCAGAATCGGCGATGTAATAATCTCCGACAGCGTCATCAGAGAAGACCATACTTGTTTGGACTATGTTCCGCTTCAGTTTCCGGGCGTGGCCAATAGATACGTGTTGCGCGCTTTGGAAGATTCCGCTGTTAAGGCTAAAGCCAGACATCATGTCGGTCCGAGCATCAGTTCCGATGCCCTATATTCCAAGGCCAACAAAGAACGAAAAATAATTTGGAGCCAATTTGGCGCTCTAGCTCAGGATATGGAAACCGGAACTGTTTTGACTCTGGCGCGAGTCAAGGGAGTTTCTGCCGGTTCAATTTTGTTAGTGGTGGATGCCGAAGGTGAAAAAAATATCAAAGAAAAAATTGCGCGTTATTCCAGCGAAGCTAGAAGCGGAGCGGGGCAACTAGTAGAGATGGAAAAGAAAGCCGTCAAGATTGCTTTAGACGCCCTATTAACTTTAGGAAAAAAATAATATGGCCAAAGAAAAATATGTCGGCACCAAGTTTAACGTTGTTTTTGCGGGTGACTTCCGGCCAAGTATTGAGGAGAAAGAGTTGATAAAAGAAATGATTAAGGCGGGGAAGGCGACCGGTAAAATGGGGATGAAAGACCAAAACGGCGGGAATATCAGCGTTAGAGTTAAAGATGGTTTCATCATCAAGCGAACCGGAGCTCATCCTTTTGCGCTCAAGGTTTCCGACTTTGTGTTGGTGGCCAAGGCGGATAAAGATACGGTTTGGGTTAAAGGTAAATATGAGCCGAGTTCCGAGTCCCGTCTGCATTATTTTGTTTATAAATCCCGGCCGGATATCGGTTGTGTTTTTCATGCTCATGACTTTCTAGTTTTAAATAGCAAACAAAAATTGGCGGAAGTGGCTTATCTCAAACCCTATTCTTACGGCACGATGGAGTCAGCTCGGGCCGTTGTCGCCGTCGCCAAAAAACATGATTACATCGTGCAAAAAAATCACGGCGTCATCGCTTTGGGAAAAAATATTGCCAAGGCTTTAAATATTATCACTAAATACCATGCCAAATTTAAATTATCTGCGTAAGAAATTACCTTTAACGGCGGAACTGAAATCGGATCACGTGCTGATTATTGATCAGACCAAGTTGCCGGGAAAGTTGAAGTTTATAAAATTGAAAAAATATTCTGACGCCATTTCGGCCATCAAGGAGATGCGGGTGCGCGGGGCGCAAGCGATTTCTGCCGTGGGAGCCGGCGGCGTTTGGTTGGCTGGTTATAATTATAAAAAAAATAACGCTCCTGATTTTTATAAATATCTGCAAAAAGTCGGTAAGGAGATTATCAAGGCCCGACCGACAGCTGTTAACTTGGCTTGGGGAGTTAAAACTATTTTGGCGGATTTAAAAATTTCTACCGTTTTGAAAATGAAAGCGGAAATCAAAAATCGTTATAAAGATTTATTGGAGCGGGAAGTCAGTCATAATTTGAAAATCGGAGAGTATGGCGAGTCCTTGATTAAGTCCGGCATGACTATTTTGACTCATTGTAACGCCGGATCACTCTCGGCCATTTGGTTCGGAACGGCGACGGCGCCGATTTTTCAAGCTTTTATAAAAGGAAAGGACATTAAGGTTAGGATTGATGAAACTCGGCCCTGGTTACAAGGAGCCCGTTTGACGGCTTGGGAAATGGAACGAGTGGGGATTGATTACTCTATTAACATTGACTCGGCCGTTGGTTATCTAATGAGCCATGGGTTAGTTGATATGGTAATTGTCGGAGCCGACCATATCGCTTCAAATGGCGACACAGCCAATAAAATTGGCACATATCCATTGGCTCTGATGGCTTATGAATGGAAGATTCCTTTTTATGTGGCGGCGGTCTCGGCTACCATTGATTTTTCCCTCAAAACCGGGGCGGAAATCAAG
>Ga0172381_10005244_pt1 | contig 13220 bp, 13 predicted proteins | sample Leawel6488metaG_FD_119754 | JGI IMG/M metagenome (GOLD analysis project Ga0172381, IMG submission 119754) | Leachate microbial communities from a municipal landfill in Southern Ontario, Canada - Leachate well 64-88 metaG | ecosystem: Engineered > Solid waste > Landfill > Unclassified | place... | reverse complement strand
CCCCGGTCAGCGCCGGGGGTTTTGGTTTACGAAAAAGCGCACCGGAAGGCCGGTGCGCTGGAGGCGGCTGAAACCGACTGTCCGTCGGGGCAGGCTCTTAACCGAACTCGGTGCGGACGGGGGAGCGCTTCACCAGTTCGAACGCCTCCTCGGCGCTGTCCACGAGGGTGTAGATGCTCAAGTCCTTGCGGCTGATGGCGTCGTATTTTTCCAGCACAGTCTTCTCGACCCACTCGAGGAAGGGCGTCCAGAAGTCGCGGCCCACGAGGATGATGGGGATGTCAGCGGACACCTTCTTGGTCTGGACGAGGGTGATGAGCTCGGTCAGCTCGTCGAGCGTGCCGACGCCGCCGGGGTAATAGACGTAGGCTTGGGCGGAGTAGGCGAGCATCACCTTGCGCACGAAGAAGTAGTGGAAGCCGACGCCCTTCTCGACGTAGGAGTTGGCGCGCGTCTCGAATGGGAGCTTGATGTTGAAGCCGATGGAGTCGCCCGGGCCGCCACTTTCGGTGGCACCGCGGTTGGCCGCTTCCATTATTCCCGGGCCGCCGCCGGTCACGACCGAGTAGCCGGCGTCGGTGAGCAGGCGCCCGAAGCGGCGCGCGTCCTCGTACCAGGGGTTGCCCTCGGGGAAGCGGGCCGAACCGAAGATGGTGACGCTCTTCTTGATGTCCGCGAGGAAGTTCCAGCCGTCGACGAACTCGGCGAGGACGCGCAAGGCGCGCCATTGCGGAGTCGAGCGGAAGTCATGCCCCTCGCGGTCGGGCGGGAGCTGGGAGGCGGGCAGGTTGAGATTGCCGGACTTGGCCGTGGTTTGGTCTTGGGCGTTTGGTTCTGGCATATGCCTACATATTACCCCATCCCCAGGCGAAATTCGAGCGGTTGCGGGACCTCCCCTTCGCTTCAGGAGTGGATGATCTCCCGCTGGATGACTTTCGACGCCGTGCGTTGTGTGAGTGCGAAGCCGGACGTCATCATCGACGTCCGGCGTCGATACCGATGTCCGACGTCGTTTCCGAAGCCGGACGTCGCCACCGATGTCCGACATTGATGTCGATGTCCGGCGTCGGGCGGCGGGGATGGAAGAAAAAGCCGACCGGATGGGCGGTCGGCAATGAAAGGGCAAGCGGTTAAGGTGGTGACGGTCGCCTAGGCGAGACCGGGGTCGTCGGCCACCGGCGTTTGCTGATCGGACCGCCTAGCCGTTTCCGACTCGAGGTCGGCGATGAGTCGGCGGCGACGTTCACCCAGGGCCGTTTCCAGCTCGGACATGATTGTTCGGCAGGTGGTCGAGGCCTCCGCTAGATCATGGGTAAGGTCGGACCAGTGTCGAAACACGACGGCACCCGCGGTGTTCTCGGCATGCTCCGTCAGTTCCGTGGCATGCAGATGCTGTGATTTGGCCAGGAGGCGCAGTGGTTCAGAAACTTGTTTCGGGGTCCAGGCCATCATGGTCTGGACTTGGCGGACACATTCGGGCCGCGCGCGTAGGCCGTCGCTGTTTGGATCGGCATCGACAGCGCAGGCCTTGAGGGCGTCGATGACATTCCCGACAGTTTGACAGCGGGCGGCGGCGGTGGCCATATTAAGAGCCTGTTCATAATCTAACGGCCGCAGATTAATCAAATCATGTATAATCAGTTATGGGTCTGCGGCCTTCCTGCGGCTAGGGACGGCGAATCTTGGCCATAATGGGCTCTTCAGTCGTCATGGTAGCCCGCTACCACGCCTCCCTCCATCACCCATTCTGGCCTAAAATTGGCCGCCCCTAGCCACAGGCAAGATTATGAACAGGCTCTAAGAAGTAAAGGAGGGAACATGGAAAAAGAAAACGACATCCGAACTCGTTCTTTCGCGGCTGCCATCGCCGAGGCGGACGCTGGTTGGCGCGCGGGGGAGGGCGGACCGTTCGGGGCGGCCGTCATCCGCGGCGGCGAGATCATCGCCGTCGCTCACAACACGGTCCTGCGGGACTGCGACCCGACGCGGCACGCGGAGATGAACGCTCTTTCGTCTGCCGGGCGGGCGCTCGCAAGCCCGCATCTCGCCGGCTGTGTCCTCGTGGCGTCCTCGGAACCGTGCCCGATGTGCCTCGCCGCCGCCTATTGGGCGCGGGTGGACGCGGTCTGGTTCGCGGCGTCGGCCGAAGTCGCGGCGAAGTTCGGTTTCGCCGACGTGGACTTTTACGACGAGCTGGCTAAGCCGCCGGAACAGCGCCGCCTGCGCGTCTTCCGTCCGGCGGATGCCCCGACCGTCGGCGTGGAGGCCGTTTTTCGAGCATGGAAAGAGGCGAACGGAAAGCTATATTAGGGCCCATGAGCCAGCAAGCTTTCGAGCCGCGATAAAAAAGTGAGGCGCCCCCAAGCGGGAGGCGCCTTTTTTCGGTCGATTGTCCGTGCCGGAACTTACTTGGAAGCCTTCGCCGCGAGGTATGCGCTTATGACGCGCTCGCGGATGAGCCTCGGCACCCTCGTTGCGTTGATTTTCGTCTTTACGCCGCAGCCGTCGACGGGGCATCTGACTTCGAAGTGGTGTGGGTCGAGATCCCAGAACACGGATGCCGCGAGGTCGCTCTCGTAGTACTCGGCGGGAATGCCGCAGTTCGGGCAAGTGAGCTCAATCGTCCAGTGATCACGCAGTGGTTTCGCCAAGCCAGCCTCCTTTCAATGAACTGCGCCTAGTTTGCGCTCGTAGTTTACCGTGCGGCACCGGGTTGTCAACAGCCGGAGGTGCCAGGCACCATGGTGCCTGGCACCTTAGGGTCAGGCTGGGGTCGGGGCGTCCGGAAAAGCAACGAGGCGCCTCCCAAGCGGGAAGCGCCTCAAGTCGCGTTGTCGGTCAGATCTCCGGTTCCTCCTCCGGCGGCCCGGGGACGATCAGCTCGCCGTTGTCGTTCACCTCGCAGTCGCAGATCGTTTCGGTGCTGCCGCAGGTGGGGCAGGGCGGGCAGGAGGACTCGCGTGCGGCGTCGTTCCACCAACGTGGCGTCCCGTCATCGTTGAGGCCGTCAGCCATTGGGTGGTCGACGCCATCGATGATTTCTTCCGAGGAATCCGGCCAATCACCGCTTTGGAAGCGGTCCTCGGTGTCATCTGCCCCGAAGTCGTCATCGAGGTCTGCCGGCAGGGAGGCGATTCGCGGGCCGTCAGCCGTGCAGTCGCAGTCGGCACCATCGAAGTTACCACAGAAGGAACAATGTTTTCTGTTCACCATTCTCCAAAGACCTCCTTGTTTTGGTCTGCCGAAAGAATAGCACAAACAAGCGCTTTTGTCAAGATAGGCGGGGATTTTGGCGCGGGCGTATTTTCGGTTGGCGGCTCCTCGACTCCGTTCGGGGAAGGGGAGTCTTTCTGGATTCCCGCCTCCGCGGGAATGACGGTAAAATTATTGGCCCGAAACAGTGGCTTTTCCTGATTCGTCCCATCCGCTTGTCCCCACGATTTTCCTTGCCCCTACCGGTCGCGCGTGTTAAATTGGTGGGGCATAAACTAGCCACTTTTCCCCTATGGACACTGACCAGAAAATGGAGAAGCTCATCGCCCTCTGCAAGCGCCGCGGCCTGCTTTTCCCCGGCTCGGAAATCTACGGCGGCTTCGGTTCGAGCTATGACTATGGCCCGCTCGGCGTGGCCCTCAAGATGAACGTCAAGAACGAGTGGTGGCGTCAGCTCGTCCAGATGCGCCGCGACGTCGTTGGCCTCGACGCGGCCATCATCATGAACCCGAAGGTCTGGGAGGCGTCCGGCCACGTCGCCGGCTTCACCGACCCGCTCGTGGATTGCAAGGGTTGCCACAAGCGCTTCCGCGCCGACCATCTCGTCGAGGCCGCGACCGAAGGCATGCCGGGCATGCACGAGAAGCCGATCGAGATTTCCGACCTACGCTGTCCGGAGTGCGGCGGCGAGTTCACCGAGGTCCGCCAGTTCAACTGCATGTTCAAGACGAGCGTCGGGCCGGTCGAGGATTCGGCCTCGGTCGCTTACCTGCGCCCGGAGACGGCCCAGGGCATCTTCGTCAACTTCGCCCTCGTGCGCGACGCGGCCCGCAAGAAGCTCCCGTTCGGCATCGCCCAGATCGGCAAGGCCTTCCGCAACGAGATCACTCCTGGCAACTTCATCTTCCGCACGCGCGAGTTCGAGCAGATGGAGCTCGAGTATTTCGTGAAGCCGGGCACGGACGAGGAGGCATTCGAGGACTGGGCGAAGTGGAGCGTGGAGTTCTACGCCAGCCTCGGCGTGAAGCGCGATAACCTGCGCCAGTACGAGCATCCGAAGGAGAAGCTCTCGCACTACTCGAAGCGCACCGTGGATGTGGAGTACCTCTACCCGTGGGGCTGGGGCGAGCTGTGTGGCTGCGCGAACCGCACGGACTTTGACCTCAAACAGCACAGCAAGCACAGCGGAACCGACCTGTCCTATTTCGACGAGGCGACGGGGGAGCGCTATACCCCTTACGTCATCGAGCCGTCCTTCGGGGCGGATCGCGCCGTGCTCGCCTTCCTTTTGGACGCCTACGAGGAGATCGACGGCGGACGCTCGGCGGACTCGAACAAGGAGGTGGAGACGGTCCTGCGCCTGCATCCGCGCCTCGCGCCGGTGAAGGTCGCCGTCCTGCCGCTCTCGAAGAAGGAGCCGCTCACCGGCCTCGCCGAGGAGATACGCGTCGCCCTCGCGAGGCGCTGGATGGTGCAGTATGACGAGACCGGATCGGTCGGCCGCCGTTACCGCCGCCAGGATGAGATCGGCACGCCGTGGTGCGTCACCGTGGACTTCGATACGCCCGAGGACGGGAAGGTGACGGTCCGCGACCGTGACACCATGGCGCAGGAGCGCATCGCCATCGGCGAACTGGAGGCGTATTTTGCGGAGAAGCTGGCTTAATCGTTCGTCGTAATGATCAACGACAAACGCAAAACGATCGTAAACCAGTTACCACTTTAATCCTCAACATGCCTGAATTCAAGAAAGTCACGCTGAAGAACGGCTTGCGCGTCGTGCTCGTGCCGCATCGCGACACGGCCGCCGCCACCCTCCTCGTCCTGCACGAGGTCGGTTCGCGCTACGAGAGTCTGAAGCTCGCCGGGGCCGCGCACTACATCGAGCACATGATGTTCAAGGGGACGGCGAGCCGCCCGACTACGCTCGACATCAGCCGCGAGCTCGACGCCGTGGGCGCGGATTTCAACGCCTTCACCTGGCGCGACTGCACCGGCTACTACGTGAAGCTGGTCGCGGACAAGCTCCCGCTCGCCGCCGATCTCCTCGGCGACATGCTCCGCAATTCGCTCTTCCGCAAGGAGGACATCGATCAGGAGCGCGGCGTCATCCTCGAGGAGATCCGCATGTACGAGGACAACCCGATGATGCAGGTGGATGCGCTCCTTGAGGAGGAGATGTACGACGGGTCGCCGCTCGGGCGCCAGGTCGCGGGGACCATCGCCAGCGTCTCTCGACTCGGGCGCGCTGACCTCGTCAATTTCCATAGGCACCATTACCTGCCGCGCCGTACTGTCGTCGCGGTCGCTGGGCGGTTCGATGAGGCGGAGACGCTCGCTCTCCTCGAACGGCATTTCGGTTGGCAGACCAAGGCCGGCACGGGCCCGTCCTATCGTCGCTTCGACACCGCCGCGGCCGGTTACCGTCGCCCGCGCGTGCGCAATGTCTCCAAGGAGACCGAACAGTACCAGCTGGCGCTCGGTTTTCCGAGCTACGGGCTCGGTCATCGGCGGCTCGCCGCGCAGTCGCTTCTTAACATCATCCTCGGCGGGACCATGAGTTCGCGCCTCTTCGTCGAGGTGCGCGAGAAGCGCGGGCTGGCCTACTTCGTGCGCTCGTCCGCCAGCGCCTACCAGGACGTCGGCAACCTCACGGTTCAGGCCGGCATCGCTCGCGATCGCCTGACTGACGCCGTCGCCGTGATTCTCGCGGAGCTCAAGAAGATGCGCACGAAGAAAGTCGCGGAAGAGGAACTGGCGCTCGCGAAGGATTACGTGAAGGGGAAGACCCTCCTTCATCTCGAGGATTCCTCGGAGCTCGCCGAATGGTTCGCGCGGCAGGAATTGCTGGAGGGGCGGCTCGTCACGCCGGAGGAGAAGTTGGCGCGCATCATGGCCGTCACCGCCGACGACATCCTTGCCGTCGCCCACGAGGTCGTGCGGCCGAACCGCCTTTCCCTCGCGGTCATCGGCCCGGCGGCGGATTCCGCGGCTCTCGCCAAGCAGGCGACGAAACTGGCATAATTAGGAGACAGGAGACAGTTCGAGTTTGGGGCACGTTTTGGCTGAAAAGTAAATCCTACGGTCTGTTTCCTGTCTTCTGTTCCCTGTCTCCTAATAAGTAACCGTCTCATGAAATTCCTCATCGGCAACTGGAAGATGCAGCTCTCCGAGGCGGAGAGCGAGCGACTGGCGGATGACATCCGCCAGTTGGTTGGCAGTTGGATCGGCGGGACCGGCGTCACGGCGGTTCTCTGCCCGTCGCACCTCGCCCTCGGTGCCGTCAGTTCGCGCCTCGCCGGTTCGCCGCTCGCCCTCGGCGCCCAGGACGTCTTCTGGGAGGACAAGGGGGCCTTCACCGGCGAGATTTCTCCGCTCACTCTCAAGGAGCTCGGCTGCAGGTTCTGCGTCGTCGGCCACTCGGAGCGCCGTGAGCACCTCGGCGAGACGGATGCGATGGTGAACCGCAAGGTCGGCGCACTCTTGCGCCATGGCCTCACGCCAGTCGTCTGCGTCGGCGAGACGCGACAAGAACGTGACGCCGGGCGCCGTGACGCGACGGTCATCGGACAAGTGGAGGCGGCGTTCTCCGCCCAGCGGTTGGTCGGCACTCAAAGCGTCGTCGTCGCCTACGAGCCGCGTTGGGTCATCGGCACCGGGCAGGCCGTTTCGCCGGCCGACGCGGCCGAGATGCATTACCTGATTCGCGACGCTCTTCACCGGTCACTCGGCGAGGAAGTTGTCGAACGACAATGCCACGTCATTTACGGCGGGGCGGTGGACAGCCGCAACCTCGCCTCTTTCCTCGCGGTGCCGGTTATCGACGGCGCGCTCGTCGGCGGGGCCTCGCTCAAGCCGCAGGAGTTCAGGGACATGGTCGCCATCGCGGCCGATCATCAGGGATAGCCTATGGCCGCCTTCATTTTCTTTCTCGTCGTCGGTGCCGCGTGCCTCGCGGGCATGATTTTCATTGTTGTACGCAAATTTCCCGTGCTCTCCATCTTCAATGCCGAGGATTTGCCGGAGGAGCAGTCCGCGAAGAAGAAGGCCGAGATCATCCAGGGCCGGGTCACGCGCAAGGCGACGGAAATCGGACGGCGGCTGGCGGCGGCGGTGAACGAGCGGGCCGAGAGGACCGGAAGATGGATGACGGCGGCGCAGACGCGCCTTGAGGGCATGCAGAGGCAGTATCTGGAGGAATCGGGCAAAGCTCCGGTTCAGGTCGTCGATCCCAAGGAAAAGGCGGCGGCGTATCTCGCCGAGGCGGAGAGGCTGGCGAAGCTGGGCGATGCCGCGGCAGCGGAGGAGAAGTTCGTCGAGGCTGTTTCCTGGGATGCCAAGGAGCTCCGGGCTTATCGGGGATTGGCGGAACTTTACGCGACCACGCGGCGGCATGACCAGGCCCTGCAGACCTGGGATTTCTTGGCGAAGCTCTTGCGGCGCGAGAACGGCTGTCGGCACGATGATGCGGCTGGTTCGGATGAGTGCACGGCGACGACGTCCGCACATGCGGAAATCGCCGGCGTCCTCGCCCAGGCCGGTGCGAGTGCCTTGGAGATGAAGGATGCCGTGACGGCCGAGGACCGGCTCGCCAAGGCCGTCTCCTTCGAGCCGATGAACCCGCGCTATTTGGATCTTCTGCTTGATGCGCTGATTGCGGGCGGGGAGCGGAAAAAAGCCTCCGTCATCCTCGACCAGTTGCGTTCGGCCAATCCTGATAACGGAAAAATTCCTTTGTTTGAGCAAAAAATAAAGATATTGCCAGAAAACGGGGGATAGGGTATCTTTTTTCAGCCGCACCTCGCGCCCAGTGGGGCGTCCGTACGTTTCATTTCCTCCCCGCGCATTCCCTTATGCCGACGTAGCTCAGCTGGTAGAGCATCTCCATGGTAAGGAGAAGGTCACCGGTTCAATCCCGGTCGTCGGCTCCAGGGAAGGCGTGAGGACATACATCAGGTAAGCCAGTGCGTGTAACTCTGGCCACACGGGCAGGTTCCGGAGCGGTCAAACGGGGCAGACTGTAAATCTGCTGGCTTCGCCTTCCTAGGTTCGAATCCTAGCCTGCCCACCACGAAAAGCGGTCACCCGACAGGGTGGCCGCGTTTCGTTTCGGCAGGCTGGGATTCGAACGGGTGGAAGTGAAGCCGAGCGACACCGTCCAGTCGCGACAGCTGAACGTCGTCGGTCCGAGCTGGCGCAGGACCGGCACCATCCCCGTACAAGGAGCAAGCTGGTCGAGCGAGCGACGCGGAAATCCTAGCCTGCCCACCACGAAACTGGGCCACTCTGACGGGTGGGCCAGTTTCGTTTATGTCGCAGGCTGGGGTTCCCAAGCCGGAGATGGATGCGCCTTGGGTGCAGAACGGAGGTGTGGTTGTGTCACAAAAAGAAAAGGGCCAGCGATGCTGGCCCAAGGGGCTGGGAGATGCCTGCCTCAACCGGTGGGCGTCGTGAGGCGCGCCGATTTGTCGAGACAGCGGTAGGAACAGACGCTTCTGGTGAAGACAGTCTCCTCGAGGCAGGCGGGGCCGAGGACGGACAGATTCAGTTCCCAGGTGTCGTTGCCGTCCTGGCTGTCGTCGGGTTGGTCGTGACAACCCACGACCAACCCGTCGCTCCGGCAGTGCGGGCACGGTCGGCGAGCGGCTTCGTCTAGGGTGCCGAGCGGGACGGGCACAAGCGCGTCTCCCCGCCGGTCCATTTTTCGTCCCCGCCGCATCGCTTCGGGGTCATCGGCCATCTCCGGCACCCAGAAGTAGTCGATGGGATGGGCGTCGACGAGGAGCTGACAGCTTGTGCTCTCGAGCCAGGCGCGACTTACCAGGAAGCGACACTCGCCGTATTTACCGGGATCCTCGTCCTTCCAGGATTTGCGCAATCGCTCGACAGTACGGATGAGTCTTTCCAGCCGCCTCCGCTTATCCTCAAGTTCGCGGATGTTCTCCTCGACGGCCTGAATGTCGGATTTGGCGCAGACGGTGGCGAACGTCAGTCCTTCTGCTGAAAAGAACGGTACTGATAGACTTTTCATGTGGTCTCCTTGTTGTGTTGTGCGCACCACGCTTGCATCTTAGAGCCTGTTCATAATCTAACGGCCGCAATTTCGATGTTTTGGCCGAGCAACAGGGAGGTTGCGGCCTTCCCCTGCCCCTGGCCGGCGAATTTCGTCCGTAACGGCCCTCTTCAGCCTCAAGGCATCCCGATGCCCTTCGGCCTCCAGAGGCCCGTTCTGGCCTGAAATCGGCCGGCCATCAGCGGGGGCAAAGATTATGAACAGGCTCTTAGGTGTATTCCGTCGAATGTCAAGCGTCGCAGTCTCGTCCGCCGAAGCCACCGCCTTGCCGCTTGATTTGGCTCGCGGATTCGTCTATAGTGCCCTTGATGCCGGCGTAGCTCAGCGGTAGAGCAACACTTTTGTAAAGTGAAGGTCGTGGGTTCGATTCCCTCCGCCGGCTCCAGACAACCGTCGAACAGCCCGCGCACCGCCGTGTGGGTTTTGGTTTTTTAAGGCTGGGGACTGTCCCCCAGGCAGCCACGAGGCGCTTATCAGCCAAGCCTTGCCTATTTTCGGGGGGTCTGGTAGATTTGAAGGCGTCAAAAACTGCCAATCTACATCATATGTCCCAGGACAACCTCATCAAGCTGGAGTGCACCGAGTGCCACCGCATCAACTACCACTCGAAGAAGAACAAGAAGACGCTCAAGAACCGCCTGGAAATGGCCAAGTTCTGCAAGTGGTGCGACAAGCACGTCACGCACAAGGAGACGAAATAGGTTCACGGACGCCCTCGCCGGGCGTCTTTTGTTTGGACCCGGGATGGGCCCCGCCGGTTTTGAGTCCGCCCGCGGCAACTCTTGCCAGACCGCCTTGGGCTGGGGTATAGTGCCTTCGCGAAAACCTTGGGGGTTTAGTTAATCGGTATAACTGCGGTCTCCAAAACCGCTGTGGTAGGTTCGACTCCTACAGCCCCCGCCAGCCTTCGCCAAGGCTTCGGCCGGCACGGCCCAAAAAGGCTTGGCGAAGGCTGATCCGCCGTAGTCCGCCTCCGGCAGACGAAGGAGGGCAAAATGCGCCCCAAGTTCAATGGATAGAACGACTTCATTCTTGAAGGTTAGGTCGCGCCCGGCCGCGTCGTTCGTGAAGGAGCCGCGAGGGGGGCGCGACGGTGAGTGTGGCCCCGCCATTATAACGATGGTCGGGCCACTCGTTGGCCACCGACGCGGCGCGTCAATCACGTATTGACGTGAAAAATTTCTTCAGCCAAAGCCAGCCACCGTAAGGTGGCCGGCTTTGGCTATACGGATGAGCCGTTGGTGAAAGAGAGCAGATTCGGAGTTATTCACACCTTCCATGAAAATGTGATATTATATATGCAATTACCTAACTGCTGCGGCATCGGACATCTTAAGTTCCGGGTGTCATTCAGCAGTCCTTGAAGTCATGTATGAAAACTTATAAGTGGGTTTCGAGCGGTGCGGCGGCTCTTTTCCTGGTTCTCGGCTTGGCCGGGCCGATTGGCGTGTTCGCGGCGGGAACAGCGCCGACCCTTGGGGCAGCCGACAGCTACGCGGTCTTTGGTTCGGCGGCCGTGACAAACAACACCGTCGGCGGAACGCCGACTCACATCTGGGGAAACGTCGGTTCCGACATTTCAGTCACTGGCCTTACTGCGGATCAGGTGGACGGGACGATCGACGCCGGTTCCGGCGTCGCGGGTGCCGCTGCAACAGCGTACGGCGTGCTCGCGGGCCAGGTGGCTCCCGGCGCGCCCCTTCCCCTGTCCGGGACCCACACAGTCGTGCCAGGCGTCTATAATATTCAGGCGGCTCCCCTGAACGGCGAGATCACCCTCAACGGCGAGGGCGTTTACATCTTCAAGAGCACATCCAGCATCGATGTCCAGACCGGCACGAAGGTGCTCTTGACCAACGGAGCCAGCGCCTGCGACGTATTTTGGCAGGTTCCTACCGCCATGACCATTACCGGCGGCGATGCGGAGATGGTAGGAACCATTATTACGGATACGGCAGAGATTACGCTCGCCGCCGGCGCCAGCCTGAAGGGTCGAGCTTTGGCCCACACCGGGGTGACGATGATCGACAACCAAATCACCAATCCTTGTGCGGCCGTGCCTGTGCCGGTGGGTTCGCGGGTGGGGACGATTAACGTCGTCAAGCTGGTCATCAACGACAACGGCGGGACCAAGACCGTCGCCGACTTCCCGCTGTTCGTGAACGGCACCCCGGTCGCTTCCGGCGTGACCAACAACTTCCGCGCGCCCGCCGACGCGTATGCCATAACCGAGACCTCTGACTCCCGTTATGCGCGGACGTTCTCCGGCGACTGCGACGTCGATGGCCGCGTCGCCATCATCCCGGGCGACAACAAGTTCTGCGTTGTCACCAACGACGACATCGGCGCACCCGTTGTCGTTCCGCCTGTTCCGCCCCTCATCGACGTGGTGAAGGTTCCTAACCCTCTGGCCCTGCCGACCGGCCCTGGTTCGGTGGAATATACCTATACGCTCCGCAACATCGGAACGGTTCCGGTGACCGACCTCACGATGGTCGGCGATACCTGCAGCCCTATCAATCTCGTCTCCGGCGACAGCAATGCCGATGCCAAGCTCGACGTGAGCGAGACGTGGGTCTATCGCTGCTCAACGACGCTCACGGAAACGCACACGAATAACATCGTCGCGACCGGATGGGCAAACGGCCTGACTGCGACCGATATCGCGAGCGCGACGGTCGTCGTCGGCGTGCCGCTCGTGCCGCCCATCATTCACATCACGAAAGTCCCGAACCCGCTGACTCTGCTTGCCGGAGGGGGAGCGGTCACCTACACCAAGACAGTCACCAACCCGGGGACGGTCGCTCTTAGCAACGTCCGGGTTACGGACGACAAGTGCGGCCCCATCACCCTCATCTCCGGCGACGTGAACGGCGACGCGAAGCTTGATCCCACCGAGACGTGGGTTTACACCTGTCGGACGAATCTCACCCAAACGACGACGAACACCGCCGTCGCGACCGGCGAGGCGAGCGGCATGACAGCGAGGGATTTGGCGATTGCCACCGTTGTCGTGGCTGCGTCCGTCCCGGCGTTGCCGAAGACGGGTTTTGACCAGGCTGGAAGCGTTCCAGTTTGGCCATTCGTTGCGGCTGGTGTCCTGGCGATTTCTCTTCTCCTTCTCGTCATCCGGAAGAAGCAGACCGCGTAGTCGGCCATTGGGGATGAATTTCAAGGAAGAGCCGGACGAAGTTCGCCCGGCTCTTCCTTAAGGGGTTATGCGCGGGAAAGAAACGGCCAAAATCAAGCTCTGGATGCTGGTAGGGGCCGCCGTGGCCCTGGTGGCGTTGGACGCTCTGTTTTGGCATGGCGTGCTCACGAACGACGTGTCTTTCCCGGCCGCACGGGATGGGTCGCCCGTTTCCTTCAGGTCCTCCTTCGGTTCGCCGACGCCCGTTGCGCGGGTGAGCGTCGGAGTGCCCGTGCGCATCAAAATCCCGAGCATCGCCCTGGATGCGGCCATCGAGAAGGTGGCCTTGGCGGCTGACGGGTCAATGGACGTGCCCAAACAGCCCCTTGACGCCGCATGGTATGAGTTAGGCCCCCGTCCCGGAGAGGCGGGGAGCGCGGCCGTCGCCGGGCATGTTGATTGGTTGCGCGGCGCCAGCGCGGCATTCACGGACCTGCATGAGGTGAGGCCGGGCGACAAGATTGCGGTGCTGGATGACACGGGCGCGATCGTTTCTTTCGTGGTCCGTGAAAGCCGGAGGTATGATGCTGCCGCGGACGCGATCGATGTCTTCAGCTCAAATGACGGGAAAGCGCATCTCAACCTGATCACCTGCGACGGGGCGTGGGATAAGCGCGCTAAACAGTATTCCGAGCGGCTCGTGGTGTTTGCCGACAGGGAAAAGGAATAAGTCCGTCGCTTATCGTCGGGACGAGGAACCGTCGGATGTTTAGCCGGCGCGGATTACGGTCCGCAGAAAATCTT
>Ga0172381_10005243_pt1 | contig 13221 bp, 28 predicted proteins | sample Leawel6488metaG_FD_119754 | JGI IMG/M metagenome (GOLD analysis project Ga0172381, IMG submission 119754) | Leachate microbial communities from a municipal landfill in Southern Ontario, Canada - Leachate well 64-88 metaG | ecosystem: Engineered > Solid waste > Landfill > Unclassified | place... | reverse complement strand
TTCTACCATAGGATACTATAGTATTCTTAAGAGTATTTATAGTTTTCGATATGAAAAAAATAATTACCTTTCCAGCATGCGTTGACCTCTCCTCACATACTGGTTAGGTTGGGACGCCATCGTACTTAGGCGCGATCCCAAGCATGTCGGACGGGGCTCGAACCCGCGCATTGGTGCACCCTTCGCTCTACCAACTGAGCTACCGACATATGGGGGTGATAGATGCCAGGATCTTGAAAGGAGTGCCAAGAGACCCTGGCAAAGGCAGCATGAGAATACCGCGAGACTCATGCCACCACATATGCGCCGTCGTAATCGAAACGAGCCTCAAAGAGACACCATACTTTTCGACGCATCCATGATGGAGGAAGATTTCAAACGGTCAGACACTGTTATTTCGATGTCGCGACCACCTCCCGCGAACGCTTTTCCAAATCATCAGCAGCTTGCTCGAATATGGCATTCTCTTCGCCTTCCTGGAATTCTGCCGCCTTCCTGAGCAGCTTCGTAAATAATTCAACATGCACCATCTCAGAGCACCACCAAGTTCCTGACATCCGTTATCCTTGCCCCGCCCGGCCTATAGAGTGGGCTCGCATAGAACCGCACCCTAGATCCTACCGCGACATTTCCCGGCCAATTGGCGTGCTCACCATTCAGCCATCTATGATCCACCTTCTGGATGCTATTTTTCTTTTCACCTCGGACCAAGACATCATGAAGCAATATATTGCCATGGGTGTCGGTGCCTTCGTAGGTGGCGGTGACTTGGAGCTGTAGGCCCATGCCCATATCAGGCATCTCCTTTCTTGCCTGCTATGTACGCAGCTCTTTTCTCAGCCGCCCTCTGGAATCGCTCCATTTCAGTCACGGCTTCAGAGGATACTATAGCCCCGGATTGCTCTGACAGCAACACCAGGGCTTTCAGGGAACTTGAGCCGCGCCACTCCTTTTTGTCCTTGTTGAATTTGAATTTCAGTCCTTGTGCTCCAAGGACACGATTGATCGGATAGGTGTCGCCAGTGACCTTGATTTGGTCTCCTGATAGGGAGATGAAGATGGCCATACTAGGCCACCATCCAGAACCTATCAAGCCTTTCTTTAGGAGAAAGGCCTTTTTCGTTATGGGATCTCACCGCAATGTCTACAAACGCCTTTTCAAGATCGTTCTTTTGAATCGTCTTCATGTTTCTTATCCTCCAGTTCGATATTAACCTATATGACTCGTGAGGTATATATAGTTTACGCTTTTAAAAATTCTAGCTTTCAAAATATAGATTTTAAAAGCGATAGATTTAAGTATTATAAGAGCTAATAGAAGCACATGAGGAAAATATCTCTCTCTATAAGCGATGCATCATGGGCGATAATTCGCGACTATCAGGAAGAGCATAAGATCAAGACGCGAGATGAGGCTCTAGATACGCTTTTGCTCCATTTCGAGGGTATCAGAACCAAGGAGTAACATACATGCCAATAGATCGCTCCAAGCCCCTACCAATTCATAAGTTCCCATCGCTGATAGATGAGGTTGATAGGCTGAAAGAGCTGGCAAAGAAAGAAGCGTCCACCACGTATAAGCAAGCAGGTGACGAATTTGGCTATGAGTGCGCGGTGCTGAATGCCACCCCGAAGCTCTTAGATGCGCTGGATTTCCAGCCAGGAGATGCAAGCGCATTGGAAGAGATTGCTGATATTCTAGAGGAAGCCGGATTTGTGGCAAAAGCAGCCTATGTGCGCCGGTATCGCGACATGGCAAATAGGATGGAGGCTAATAGATGAAATTCGATATGCAGAAGGCCCGCCGTTATGCTGATACCGGCGATCTCATGAAAACGACGAAATGGCTCTATCACGCATTAGATGAGATCGATCGACAGGCCAAGCGCATAGCCGAGCTGGAAGGCAACTTGGTCACATCCGGCCAAAATTGTCAGCGACAATTCGAGAAATTCCAATTAGCGCGAGAGAAATCCGCGAAGCAGCGTGTCGCCCTGAAGAAGCTCGGCAAGGCGAAGCGAGCACGTGGGAAGGCACTGGTGGAAGAACGGGCAAATTTGATCGAATCGGGCGGTGAGACTACTAGGCAAAGATTGTTGAAAGAAGACGAAGACGATCTATATGATTTGGCCCGTGCGCAATTGCACCAGGAAGGCAAACTATGAGCCGGACCGATTGTGACGCATGTGATGAGTGTGAAAAATGGAAAAGAATCGCGATAGATCTCAAGGCAAAAGAGATCCAAGAAGCCAATAGCGGCGACTTCGTAGATGCGCAAGGCGACCACGTTTTTCAGGTAATGGACATCGGGAAATGTAGAGAGCAGGCCGCCGAAGAGCTTAACCTGCAAGTGACACAAGAAGCTGGATATATAGAGCGGCTTGAGAAGGATTATTCAAAACTGTGGCGAATGTGCTACGGCGATCCAAAACAAGACGATGTGACCAGGGCACAGGCAGCCTTGAACAAGATTCGCGAGGGCAAGTGACATGTCAAAAGAAAATGCTATTAAATTGCTAAAACAAGCATTGAAGATCGGAGATAAAACCGCTCTGATCCGGGAAGCGATTAAGGAACTGGAATCGGTGGCCGAATATGTGATGTCATCTGGGCCGATCATATTCAATGGCATCAAATATGTACCAGAAACGCGGACGAGCTGCATTGCCTGTCACGGCACGGGCATCCCGCAAGAGACGTCTGTGGGAGGGCATCCACAGCGATGTAGTATATGCGATGGTACTGGAATCAAACCAGTGCCATGCGGCCGCGGACTGGGCAGAAATCCCACACACCAACCACCGCGGGTTTATCCATTCGGAAAGATATAGATCACATATTATTCTATTTTTATCGTAATATACTCGTCGAGCTCCTCGACGCTTGAGAAAACGCGATCTGGCTTGCCAAAGGCATCCATAGGCAACTTCCCATACCTGCTATCCAGTATATAGCCATCACAGATAAGCGCAACATGTCCCGTAGCTGCTATACGTGGGTTACTTGAGGGTTCCCAATAGGCTATGGTAGCATTAGGATGATCCAGTAGCATCTGAGGGAGATCATTGTAGCAATTGCCCCACTCCATCGGAACTGCCGGGCATATGGGGACTATCCAGACGATAGCCAAGAATAGAAAAAAGATTCTATGCATGGGCTTTCTGCCATGCCTGATATTTTGGATCAGCTTCTATGAGGCCTCTGATGTATCGCGACATCTCGCCCCGATTATTGGCAGCGAGAGATTGTAAGAAGGGCAGTTGGCCCTCGCATGCAATCGAGACGTTGACATTCTGGAAGAGATGGGCCATCTAGGCCGCCTCTTTTATCGGCCCGATCCATGCAACCATGTGCCCCGCCATATCCGGCGTTTCGCTCTCATATTCCACTTCCTGCCCGATGGCAGGATAAGCATCATAGGGCCATCCCCTTATGGGGTCAATGCCGAAGCCCCATTGCACGCAATGGATCTTGCCCGCGATCTCCTGGGCGAGTATCCGAGTGCCCTTCCGAAGCCCTTCTGGAATCTGGCCATCCGACTCCATTACCCCATATTCGATCTTTGCGATTCCATTTTCTATTCCTCTGAATATTCCTTTCTGCATTTTCAAACACCTCACATTTCACTATCACCCTATAGCGCGCCTCAGCTTAAATAGTTTGCGCTATACGGCATAACGCAATAGATAGCATGCCAATAGCAGCCTTGTCCCATATGCCGCATATACTGCCAGGAATCGCTACAATGACCAAGAAGGCTAGGAAAATGGTTTGGATGGGCGTTTGTCTAGTCATGAGGGAACCTCGCGCTATGAGGCTCACATAGACCACTGATCGCCCATGGCTCTTGCAATGCCTTGATATGTTTTTGATCGGATCATACCGCGATTGGGGGAAGGCCCAATTTTATTCTGACCCGATGGAGTTTGATTATTCCAGTAACCGCAATCGGGCATTTTTAAAATATTCGTTGGCCGTAATGGGGGGAGATTTTTTAACCAAAGGCAGGTTGCTTTCGATTCTGGAATTCCGAATTGCCAAGGCTGTATAATCTGATCGGGCTTTCTCCAGATCGTTGACATGATCCCAATTGGATTCTCGATAGCAATTTTCGGGATATCCGCATCGGCCAGCTTCATGAAGAAGTCTATCGCTTCCCGTTGCCTACCGTCGGCCCGTTTCGCAGGGAACCACCTGGCACCAGAGACCGCTAGGTGGGTACATGGAGGAAACGCGACCATCATATCCCACCCATCAGATAGATGCTCTAAGACATCGCCTAGAATATGCCAACCCGGATTACCTTCGGTTGGCACGATATCACACGAATATGCTTCATGCCCCGTTTTTCGAAATGCTTTTGTTACAATCTGCGAAAATTCGCACGCCACCAAGATTCTAATTTTTTATCATCTCCTTTATAGGTTGCCTTTGTTGTCAACTCGCATTACTATTCGAAGTTTACAATCTATATCATTTTTATTGTAAACCTGTAGATGATTATATGGTTTACATATGTCACATATTCGCCTGATATTTATATATTTTTTAAACCGCAATGTATCTTTATAAGATCTGTGAATAATAATGATCACCATTAAACTGTGCTATATTCATACATCCATCATTATATATTACTGATATCGATTGTCGTTTTCCAAGTGTGTTCATAGTGGCTAATTTTCCTGAAATTATCGCTATCAGCAAGGCCAAAGTGGTAATAGTGGCTATTTTTTGCCTTGCACCGGCGCACTATATGAAGAATCATGATAGTTACCAGGTTTTTAATTCACTTAATCCACTTTGTAATTTTTGAGTTCGACTGATACACTTTATACTAGTGTATATCTTAGTGGATAAAGAAATTATATCCACTATTATAGTGGATATAGCTTGATTACTCATGTTCGTACACCGATTTATACCTAACATCCTGGTAAACTGTTTCCCCGTTACTGGCAAATTTCTGGTATTTCCAGCCTTTGAGCTTTAGCTGCGCGTTTAGCATCCTGCCAAACGGCCTCGGATCGATCTTTTCAGTGCTAACCATCATGCCATTACAATGCTGTTTGAAAGCCTTGAAAAGCTCTCTGGATGAGACACGTTCGCCCTTCGCAGGCTCTAGGGTGCAATCGATGAAGCCATATAGAGGATCAGAGTCGTCAAATAACTCCATAACTGCCTGATTTACCGCCGTGGTGGGCTTCAAGCCATCGTTGTAATAGGACACCGCACCCTCTATAAGCCACGCAAGCACACCCCTGGATTCCGTCTTAAGCACTTTCTTTAGGGTCAGATCAGCATGTTCCGTGAAATCCTCTAGGTACCGAATCATATGCAACCGCCTCTTTACGCTCTTATCATGCTCATCTATGATGGGTGGTGGGTTGAGTACCAAGTGAGCTTTCGCCCTGAGGGTGTAGGTGAATGGCTTCTCTCTGATTTGCCTCGCATTGAACTCCGCCCCCTCGGTGGCAATCACCTTAATAAGCTGAGTATTAATCTTACCGCCTTCCTTGGACTCATTGGTTAGGAATATCCGCTTGCCCACTCCATTAGCCAACTCATATGATGGTGTGTAATGGTCACTTTTTGAGACAAATATATCCGGGCTTACTTGTTGCACATAACTTCCCATCGCATTCTGTACCGTGCCGGTTATGACAGTCTTGCCAGATCCGCCCGCGCCCTGGTGGATGAATAGAATTTCGTCCCTGGTTTCCCCCGTAATGGACAGGCCCCAAATTTTCTTATGGTACTCTAGCTGATCTTCATAAATATCTTTACTAGGACCGCCTATATTAATTCCTGTGGCAATCTCCTTAAGAGTCTTCTCCCACAGTTTTCTATCCGCTTTAGGATCATAAGGCGCTCTGGTCTTATGGAGCATCATGTAGATGGGATTATGCTCCAACAGGCTGCCATTGGTTAGATCAACTACCCCATTCGGGCAGCATAATAGGTGAGTGAACCTCTCGAAATCATCCCATACAACTGGATCTGCCAGTGCCTTGATATGCATGAATAGGTTGCTTCGCAACTTGGTATTCATCTCGTTTTTCAGGTAATTCCGTACCACGGCATCTATTAGGTATTCTGAATCTTCTGTTATATAGACTCCATTATTATAAACCGCCAATACCCCGCCCGGCAACCTCTTGATATTTAGTCTTCTTACCAGTTCTTCCGACAGGCCGCCCACATTAACGGGTTGCTGTTGCATCCGCCCTATGTAATCTTCAGCACTTAGCGGTGGTATTTCCATTTTTTCGTGTTCATCGGGTGGCACATAATAGAGGCATCCGGTTTTTGTGCATCCCTGCTTGAAAGATGCAACTTTGAGCAGATATACACAAGTCATCTCCTCAGAACCGCCCCATCCCACCGCTGCGAAATTATCAAAATCCTTATCGTCTAGGTCTTCTGTGGTGTCGCTGTCATTGAACCAGATTTTAAGGAATAGCGGAAATGTTTTCTCATCAGCTCCTTTGGCTTTCCACCAGGATGCTAATACCGAAATCCAGTTAAAGCCATCCTCTGGAGCCGGGCCTTGCCGGATGGCGTGCTCGATACATGGCGGAAGTTGGGTGGAAATTGGTAAACGAAGCGATGTGTTCATATACGCCTCGCCGACAGATCTTCTAGCAATGGTTTCAGCAACTTTTTGTTTTTAACCAACCGCGTTAGCTCATTTATGCCAAATTCATAAGTGTCAAACGTAACCGGCAACCAATGCGGGTTTTTATATTCGCGGGCGGATTTTGCAATCGGCCATCCGGGTACCACACCATCGATTACATAAACCAGAACTTCGGATGGAATTGCTACAATCTCGGATACTGATATTAGTTCTACGAGTGCCATCGCGACTTCTCCACTCACCCCAAAAACCGTTATGAGATTGTGTTTTAGTTCAAGTATATGATTGCCCTCTCCGAATTCCCTGCCCAATTCCACACAACTGACGCCTTGCCTTTCTGCGATGAAAGCGACTATGGCATCTTTCAATTCTTCGTTTGTCAGAAGCGTATTTATAGCATTACTGCCTTTCTTCTTATCGTCCATTTGAAGCACCTCTTAAGCCCTCGCTAAAGGGCTTTCTTCCTTTTCCGACTTCGCTATCTTAATCTCTAGCAATTCACCATCTTTCAATCCTAGCTTCTCGCGAATTTCGATGGGGATTGTTACCTTCCCGTTCGCAAAAAGCTTCACCAATGCCGGATATTCTTTCATGGAATGGGTATTATCCTTTATGCTATTTATAGTTTTCTTTGATTACTAAAGGTTACTTAGAGAAACATTTAAATACATTGACTATCCTATAAGCTACCATGAAACGAGTCTTCTATCCTTATCATCTTTGGGAGGAGTATAAATCAGGAATGTGGCGTATCTGTCCAACTTCCGAAAAAGACCATTTCGCAGAACAATCCGCTGCTCTAATGCGCGAAACTTCTTCGTTCAAAGAATCGATGCAGAAAGCCCTAACCGATTGGCCGATATCATGTGAAAAGAACCTATCTGCTAGATGCATGAATCGTAGAGCATGGTTGGGCCACGCGGGTTGCTGCATCGCCACAGGATCGCCGGAAGAAGCAACCCGGCAAGGCTGGCATTATCTGACAGAGGAAGAACAGATAGACGCTAATCGAGTCGCAGATGAAGTAATAGCAGAATGGGAGGCCACATATGCCAAAAAGATATCTTGAGAAGGATGTTCTAACCGCCGCCCGCGAGAGAATATCTTTCGCATTTGATAATTTTGATAAGATTTGCGTGTCTTATTCGGGTGGCAAGGACAGTACCGTAATGCTACATCTGACCCTAGATGAAGCCATTAAGAGAGATCAAAAGGTATCAGTCCTATTCATTGATCTGGAGGGCCAATACAAGCTTACTATAGACCATATCCATGAATGCTTATATAAGTATGCAGATCACATCGAACTCTATTGGGTATGCCTACCGATCCTTCTCAGAAATGCCGTCTCTGTTTATCAGCCGCGATGGTTATGTTGGGACAAAGAGTGCAAAGATGCATGGGTCAGGGATGCCCCGGCACAAGGAATATTCGATGAGGTATATTTTCCATTTTTCGAACGAGGAATGGAATTTGAAGAGTTTGTACCTGAATTTTCCGAGTGGTTAGCAGACGGCAAGAAACTAGCTCAACTGGTAGGAATCCGGGCAAACGAAAGCCTTAACCGATTCCGAACCATTGCTAGCGCGTCTAAGATCAGATATGATAATCAGCAATTCACGACCAGAGTATCTGAAAATGTCTATAATATCTATCCTATCTATGATTGGAGGACGGAGGATATTTGGACCTATCATGGGAAGAATCCAGATAAGTGCTACAATGAACTCTATAATCGCATGTATATGGCAGGATTGTCAATTCATCAGCAAAGAATCTGCCAGCCATATGGTGACGATCAAAGAAGAGGGTTGTGGCTCTTTCATATCATCGAACCCGAAACCTGGGCGCGCATAGTGGCCCGTGTCAACGGTGCGAACGGGGGGGCTCTTTACATTCAAGAATGGGGCAATATCAATGGCTATAGACGAATTACCAAACCCCCGGCTTGTAAAACATGGGAAAGTTTCGCAAAAATCTTAGTCGAATCAATGCCGCCTAGCATGAAAGAACACTATCTGAATAGGATATTTCTGTTTATCAAGTGGTGGGGTAAAAAGGGATATCCCGAAGGAATCCCCGATGAAGTGCCTTATGAACTCGAAGCTAAACGAAAAGCTCCTAGTTGGAGAAGAATCTGTAAATCACTATTGCGCAATGATTATTGGGCAAAAAGTCTAGGATTTTCTCAATTGCAATCTAGCGCCTACCTAAAATATCTAGAAAGAACTAAAAAAAAGAGGCTGGAAGCAGGATTCACACTAGAACGATAAGTATAAATACCAATACGTACCTATACGTATCATGACACAAAAGAAAGACGCGAAGGACAAATATCCTCGCGTCAATGTCACTTTTCGACCAGATCAAAAAGATAAAGTCGATCTTCTCAAAAAGAATAAAAGACTATCCGAGAAATTCCAAGAGGCTTTAGATAACTATGGGTCACTTTGTTGATCTAACTGGAAAGAAGTACAATAGACTAACTGCGATACAAAGAGTTGGTACGGCGAAGAGTGGAAGCTCTATCTGGGAATGTATTTGTGATTGCGGCAAACACGTCAATGTGACGACGTCTAGCTTATGCAGTGATCATGCAAAAAGTTGCGGATGTTATAAAAGTGAAGTTAAACGTAGACAAATGTTAGGAGATAAACAACCCATGCTCGATCCAGAATTAAGAGCGAAAGTAGCAGAGACAAAACGCGGAAAGCTTAATCCGATGTGGGGAAAGCATGGGTTCGATCATCCTAGTTATGGGAAGACGGGTGAACTCGCCCCTAACTGGAAGGGAGGAATCGCATATTTGCCATATTGCCCGAAATTCAATTTTGCATTCAAAGAACGAATTCGAGAAAGGTTTGGTCGAAAATGCTTTATATGTGACATGCCCGAAAACGGCAAAAGACATAGCGTTCATCATATCGACTACAATAAAAACAGTATCTGCAATGGAAAAGAATGGGCATTCGTTCCCATTTGCATGAAGCAACACAATAAAACAAATTTCAACAGATGGTTCTGGTTCAATTTGCTCATAAATTATTGGGCCATTCCATACATGCCAGCGGGGTGTTTTGATGCAAGAATCTTGGTATAAAGAAAAAATTGATGAAATTACTAAAGCACTGTCAGAAGAGCCAACCGAAGATGCAAAAATCGAAGCAATAAATAAGCTTCGTTGGGAGCTACATCAAGTCAGTCCATTGAAAGACGAACCGGTGGATTATGTGGCTTGGATCAAGTCTGAAAATATAATTGCAAATGAATATAATCCCAATCAGGTTGCTAATCCAGAAATGGAGCTTTTGAGGTTATCAATTGAACACGACGGGTACACGCAGCCGATCGTAGCATGGAAAAACGAGAATATGATTGAGGTAGTGGATGGCTTCCACCGTACCAAAGTCTGCAAAGAATATGATGTGGTGAGAAACCGCGTCCGGGGATACCTTCCTATTACCATAATCAAGGACGATTGCACCGGGAAATGCGATCGAATAGCATCAACAATCCGTCATAATCGAGCACGCGGAAAACATCAAATTGTAGGAATGTCGGACATAGTTCTTGAATTGAAACGTAGAAATTGGAGCGACGATAAGATAGGAAAGCAATTAGGAATGGATTGCGATGAGGTTTTGAGACTTTGCCAAATCACCGGCCTGGCTGAAATGTTCAAGGACCGCGAGTTCTCTAAAGCATGGGAAGCTGTCATAGACGAAGATAAGCAATCCGATGAAGTGATCGATGGATGACCAAGAAGTCTAAAACCCAAAAACGACGTGACGAAGCGCGTCAACCTATCATTGAATCGATATACGAACGGGCTGGAAGAGCTTGCAAGGCAAAAGGGCAATCCCATTTGATGAATTATGAAAAGAAGCAAGAGTAATTTGGTACAGCCGGTTGCCAAACCAGTTGAACCTACTATTTTGGATGCTGATTCCAGACGCGAATTACTGTCACAAATCCATCTATGGAGATGCTTTGACCAATATTTAACTGCCTTAATGGAGATGCAATGAAAACCGATACAAATTGTCGTAAATGTGGCTCTCCGTGCTCCCGTAGCATGACAGTTTTAGGCATTGGGCCTGTCTGCTATACATGTTTCCAGAACCACAAAGATAAATCTTTTTGGGAAAAGTTGCATGGAAGGATAGATAAGCGAGTAAAAACTATAAGAGATGCAAAATCGAATCCTAACCAGAGGACTCTAAATGATATCCGCATCAAAGATTAATACCTATTTGCATTGCCCGAAACATGTGATTTAAACAAGAATAAATTTTAGGATGTAATCCCCATACATCCTAAATTTCCAATATCGTAAACGGCTCTCTCACACTAGCGCATTGATCCAAAACCGCATGCAGTGCTTCGTCCATTCTGTTCTCTGGATGGACGCCATGGTTTCCCGAAGAGTATAGCGAACCAAGGGCAACCTCGTTATTTGCCCCGATCGCCGCATACTCTGGATATTCTGTGATTGCAAAGCTGCTATCGATTTTGAATATCCGGCCCAACAAACCGATGAGGATTGTCGCATCCATGCTAATCATGCCGTCCTCGTTGTTGGTTTTTATCACCCGGTGCGTTTCCAGATATGCAATCATTTTGGGGAGATAATCATCTTGTAGGTAGTCAAATGCATCTCCGGTGATGGCCGGAGCCTTGAATAGCTGCAATAACTGTGATATCCTTTGCTTTCCACCCACTCCTATCAGAATACTACCATCTTTCCAGATCTTGGGATGCAATGATGTGGCCTGAAGCCATGAATCGGAGCTGTTGATAGCAGCATCCCCGCCCATGTAGATTTTGCCAGCATGTTTTAGGATGATTATGCAGGTCATTTCTCAGCCCTCTTCGCCATATCCCGAACATGTGCCGCCTTCTGGCTAGCAGCTTGCTTCTTCTTGGCAGCATCGGATAGCTTCATTGGTCGCCACCTGGCACAATCACCGGTGTTGCTTATTTTGCGCCCGTCCTCACACCAATTGTACTGATTCCAGTGGCAGATTTTACAAAGGCGTTTCATAGCCTGCCCTCACAATGTAGCATCTCCCTAGCTATATCAATCCGACAATCCTTTTCATCGTCGGTTAGATCGTCCCATGATAGGTATGGATCAAGCCCGTCTGGCCCGCCTCCCATAGCAGCATCATGCCGCTGAGAGTTGAGCAGCGCCCTCGCCTCGGCAGCGCATAATGCCTCTTCCAATTCGGTTATGCGATCTATGGCAGAAGGCAAGATGGCTGCCGCTCTGGCCGCCTGATAACCATGATCCACATATTCATCTCGCGATAATATTTTTTCTAATACATTGCGGGCTTCCGCCATGTCAAATGCCATCGGGTTTCCCCCATATAGCCGCACATTCTTGTTTTTTCTCAGAAGCGTTGCCGCCCATACCAGAAAATTCTTTCTTAGGTAGCTTGATGCCTTCCAGAACTTGCCACCAATTCGCGATGAGATTTCCTGATGAATCGAAAAAGTCATCCTGGAAAAAATATACCACACCGTCTCGGACCAATGGAGCAGATTGCACCAATATCCCGGTTTCACACAAAACGTCTGCAATTGTGGCTGCATCGAGGGGCTTCTCCTCATAGGCGATTTGTGCCTTCTGGAAAGCAGCCTTTAGCAGGTTGCAGCGGCCACATCCGGGTCCGGTGGTGTATATTGTGATATTAGTCATTTCCTTTTACCTCCCTGATCACTCCCTCTTGCAGAACCAACTCTTCGAATTTGTTATCGGGATATTCTTCCATTGTCTCTATAATGGTTTTGCAGATCAGATACAAATCACCTTCCTTCATGCGAATTGCTCCAGCGATTCCACTTCTGCCTCAAGCACTTCTTTTCGATGCAATATGTCGCGTATGACAGCGTCATAACGCGCGATACCCTCACGGTCTATGGCGATTGCCTCTGATACCGGAATACCCCTACCTTCCGATACTTGGATTGGGCAGTTCGCGGCTCTCTTCCGCCTGCAAAATACTCGCCTGCCATATGTTATGATATCTGCCTCAAATTCAGGCAACTTGTCACATATTTTCGGGCAAGCATCCGGGATGAAGTCCTTGCCGGTAGCTAGAATCTCTAGATAGTATTTGCTATCAGCGGCGCTCATGGTTGGCTCCTGATAGCGGCCAGGTAGACGGAGAGGATGGCTTTGGCTGGGGAATCTCCAAAATGAGCAATCCCGCCATGATTCTTCCAAGTTTTTCCAGTTTTCCAATATATTTCAGCGTTGTAGGTGCAACTGAAATGCAACTTGGTCATCCATGCCCATCCTCTTGCCGCTATCGCCCTCTGTATGCATCCTTGGATCAAATCGTTCACTATTGCACCGCCGCGATCCGGTGATATTTCGAAGTGGCGCAGTGTATTATAAATTTCTTCATATGTTTTATAATCCATTTCATACAGCTCTTCCAAAAGTTCCCTCATTTCAACACCCACACGAATTTTCTTTCTATCTTTCCAGCCTTTCGCATCTCGGTCAGGTATGCACCCGGATCGCTGCCTATCGCGTCCCGTATCTCATTAACATCCTTGTGCCCCGACTT
>Ga0172381_10005242_pt1 | contig 13221 bp, 13 predicted proteins | sample Leawel6488metaG_FD_119754 | JGI IMG/M metagenome (GOLD analysis project Ga0172381, IMG submission 119754) | Leachate microbial communities from a municipal landfill in Southern Ontario, Canada - Leachate well 64-88 metaG | ecosystem: Engineered > Solid waste > Landfill > Unclassified | place... | reverse complement strand
TCATCGCTTTAGTTGAGTTAACCTGCTCGCCGATTTCATAATTGATATTGGTGATTTGACCGTCCATCGGCGCCATAATAATATTGTCAGCCATTTGTTTTTTAACCAGATTTAAATTGGCTTCCGCCTGAGAGACCTGAGCCTGAGCCAGAGCGACATCTTCCACTCGAGCCGGAGTCTTAATTTTAGCCAATTGTTTTTGAGCCACATCCCAAGCCTCAGAAGTGGCATCAACCTTAGATTGAGCCGAGGCCAGTTGTTGCCGACCGGTAATTTGGGCCGAGTTTAAACTGTTCTGAGCGGTTTTAACGGCATCGGATAAAGTGACAATGGAACTTTTTAAAGTGTGATCAGCCGTTTGCAAAGTTGAAATTCCGGTATTGATGATACCGACTTGAGCGTTAACATTCGTTTTGAAGGTCTCCAAAGAAGTCTGGGAAAAAGTGGACGAAGTTATGGAGTTTTCTAAAACACTAAACAAATTGTCCATAGTTTGGAAAGTTTCATTCAAATAATCCAGAGAACTGGCCACCATTTTATTCAAATTGGCATCAGTCGGATTGCTCCTGGCTAAAGCCGAATCATTAACCGCAGCGGTCTTTAAAACCAAAGACTGACTATAATAATTTTTAGTACTGGCCAAATAAGTTGAATCTTTGATGCTTAAAAAAGCCTTGATATCATTATCGGTCAGAATTCGATTGGCATAATCCAGGGCCACTCCGGCGGCCACAATTTTAGAGTCGGCAGTGGTTACCAAGCTATTCCGATTGTTATTAATTGACTGCTGATAAGTATTGACCAGGGGGTCACCGGACTGCAAATCAGCCAATTTCTTTTGTGCCTGGAGAGTAGTCTCGTCAACGCTGTCTCGCACCTTGGCATAATCTTCCAGGGCAGCCGAATAAGCGGTTTTAGCCGAACTAACCTGAGATTCATAAATCGCTATTTCGCTGGCGGTTGAGCCGGCCAAAAGCTTGCTTAAACTGGCTCGAGCCACATTCAAAGCCGAGATCGCCTCCTGCTCTTTAATCAAAAAGGAGCTTTGATCCAACTCCGCTAAAATTTGATCTTTTTTAACCAAATCGCCGACCTTAGAACTGATTTTACTCAATCTTCCCGCTTGATAAAAATTGAGCTCCAATTCTTTTTTAGCTTTAACCGTTCCGACTTCGCTCACAGTCTGAACTAAATTATTTCGCTTTAATTCCACGGTGGTATAGGTCGCTTGGGGTTGGCGATTATTGAGCCAAAGAAATGACCCGACGCCAATAACCAATATCGTTCCGATAATTATAATCCGCTTGGTTTTCATATTATTATTTTTATTTAGAAATTTTATTTAAAATAGACAAAAAAACTTTTTTCTCCGCTTCGCTGAGCTTATTGACATTATTTTTTACCAGGCCCATCATCCGAGCAAAACTGTTCTTTAACAGCTCCCCGCCGGTCTTAGTTATCTGCAGTTTTATCGCTCGCCGATCAACCTCATCACCGACCCGGACAATAAATCCTCTTTTCACCAGGGAATTAATCACCGAGGTGGCCGAAGGCGGAGTAATGTGCAAAAAATTGGCGATTTCCTTCATATTAGCGGCACCATTTTCGGCCACGTAATGCAAAGTGTGCAGATGCAAAAAAGAGCAATCGGTTAAATTGCTTTCAACTCGCGCTTTTTCTCGTAAAACTTGCCCGGCGTTAAATATAGAACAAATCAAATCTTTAGTAACTTTACTTGTCATAATTAATTAGAAAACAAAATAGTTAGATATTCTAAATAATAGCAAATAAATTACAAACTGTCAATCAGTTGATAAAAATTACTCTAAAACCAAATCATTTTCCTCCGCATCTTCAGCCGAAGCGTCACTAACCTGTTTATTCTCAATAATTTTTTCCACGTGGTCGGCAAATTCGGTAATATCCATCTCGCTCTTCAAGAAGTAAAAATTAGCACCCAAACCGACACTGCGAGTGCGAGAGTCTTCATCGCTTAAATCGGTAAAAATCAAAACTTGAATATCGGATGTTTCATCGTCATTTTTAATTCTCTTTAAAATTTCCAAGCCGTCCAATTTAGGTAAAACCAAATCCAAAATAACATAGCTCGGCTTGGTTTTTTTAATCCGACCCAATAAATCTTCCAATTCTTCATCGGCTGCGCTGATTTCCACAGCATAACCGTCGGAAGTAAAATGATCCTGCAGACCGTACAAAATGCTTTCTTCGTCTTCAATTATAAAAATTTTTTTAGACATAAATTTAAATTTTATTATTATTTAATTAATCTTAATTTTATTACTAATCGCTTCCGCCTGCCCCACTTCGTACTTCCCTTGCGGCCAGAGCGCCAGGTTATCACCCGTCTGACGCGGAATAACATGAAAATGAAGATGCGGAATAATCTGACCGGCCACCGCATCATTATTTTCTGAAATATTATAACCGGCCACTCCCAAATTATCTTTTAAACTCTGCCCTATCTTTTTGACCGTCTTCATGGTCGCCATCAAAACATCTTCGGTAGTCTCTTCCAAATTAGCGCAATGTTTTTTGGGCATCACCAAGACATGGCCGGGATTAACCGGACTGATATCTAAAAAAGCGACCGTAGCGTCATCTTCATAGACTTTATAAGACGAGATCTCGCCCTTAATGATTTTGCAAAAAATACAATCCATAATGTTAAGCTATTTTATAAGGCGAGGCGGGATCAACCTCCCAACGGATTTCATCAATCTCTTCCGCTTTTTTGTCGCCTTTATATAATTTATCCGGCAAATTGACCGAAAAAGCCCCAGAGTCGGAAACACATTTATAGCCATGGACCACTCCCGGCGGAACGATAACCGTGCAAGGATTTGATTCTCCCACCACTATTTTGGCGTATTCGCCCAAAGTGGCTGAGGTCTCGCGCCGATCCCATAAATGAAGTTCAAAATCACCCGGGCCGACAAAAACAAATAAATCGCTCTGATGGATATGCTCATGCGGACCGCGGACAATACTATTTTTAGTATAACTGACATAGGACATCAGGGGCTGATAATGGTCCTCATCCTGACGATAAATTTCGGTCAGCCAACCGCGCTCATCGGTAAATTTCTTTAAATTTTTAACAATAACGCCTGCCATCATATTTTTATAGTTTATACTTTTTTAAATTTGATTTAATCAGTAGACCATTTTGAGCTCCAATTTCAGAAACCACCGCCGCCGTATTATAGACCCCCAACAACATCGCTTTTTTGATATCGCCCCGATACATTTCTATTCCGGCCAAAAAAGAAGAATGAAAAGCGTCGCCGACACCGGTAGCATCCAGCCTCTTTTGGTTTTTAATAATATTTTGGTGGTAGAAACTAACGCCGTCATAAGAATCGGCTCCCTTTTTGCCGTTAGTGATTATTACCATTTTAGGACCGAAAGATTTAATAACCGTCAATAAATTTTTAACCTTATTCAAAAACTTGAAATCATTATCCCGGTACTTCCCCGTACTTAAAATAAGCTCTACCGCCTCGTCCTGATTAACACAAAAGATATCGGTCTGTTTCAAAAATTTAGAAATTTTTCGGACACCGCCGGAGAGCTGCGCTTCTCCCGGATTCCAAATCTTTCTGACCTTGGCCACGGAGAATATTTTGTTTAAATCCTCCAGCCAATAACCGCCGGACAAAGAAGCGATATAGGCCCATTTGGCCTTTTTTAAAGCCACCAAATCTTTAGTCCCCAAACGAAGACTGGTATTGGCGCCGCGATGAGAAAAAATAATTCTTTCATTGCTTTTATTGATAACGATAAAAGAAAAACCGGTAGTCTCTGCCTTGGCCACTTTAACCAAATCCAGTCCCACCTTCCGCCGTTTTAGATTACTAATAACGCATCGGCCCCGTTCGTCGTCGCCGACACTTAAAATAGCCGCCGTTTTAAAACCCAAGCCGCTTAAATTAACCGCGGTATTGGCCGCGCCTCCGCCATAAGTGGAATAAACTCGATCAATCCCGATTTTGGCGCCATATTCAAAAGCAATTAGTTTTTGGTGCAAGACGTCCTTTTTACTCTCCAAAAGTAGTCCGGCGTGAGTATAAAAAGAGAAATCTTCCGTGGCCCCGCCGATAGTGATGATATCGTATTTCATAAAAAATATTTAAATAATACCCTAAAATTATAGCACATTTCTAACGTTTATCCAAGAAAACCGGCTTTAATCTGGTAGTCGTCAAATTCATTACCCAAAAAAATACGAAGATTATCCCCAGACTCCAAATCAATTCCCAGCCCAATCCCACCCAAAAATTGGCTTGCCACAGAAAAAATCCTCCGTCGGACAAAAAATTACTCAAATAAAACAAAAAATACAGGATAAAATTATAACTCAGAGTGGTGAAAAAAGTCAGAGCCAGAAAAGAATAAGTGGAGCGATTGGTAAACCAATTGGTCAATAAAAAATCAGCCAGAACCACCACAACAAAAAGAGTCAAGCTATAAAAACCGAACAATTGCCAAGAAAAAATATCCAATAAAAATCCCGAGCCAAGAGCCAATAATATTACTTTTTTGAAATCTAAAAAAAATAAAAATAAAATCAGTGCCAACAAAATAATATTAATCCGGCTAAAAACATAAGGCCAAGAATTTATTAAGGACAATTGCCCGAAGACTAGCAAAAACAACAGACCGACAAAAAGCAAAATAACAAAATATTTTTTCATATTTTTTCAAACTAAGGCAAAACCACCGACACTACTCCTAAATTATCAAAATTAACGAGCGGCTCAACATTAATATTCTGCCAAACATCATTTTCATTGTTGTTAATCTGGCTGACTCGACCCAGAACCAGACCGGCCGGAATATCTTTTTCCAAACCGGAAGTGACGACGATATCGCCCTGGTTGATTTTTTCCGTCTGACCGACGAAATTAATCTTGACGGTCAGACCCAGGTCTCCCTCCGTCACGCCAATGGTCCGATTTTGATTTAAAATACTAACGGCCAGCTTGCAAGAATTATTAATCAGCAAACAAACCCGAGCGGAATTTTCCTCCACTTCCAGCACCTTGCCCACCACCACTCCCTGACCATTGATAACCACCAGCCCGGGAATCAGATTATTGGCCCGGCCCTGATTAATAATAATATTCTGACCATATTTAACCGAATCCAAAAAATTCTCTTGGGAAGTGACCTTGGCCAAAACATAATTCATCTTCTGTTGACTGAAAAAATTAAGATATTCTCTCAATCTTTGATTTTCATCTTCCAAATCTTTGAGCCGAGCGTTAGCTACTATCAAGGTATTTAGCTCGTTTTCCAAATCGCCAACCTTGGCATTTAAATCTACTTGGGAATTTTTTTGGCTATAATCATTTTTCCAATTAGACCCCAGGCCATAGAATTTATTAAAAATTGGCTGACTGATTTTGATAATAAATCTTTCGAGCGGGGACAAAACACCGATAAAATGCAAAAAAATAAGTAGTCCCGCAACTACTATTATTCTAATATGAGGTTTAATTCTATTTTTGAACATATTACATGATATTGGGCAGAACCATCACCTTTTCCAAAAGTTTGGCATCGGCAAATAAAAAACTGGTACCGCGAGCCATGCAGGTTAAAGGATCATCCACTACCACCACTGGAATCTTGGCGGCGATTGAAATCAATTCCGCCAAACCATAAAGCAAAGCGCCGCCGCCGGTTAAATAAATACCGCTCTCATAAACATCGGAAACCAGCTCCGGCGGAGTGGATTCCAGAGTTAATTTGATATTATCAATCATTTTGCTGACGGTCCGGCCGATAGCCTCTCGAATCTGGGCATCGCTCACCATGATAGATTTTGGTAAACCGTTGATCAGATCGCGACCGCGGACTTCCATTTCCCGCGGTTCGGGAAAAGGCACCGCCGATCCCAATTGGATTTTAATCTTTTCGGCCAACTGTTCGCCGATTAATAAGTTAAATTCTTCTCGAATATAGTCAATAATATTATTGTCCAATTCATTGCCGGCAAAACGCAGGGATTTATAAGACACCACGCCACCCAAAGAAATAACCGCAATGTCAGTCGTACCACCACCAATGTCTACGACCATATTAGCCGTCGCATCCAGAACCGGCAAACGAGCACCAATGGCCGAAGCCATGACCTCTTCCACCAGGTATACCTTACGAGCGCCGGCCGACTTGGCGGCGTCCTCCACCGCTTTCTTTTCCACTTCGGTAATGTCCAGAGGAATACCGATGATTATTCGGGGACGAGGAATCAAAGAAAAGTTTTCACTGTGCACTTTTTTGATAAAATACTTCAACATTTTTTCCGTCACTTCAAAATCAGAAATAACGCCATCCACCAACGGCTTAATGGTTTGAATATGGCCCGGGGTTTTGCCCACCATCTTTTTCGCTTCTCGTCCGATTTCCAAAATTTCTGTCGTTCGACTGTTAATGGCCACCACGCTGGGCTCGTTGATGATAATGCCTTTCTTGTCAACGTAAACCAGAGTATTCTTGGTACCCAAATCAACTCCCAAATCATGACCGAAACGACTAAATTTTGCGAATATTTTTCCCCACATGCTATTAATGGCTAAATTTATTGATAATTTGATCGAGTGAAACAATCTCCATTTGGTCGCTGCAGCGTGCCTTGATTTCCACTCCGCCGGCTTGCAAGGTTTTGGCGGAAACTACCAAGCGATAAGGGCAACCGATCAGATCGGCATCGGCAAATTTCTCGCCGGCACCCACATCCTCTCGATCGTCAAACAAGACTTCTATGTTATTTTTAATCAATTCCAAATAAATTTTCTCGGCCGCTTCATTTTCTTTCAAAGACAATAAATGAATCTTGAAAGGAGCAATGCTCTCCGGCCAAATGATTCCCCGCTGATCGTTAAATACTTCCACCACGGTTCCCATAATCCGACTGGGGCCCAAGCCATAACAACCCATAATCACTTCTTGGGCTTGACCGCTGTCATCCATATATTTCATGTCAAAAGCTTTAGAGAACTTGGTGCCGAGTTTAAAAATATTACCCACCTCGATTGCCTTAGCCTCGGTTAAATTTTTATTCTGACAAACCGGACAAAAATTATGCTCGGCAATTATTTCTCGATTAACCGCCACCTGACAATCGGAGCAAATATAAATATGATCTTCGCCGGCTTCGGTCAAAGTTTGGAACTCATGGGAAAACTGAGAAAAAGCGCCGCCGGAAGAATAGGTCAGATAAGTTAATTCTTTCAAACCCAGACGGGCATAAATTCTAAAATAAGCTTCTTTTACTTCTTCATAATATTTATCCAAATCATCTTGGTCGGCATGAAAAGAATACATGTCTTTCATAAAAAATTCCCGACCCCGCAATAAACCGGCCTTGGCTCTTTTTTCATTTCGAAATTTTACCTGAATTTGATAAATTGACTTCGGTAATTCTTTATAGGAGCACAGGAACTTTTTGGCCAGTGGCGTGACAATTTCTTCATGGGTCGCCCCTAAAGCATATTCCTTGTCGTCATTGCCAACTAATTTAAACAAAGCATCAAAATTATCCCAACGATCAGTGGTCTGCCAAACTTCTTTCGGAGTCAAGGCGGTCATCAAAACCTCTTGGCCGGAAACTGTCGCCATTTCTTCACGGACAATATTATTAATCTTATTCAAAACCCTCAAACCTAAAGGCAAAAAGCTATAAATACCCGCGCCCACCTTATCCACAAAACCCGCCCTAATCAAAATCTGGGCGTTAAAGCTAGTTTCATCCTTAGGAATTTCTTTGATTGTTTTGGTAAATAATTGTGACTGTTTCATAGATTATACGCTACCTTATTTTCTCATATTTTTCAAGGCCTCTTTAACCCGAGCGCCACTCTCAACAATTTCGGGAGAAACGGCTCGTAAAGCCTCACGGGCTTCCAAAAGTGAATAACCGAGCGACATCAGAGCGTCAATTTCGTCGCTACCGGTTGCGGCCGAACCAAAATCATCCAGCGACTGCCCGCCCAATTTGATTATCTTGTTTTTTAATTCCAAAACCAAGCGCTCGGCTGTTTTCTGCCCAATACCGGAAACTTTAGTCAAAAGAGCCGAATCGCCCCGAGCAATAGATTGAATAACTTCTTGAGAGGTGGCTATAGACAAAACGCCTAAAGCGGATTTGGGACCGATGCCGGAAACTGACAACAACATCCCGAACAATTCCAAATCTTCGGCGTTCTTAAAGCCATACAAATCAAGAGCGTCCTCACGCACATGCTGGTGAATATAAAAAATTCCCTCGGAATTAATTTTTACTTCTTGCAGTAATTTCTCACTTAAAAAAATACCGTAACCGACTCCGGCCACGTCCAAGATTAAGTAGCTGTTATTTTTATAAATGATATTTCCTTTCAAGTATGAAATCATAGTCAAGTTATTTTATCTGGCGACGCAAAACAGTCAGGGCCGGAATAGTATTTTGAAGTCTCAGCGGTAAATAGATTTTCTGTCCGCCCCCGCCGCCATGAGCTTCGGCTATTTCCTGACCGCTCTTAAAATCAACCATTTTATCAGCTCTAAGTTTAATTATATCATAAAAAGGCAAAATAATCTCCAATTCATCACCCGCTTTGATAGTATTATGGACCTGGATCAAAACCCCCTTTTTGTCGCTTCTGATTACCTGCCCGCAAAACTCCCAGGCAGGAATATTGTGGGAATCCTTGACGTTTTGAGCCGCTTTTTCCCCCAGTAAAAATCCGGTGGTATAACCGCGGTGTGTAACTTTAGTGTTCAGCTCATCGACTAATTTCGGTATTTGTTTGGTATTATCCAAAGCCAAACGATAGATGCCAATGATATTAGCTAAGTAATAGACACTTTTAGCTCGGCCTTCAATCTTGAAACTGGTTATCCCCGCTTTAATCAACTCCGGCAAATATTCCAGTAGACATAAATCTTTGGAATTCAACAGATAAGTGCCGTGTGGTTCTTTGACCAGTTCCAGCACTTCACTATGGCCATGGGGTTTGATAAACACTTCATACTCCCAGCGACAAGGTTGAACGCAATCGCCCAAATTGGCACTCCGCCCGACCATATCCTTGCTCAAGAAACACCGGCCGGAATAAGCCATACACATCGCGCCGTGAACAAAATATTCCAACTCCATTTTGGGACAAACTTTATGAATTTCCTTGATTTCTTTGAGAGTCACTTCCCGACCTAAAATAACTCGTCGGACTCCCTGTCGATACCAAAACTTGACCGCCGCCCCGTTAGTACAATTGGCCTGAGTGGAAAGATGAATTTCTATTTTAGGTAAATATTTTTTGACAAGTTCCAAGACTCCGGGATCGGACAAAATAATTCCATCGGGCTTAATCTGCGCCAGCTTCTTTAAATAAGCCGGCAAGAGCTTGATGTGTTTCTCGTGGGCGAAGATATTAATGGTGACATACACTTTCTTTTTCAAAGAATGAGCGTAATTAATCGCCTGGGCAATTCCCGCCAAATCGAAATCATTAATCCTGACTCGCAGCGAAAATTCCGGAATACCCAAATAGACCGCGTCCGCGCCATAGGCAAAAGCTGTCTTCATTTTAGCTAAATTGCCGGCCGGAGCCAGCAGTTCCAATTTGGGCTTGATATTCATATGATAATCAGTATAATATATATTACAGAATAAAAAAAGAAGCCAAAAAGCCCTATTTTTACTAACTATATTGCTCACATTGACAATATCAACAAAATATGGTATAATTGCTTTATTAATAAACGATCTTTAACTAAGCCGGGAGGAAATGAATCATGGCAAAAGATAACAACAAAACGTACCTCCGATTTGAATATAACGGAGTTCGTTGGTGGCTAAATGATGACGAGATAAATGAAGAAAATTTTTCTAATGTTCAAGAAAAAGAACCAAACAAAGAAGTGAACATCAAAAGATTTATGCAAATCTCAAAAGTAAAAATAAGCGACATAAAAGTTACTGGAATGAGCGGGAGTTATATCCCCACCAATTACACCAGTGAATACTAAAATAAAAAAGGAGCGATTAAAAAATCGCTCCTTCTTTATTTTCCGGAAATAATTTATTTCTTAGTCCTAATCCGTTCCAAAACTTCAGCTATAAACTCAGCCTTCCCCATTTCCTTGTTGTCCTGACTGCCCCGCTCTCTCACGGCTAAATTCTGCGACTCCATTTCCTTGTCGCCAATGACCAAAAGATACGGAATTTTTTCTTGCGTCGCCTTTCTAATCTTATTACCCATCGTTTCATTGTGGTCATCAACCTCCACTCTCAATCCGGATGATTTAAATTCGCTTTCTAGCTGATGACAAAAATCAATGTGTTTTTCACCCACTGATAATAATTTGATCTGAACCGGAGATAGCCACAATGGCAAAGCGCCGGCATAGTGCTCAATAATAATCCCCATAAATCTTTCCATCGAACCAAGTAAGGCTCGATGAATAACCACCGGGGTCTTTTGCGCGCCATCGGCGTCGTCATAGTGGAGCTCAAAACGGGCGGGCAATTGAAAATCCAATTGGATGGTTGCTAGTTGCCACTGCCGGCCAATAGCGTCTTTGACTTTAACATCAATCTTTGGACCATAGAAAGCGCCATCACCTTCATTAATTTGATATTTTAACTCAGCTTTAGCCAAAGCTTCTTTCAAATTAGATTCGGCTAAATCCCAAGTCGCTTTCTCTCCTAAAAAACTCTCCGGTCGCGTTGATAAGTGGATTTCGTCAATTTCCAGATTAAAAATCTGGTAGATATTTTTGATTTTCTGCAACAAAGCCAGAATTTCCGACAAAATCTGATCGGGACGAGCAAAAATATGAGTATCATCTTGACTCAAACTCCGCACCCGAGTGAGTCCCTGTAAAGTTCCGGACTTTTCATTGCGATATAAAGTGGTAGTTTCCGCCAGACGTAAGGGTAATTCTTTGTAAGAATGAATATCGCGCTTAAACACCAACATATGAGCCGGGCAATTCATCGGCTTGATCCCCATATCAATATCATCTTCGGCATGATGCAAACAAAACATATCTTCTTGATAATGATCCCAATGGCCGGAAGTCTTCCAGAGCTCAGCATTCAAAAGATGTGGGGTTCTGATTTCCCGATAGCCTTCACCGTAAGAATATTCTCGCACAAATTTCATCAGTTCTAAAAGCACAATCATGCCTTTAGGTAAAAAGAACGGCATGCCCGGAGCGTATTCATGCATCATAAACAAATCCAATTCTTTACCCAGTTTACGATGATCTCTCTTCTCCGCTTCAGCCAACTGATTCAGATAAATATCCAACTCTTCTTTGGTATCAAAAGCCAAACCATAAATGCGGGTTAGCATCTTATTCTTTTCATCCCCCCGCCAATAAGCGCCGGCGACTTTATTTAACTTATAGCTTCCTGGTTTAATTTTATTAGTATTCTCCACGTGCGGTCCGCGACAGAGATCGGTAAACTTACCGACAGTGTAATAGCTGACAATGTTCTCGCCTTTGGCGCCCAAATCGGTGATTAACTCCGCTTTATAAGTTTCACCGGCCAGCTGTTCCCTTTTAACCGCCTCAGTGATTGGACTCTCAGCCCGTTCAAACTTTAGATTTTGCTTAATCAGGTAGGCCATCTTCTTTTCAATCTCTTTCAACTCCGGATCGCTAATCTTCTGATCACCAAAATCAATGTCATAATAGAACCCGTTTTCAATCGCCGGGCCAATGGCTAACTTAGCTGTCGGATATAATTCCTTCACGGCATAAGCCAGAATGTGAGACAGCGAATGACGTTTCATTTCAATGCTAATTGCTTCTTTTTCCATATATTTGTTTTAGTTTATAAATAAAAAAAATCTCGTTCTAATAATTCAAAAAGATTGAATTACTAGAACGAGATTTCCTCGCGGTTCCATCTAGTTTCCTCAAATAATACTTGAGGCCCTTAATCGAGCTTTATCTTATAACTTAGATCCCCAGACAGAGATTAACCGACTTAATCGGTTATTATGGTTGGTGGCCATAACAATCATCAAACAAAGCTAACTATATCATAACGCTTTTAACACTAAAAAGCAATACCGGCCAGCAAACGCTTGATTACCAGGTAGAAAAATAGGATTACTAGAATGGTGCCAAATTCTTTCATAATAGCGATATTTAAGCACATTAATACCAAAAAGTCAATCCCTCAAACACCGCACCGAAAAGCCTTGGTCTAAAGAATTAGTAGTTCTGTAAACAGTAGAAACGGCCGCATAAACGCCCCGGCGCCAAGCAGACAATCCGGTACTACGGAGAGAAGATGTCCATAAATAATCGACTGAACCTTTATTGAGAAACAGGCCGCCGGTAGGATAACGCAGGCCACCCGGCAAGGCAGTAAAACCGGTAGAATTAGTAGCTCCAGTATTGGGAGCGGCCCAATGTGTAGTACCAACCTCTCTTAAATTATAACCGGCAGTAGCACAAACATATCCTGTTTGACCGGCAATACACGTATTGGGAGGATCGGTTGAATATTGTTTAAGAACAGTATATTCATCGGCACTGGGCAAATGCCAACCGGAAGGACAAGCGGTCATGGCAGCCAGATAATTATAAAGAACACCATAGGTAGTGTAATTGGTTGTGGCTTGAGCTTCAGCAACATCCGTTCCCTGATAATCATAAACATAATAATAAGGGATGGTAGTAGTGCCGGTAGCGCTCGGAACTACCTCGGGAAGATAAGCCATATTTCTGTCCAACCAACATTGACCTCCAATTCTGAGAGTGGAATAAGATTGAGAGTCGCGAGAATCAATTATCGGATCACCGCAAGAACAATCTCTGTCAACTATTCCTCCCGGCGTTAAACACTTAGGTCCGGAAGTAAGAGTTCCGGTATTACCACCCAAACACAGAGAGATGGAATAAGACGAACCGTTGGGGGTGGGACTATAAATAATAGAGTTTTGATTATCGGTGCAATTACCATCATTAGGAGTTAGCGCCACAGGAATAATCTGAAGATAGGTGGAGGTGCCGGCGCTAGAGGTTGAATAGATTTGACCACTTTCCCACTCGGTAGCGGTGGGATATCTGTTGTTATCGTTAAAAAACAGCTCTAGAGCTGTTTGGACTTGCTTCATGTCTCCGGCCCTTTTAGCATCACGACTCTTAGCTCTGGCGTTAGACAGAGAAATAATAGAGACGGTGGCCAGAATG
>Ga0172381_10005241_pt1 | contig 13221 bp, 16 predicted proteins | sample Leawel6488metaG_FD_119754 | JGI IMG/M metagenome (GOLD analysis project Ga0172381, IMG submission 119754) | Leachate microbial communities from a municipal landfill in Southern Ontario, Canada - Leachate well 64-88 metaG | ecosystem: Engineered > Solid waste > Landfill > Unclassified | place... | reverse complement strand
TCAAGGCTTTCAGATATATTATTTGTCGGAAGTCCTGTCTTGGGGCAGGTAACCACCATAGGATTATCCGGCCTCATGCACCTGAAACAAGCGGGACGACGGTCAGGGTTGAGCGCGCTGTCTTCCACAGGAACAAGCCGTCCGTCCTTGCGTTCATAAACCCCGTCATTTATTAGGATGTCATTATCTAAAATATATTGGCACACATCTTCTTCCGTCCAATCCCAGATGGGTTGCGCCCAATCCGGGCCACCTACACAGTGCTTGAATGGCCAGCGAAGCATGTTGGGCTTCATCCCCGAATGCGGTTTGCACTCTGCCGCCTTATGTCCCTGGATGCCGATGTCCCAGATGTAATCAGCGTTGCCCTTGGGTTGGAGGTAAATGTCTTTCAAAGCACAGAGGTATTTTCCATCCACAAACTCATCAGGCTCATACAGCATGGCGCAGAGAACCATGTCCTGAATGCCCGTCTGGTAATGCCTGACAACCTCAAAGGTATCATTGTGATAAAATATGGAACATTTATGTGCGGGGTAATCCCGGCAGACCAACCCCCATTCAGAGATTATCCTGTTTGCGTACTTATACTTCTCCGGGAAGAACGGGTCACGGTGGAACATGATGTCCCAGTTGAATCCCAATGACCTGCACAGGTGAACCACACAGATTGAATCCTTGCCCATACCGCTATAGATAACCGGGTTCTTGTATTCTTTTGCGATAAACGAAATGATTTTCTTTGCTGAGTCAATCTTCTTCTGCATTTGCTTTCCTTTCTATGCTGCGGCTGCTGCTGCTGCCGCCGCCGTACCTGCTGCCGCATATTTTGAAGCACCAAGATTCGTGGCATTCTGTGAATTAGAGATTGCCTGTTGCGCTGCCCCTTGGTAACGTGTATTGTATCCAGATGTACTACTTGACAGTCCTCCACCGAGTGCATTACTCAGGTTGTTGCTCCATTGATTTTTTAACCCCGAAGAATAAGAGGCAAGGTTTGTTGCATTCATTAACGGAGTCTGAACAGTTGAATAATTCTGATTCGCAAGGTTGCTGTAAATCTGCTGAGAGTTCAGTCCGTAATTCGCCCAATTTAAAGCCCTGTCTTTATTAGTCTGCTGGATTGACAACTCCTGCTGAAGCCGTGCAGTTTCAACATCTGTAGTCCCTTGGGCAATTGCTTCCTGTGCAGACTCCGCAATATCTCCCAACAGATTTTCTCCAACAGTGCTATCGAGTACGCCCTTGCTGACAAGTTCAGAAATCTTGGCACTATAAATATCTGCGGTCTGCTCATTTACAGTACTGGTAATCTTATCAATGGAGTTCTGCGCCACTTGATCGAGCATAGTCTTTTCTTCAGTTGTAAGTTCTCCCGTATACGAAGCGAGTTCCTCAATCGTCTTGGCATTCTGCAACTGAGTAGTATTGTAATCAATCAGTTGCGTCATGTACTCCATCATCTTGTCATTATAGGCTTCCTGCTCGGGAAGGTTCTCCATGTAGCTCTGCATAATTTCTACACCGTACTCGTTCATCATCTTTTCAAGATCGGTGTAGTATGCCTCTGGATTATCCAGCCTATCCTGCGTGGATTGGATGTATTTCAGATAGGCGGCATCGGTTGCTTCCTCAGTCTCGGTTTTTTGTGGGGCCGCAACGGTCGTATCACCCTTGCATTCAGCCAATGGCCCGGAATACTCAAAACTGTCCTCTTCGATTATCTTCCCCGATTCAACATCAATAACAACACGGTTGTATATCTTCATGCTGTGTACCTCACCTTTACGAAGTAGTACTTGCTCCCGTTGGACTCCGCGTATGGCTCGGGGCATCCCAACAGTGTTGTAATCATGTTCCCAAAAAATTCCTTTCCAGGAACTACTTCCGCTATGAAATGCGTGTAACCCTTCTTGACTATTTCCCGTCTGAAGGTATGGTATAGCCGGATAAAGTCCAACCCGCCTCGATGGTCTTTCTTCACATAGAAGTGGGTTACGAATGGATGCCCATGCTCCATGCGGTACGAGATGAACCCGATATCATTCTCAATCTTAAGGTCATCTTCGTAGGTAATCTGCTCGTCAACAAGCCCTTCTTCTTTAAGAAGCTCCCTATGGTTCAGCAAATCTCCCCCCTTCCCTTTGCTACATAATGCACTTCCGAAGGATAGAACGTGAAGTTCTGTGCCAGCGTGTTGTGCCGCCATTTCAAAGCAAGCGTCTTGCCACTCATCCCGAAAAACCTGATTCGTTTTCTCTTTGTACCCGTGCCTGTCCACGAACTCACGGTTTCGGTTGTAAGGGCTGTATAATTTCCAGAGGTTCTAACCTGCGCTGAATCCATCAGGTTAAGAGCATATGATGGAGTTATCGAAAGCGTACCATCGGGAGTGATGAACGTTTCCACGGCCTGAAACTGCTTCCTGATTTCATGGTTGCCAACGACTAAATAATCCTGATCTGAACTGATATTGTTTCCCGATGTGAGGGTTACAAAATACCTGTCAATTGCAGTTCCATCATCGTCATTGCCAATGTCCAGTTGCCTTACCCATCCATCCTCGAATCCTGCATATATGTCCATAATCGTACCGTTCTCGATTCCCGTAAAGGATGTGATTTCCAATCCGTACATCGGGAAAAACGCATACCTGTCAGTGTTGTGGGTAAACTGATAGTCTAAGACAAAGACGTAATGTGTTGTCGCGGAAGCGGGTATGCTGATCCATAACTGCCTTGCTTGCTTGTAATGGAAAAATTGCGTGTATTGCAGGTAATCCTTATCAACAACACTTTTCAGGTATTCGCTGAAATGGGAATTGATGTTTACTGTTTCAACATCCCCATATTTCTCAATACCGGAAAGCCGCTTGATATCGTACCCGTCAAGATAAATCACATCGTTGCCAACCTGTGTAATTGCCCAGGGGGATGTGAACCCCGTTCCATCTACATCCTTCGTATAGACCGGAAGGATTTCCAGATTCTCAGCATTTGTCGTGGGGTAGCCAGTAGATGCAACAACTTTATAAAGAGCGTTCTTCTTACCGACAATCAACATATCGAAGTATCCAAACAACCCCGTTATCGGGTCTTTGGAATTTCCAACAATGCCGCTGAACTTTCCTGCCGCCCCGGAGGTCGTGTAGTCTGTCGGATCGTTTATTGCGCTGGCAGTCAGTGTGGCAACGTTTGTTGAATCACCACCAAACCATAGCCTGTTTGACCATTCAGCAATTGTTCTTCCAACGGGAGGCGATCCTCCCAATGCTCCATGCGTAGATGAGTCAGTCCAGTATTGCGGAGCATCCGTTCCCTCATTGACGCATATCGCCTTACCAGCGAAGTTTACCCATTGGAGCATCTTTCCTGTGGTCAGTCCCGTGATAGAATCCACAAACTCGCCCGTGCCCGAATCGTAATACGCTATCTTTGTGCCGTAAGATGCCAGTGTATTCCTTGATGCTGTCCCGCTGCGGAACTCATGCACAGACGTAATGCGCGACGCAAGGGCGGTGCTGTTCAGTTTAACACTTCCCCTTCTCCCACGCGGTAATCCTTCGGCAGTCGGAAGTATATTCCGGGCATCCGGCAGGGAACCAGAGGGAAGCACGATGGGGGGCGTAGCGTAATCAACTCCTAATATGCACGATCCTATATTATGAACTGCCATGTTTATCCCTTGTGCTGGCTCTTTTTCATCCGAATGGGAATGGTCATCTGTTTGGGAATCATTTCCTGATCCATCTGCACCAAAGCCTGCATTGCCGTTTCATAATTCTGTTTGAACTCTGCCCTCTTTTGCGGGTCGTCTATAATTTCCAGAGAGCCAAAGTAAATACCGCCCCGCTCAATGGCAAACTCCAGGTATCCCCAAAGTGGTTCTACTGATCCAGAAAGGTCGGAAGGCATTGCCGGGTATAAGATGCTGAAATTATATGCCGCATCCGGGGGCGGGTCGAACCTGAACACCCAACGCTTGTTTGTGCTGTCGTACTCGATTGCGAACTTGTTGGGTTTATCGTCGGACTTGTACTGGTAATCTATATAATACGCCGTGGCATCGGACATCGTACCCGTGGAGAGAATGGTGATATATCCATCCTCGTAATCCATCGTGTAATCGGTATCCTTCGTATATGTTGCGGTTCCGGCAGTATTGGTAACCACTTCCGTAAACTGCACAATTGCCGTGTGGTCAAGCTGGACAGCAACATCAAAACTTGACGTAAACGATTCATCAGTCACGCTTAAAGTCCCGCTTTCTCTTTGCAGTTCTTCAGGCGTTACCTGATCAAGAATTGTATCGTTGCTCTCGTCTTTCATAACGAGAAATCCCGCAAAGTCTGAGGGAGCTTGGTATGTGGGCTGCCCTATTGCAGACTTAAAAATGCTGCGGGTGCGAAGGCAACGGAAACGATAGCGCAGGAACATTTCCCGATAAGCCGCATTAGCCCATCTGAGTGCATAGGTAAGCATGGTGGCATCGGCGACGCTTCCACCTTCGGAAAGTCCATAAATTATATTTTGCTTTATTGTGGTTGTACTCACTTCCTTAGCCTCTCAAGGTTTCGAACCGTGGGGTTCTGCGGGTCTAGCTGCGCCATGATTGCTTTATATTTCATCTGCGCCCTCTTCAGTTCGGGATTGCTCTGAAAGTGTATCTGTTGCCTTACTGCCGCTTCAAAGTCCTGCTGGCGGGAATATGAATCGCTGTTTTTCGGTTGCCTCTGGTAGTAATCATTGGCCTTCGGCATGTTTTCTTGGATGACCTTTTCCAGTTCCCGTGCCTCTTTGTACGCTTTGTTCGCAGCTTCGCCCCTTAACTTCGACGGGGAGTGCCTTTCGATGTACTGTTGCTTCTTGAGGATTTCAGCCTTGACCTGCATGACATCCTGAATCTTGCGCTTGTCGCCCCGTGCCTCATCCTCTCTCAGCATGGATTCCAACTCGCGTATCTCGTTCTTAACATCCCGCAGGTTTTCTTCCGAAGCGAATACGGGGGTTGAGTCTTTCTTCTTCACCGCCTTCTTACCAGCCATACCTACCTCCCGATTAATGGTATTTTGGTTATTGTTTTCATAAAGTAATGTTTGGGCTTCTTGGATAAACTATCGTGAATGTCCCACCTGCGAAGATGCCGCCCACACACGGGGCATATCATTTCAGACTCATTCACCGTCCTCATCGGCCTACAGTTGTACCTGCAATGAGGACAGATGTAGGTTAATTGCAAAAGCGGATCGGGTCGCCCGGTAAAGTTCGCCATGTTACGAATTGCCATTGATTAATCCCTTCTGTTTAGTGTCATAGCCATACAGTTTTCTGTCTCTTGTTTTCATTAACGATGAGTGGTCGCCGTGAATTGTAACTTTAATCCCTCTTCCCATTGCCATTCCTAACCAAAATTCAGCGGAAGGTTTCTGGTAAGCATACTCTCCGGGGTTTGCCAGATTTACCCCGTAAAGGTTCATTACCTCGTACCCCCTGTAAATTGCCAACGCCAAAGCATAATCAACTGTGCTTCCGAAATAGTCAGTTTTAAAGTGGGCAATGATTTCATCAAGGGGATAGGTTGCAAGGTCTATATACGGGACATTGAGTTGCTTTGCTTTTAACCTTGCGTTTTCCGCATCCCGTCTTGCCTGTTCTCCCCATCTCCCGTCATCATAAACATTCATGTCTATTACGAGGTCAACGGGCCGTCTGAGTATTAGTTGGGTTATCCCCCAACAATCAGCCTCTCGACTGACTGCGGGGGCATTTTCCCAACCAGAACCCTTACCAATGATGGTCAGGGACTTCATTAAGTCGAACTGTCAACCGGAGGAACAACGATTCCGCAAACATTGGAACAGGCAAGACGGTTATTCGATGCTCTGAACACGTTGATGTCGCACTGCATATCGTTTGCCATTGTCCCTACAGTCGCACCAGCACCAGCACTGATAAGCTCGTTCCTTGTGATGTATGCAAGGTCGGCGTTATCATCAATGGTGATGGTTGCAGCCGCAATGATGTTGTTGTCAATGATGCAGTCGTAGGAAAAGGTAGAGCTTGCGTTGATGAGGATACCTACGGTTGCGCCCGTAATTCTGTTGTTGAGAATTTCCGTCCGCACAGCATCCCCTGCTCCGATGGAGATAGCGGCAGTTGCGAATACTCCCCAGAACTCACAGTCCTTAACTCTGAGGAATGTAGACGCGGTGGCCGTAATGCCTGTGGTGACAGTCCCAACAACCCCATCAAACACGCAGTTGTAAAACTCCATGCCTGCCGAATCACTTGCCAGTGTGATGATCGGGGATGCAGTTGCCGTGGCCTTCCAGTGGATATTAAAGAACCTTGTACCCATCGCAGAGTTCACTGGGGCATGATGACCAGTGATTCCGGCCCTTGGGTTGGCATCGTAAGAGCCCACGCCAATAACATCTGTTTTCTGCGGGAAAGCAACGAGGGTTTCAGAGAAGGTGTCACCCGCAACATAAATGGTGTTGCGCCTTGCCCAATGCTTCTGGGATGAATCTGCTATATCTGCATGGCTGACTGCAAAGGCTTTGGCGAGGGTCAAGAATGCCCTGTCCCAAGACTCACCAGTGTTACCGTCATTACCCATGTTTCCATCAACAAACCAGGTCTTTCCGCTTATATCCTGTCCACTTCCAAGAATCGGAATCCCCATGCTTCTGATTCCATGCGAAAAATTAGTCATACCCATTTTATTTTCTCCTTATCAAGATCATCTCCCTGTCATTACCCCACATGAGATGACGGGTGGAATCCAACCACCCCTTACCCGGTTTAAGATAAGGCGGGGCTTTATGGGATACCCCGCCATATCAGTTTACTTACGCAACTACATGGCCGTAGAGCCACCGCCAATCCGCAAACCCTGCACCGTACCGCATATACACCGACCATTTGGCTACGAGGGTGTCGAAGTCCCTATCGTAAGCAAACTCAGGTTTAATGCGGTCAACCCAGTACAGAAACTGCTTCGCCAACCTACTGTCTATAAAGAACCAGTTATTTGAATCGGACAACCTCGGGCAAGTAATCATCATATATTTGCCCTTGTGGAAGTTGACGTTGTTCTCTGCCGTGTTCACCTTGCCGGATGAGTTGATAATCTCGTACCCGGTTTCCTCAAGGTTGACGGGAACAAGCAGGGTGTCGTAATTGACGAGGGCCAGTTCCCCCCTGTCGTTCATAACCTGATTCGCGCCAATCCTCCGGGTTGCCTCAACAGAAACCGCCGACAAAGCGGAGGCTCCGCTGTTGTCCTGCGTGGTGGGATCATCCGGTGAATTGGGGTGCGAAGAACTGCACAGGGAAACACCGTCACCACCATCTGCCGAAGTAAAAGCGTTGTTGAATATCTCCACTTCGGATTTCAGGCGGGTACGGGCAACTGCCGCCGCAAGACCTCTCGGCCTCTGATCCATGATGCCGTACAGATCATCGTCATACAGCTTCCTCTCGACCTTGATACCCTTCGCCCTTTCGGGGAAGGTGATGGTCTTGTCGTAAAGCTGCGACGGGGAATCGTAGGAAATCGTTCCGTCAAACACGTCAACGTCCGAAAGCCCACCGATTCCACTAACGCGATAATCCGCGCCTTTGCTGACTGAAATTACATTGAACAGGGGAGAAATCGAAGAAGTCAGATTCTCCTCATACTCTGTCTGGTAAATTTTGGAAAACCTCGCATCAAGGAGGTCACCAAAATTCTCGCTTATCGCAATTCCTCTTGGCATGTTAGACCCTCCTTTTAACTAAGCGTATGGGTTCCGCCGAAGTACGGCGCACCGATTTTGAGTTCGTGGTAGAGACGCGCATTGTCTATCTTCAGAGCGTCGTGTTTAGTTGCATCGAGTTTCTGGAACGGAACGCCGGGGGCTTTGATCCAGAAGTCGATACCCTTGTGATAATCAAGAAGGCTCCCCGTAATAACCTCTGACTTGAGGTCGGTGCAGGTTGCATTCAGATCAAATTTATACCCAAGGGCAGGCATGACAACCAGTTCGTAATCACCAGACGCAACCGCATTGACAACAGCCGTTCTCAACGTGGCAACACCATTCGTGGTCGCATTAGCAGAGTCGAGGATGTAATGCAGGTAACCAGCATTTGCCCCCGTATCGAAATAAATCCAACCACCATTCAACTCATCAGCCGCACCCGTATTGGGGGAGGTTGTAGATGCCGTGCCAGCCGCAGCGAACACATAACCTGTATCCCTGTTCTCTGTGCCAGCCCTGTCCTTACGGACGTACTCCGCAAGATAAACCGCGTTGGGGTTAACAAGAACTTTCTTTCTTGCCCAAGTGCCAGTAGCCGCTGCCGCATCGGGCAGGTAGGTGTCTCCTGAAGCCGCAACTTCCTCGCATATAATCCCAACAACATTTTCATTGACGGTGGCATTGTCAGCCAGACAGATAAACTTGCCGTGGTCAACATCGTCATAGTCAACTAACTTTACCAAAGCACCATCGTAAACCTTGGTATCGCCATTGGATGCGAGTTCCTCGTTGAAGATCAGGTCTTTAATTATCGGCTCTGCACCAGCCATGTCATAAAAAAATCTCATGGTGCATTCTCCTTTGATCTTTACTGTTAAAGTTAATGGGATGTCAGCGTTGCCACGATTGATAGTTCTTCGTGCCACACTGGGGGCATCCCGCCACAACAGTAGGATCATCCGGGCAGTATGTCGCAGTATGCGTCACAGGCACATACGTTAATCCAGAGCCGCTGCCAGTTTTGTCCCTGCTGGTATCGCAGGGGAACCCGCAACGCTTGCATCTGAAGAAAGTTGTGTCTTCATTACCCGTAGGACGGTGTGTCTTTGCCATGCAAAGGTTCTCCTAAATCCCGTACTGCTCTCTTACCTTCGGATGAAGTGCCTTGATGTACTCAGCCTCATCCTTATACAAACCGTCGCTTATATCCCTCTGTGCAGCCGCTTTTAACTGCGGAGGAAGCTCGGCTTTTTTCTTTGTTGGTTTCCTCATCCCGCCACCCATGTTGCCGAATCCGCCTTCATCCTCATTGCGAACCCCTTCAAGATGGTTGGACTTCGCCTTGTAATAGGCGTACTCGGTTGCCGCTTCGGGCGGGTATCCTTCGTTCATTGCTGCTTCAGCCATCTGCTTCATCTCGTTGTAGACTTCCTTGTAAAGCGGCTTGTCTGAGTAGGACGTAAGTGTTTTCTCAAGCTGAAGTTTCTTGGTGCTGGAAATCTGCTTTCCCGCGTTCTCCCTGACAGTCATCATCCGGTTAAACGCCTCAAGCGGGTTCTCGAAGAACAAAGTGGTTATCTCTTCGTTAAACTTCTTGACCGCATCGTCGCCGCCCTGATTAGGCAACGGCTGATGGAGTTTTGCCGCCTCCTGGACTTTAGGAAGGATTTTTTCCTCTACCTGTTTTGCTACCATCCTTCCCAACCATGAGCCGATGTACTGTTCCTGTTCGGGCGTAAAGGGTTTCTGCGGTTTGCTTGCATCATCCGGTGAGTCGGCAGGATTGTCCTGCGGATTCGGATTATTCAGGGCCGGGTCTTGATTGGTATCCTGGGGGTCTGGCATTAGGTTTTCTCCTTTGTTTGGGTTATTAAATACAAAAGCCCGGACAGCACCTTTTCGCGGTACTCGTTCCGGGCTTCAGACTCGCTGAGTGTCCCTATTTAACTATTCTGTCTTGCCTTCCGACAAGATCATTTCCAATTCAGTTATCATCTCCAACTTTGGTTTAATCTGCCTGATTGCCATGCAAGCAGGACAAGCGCACAACTTATCATACGGCGTACTGAGTAGCACTAGATTCATCTCCCGTATCTGTTTCTTCCAGATATCAATCACAGGCTTGCCGACACCTTCCGCAAACCGTTGAAGCTTCTCTATCCTCTGCTTCGTCAACGCCTTCATGCGGGGGAGGTTTTCAGGTTTATTCGGGTCTAACGGTTTCTCCAACGCTTCCCCGTACAGCATCATCCACGCTAAGGCCATTCCCGTGTCGGGAGTAGTAGGCTTATCAGGCATTCATCCTCCTGTCGAATGTTGATTGTCTCACGCTCTGTTCGTTGTTTGACATCTGTATTCCCTGTTCGTTGGATGCCATAGGTTTACCCATGATTTTCTTAAGCATCTGGACATTCCCGGCATCAGACTGCGGGTCAAAGAAATCCTCATCCAGCATGTTGGCTTCCATTGGCATGTTGCGGTTGCGGAAGATATTCGCCAGTAACTTATTCATTATCTTCGGCACACCGGGGTTCTGAATCGGGGAGATAGTTTGTATTAATTGGATATCCTGCTGAACCTCAACCTCTTTCTGCTGGTCAAGTTTCACACTGGAAGCCGCAGGGACATACTTGTAAACCTCTTCCTGACCACCGAAGATAAACTTCTCACCTACGATACTTGCAAGTGTTTGGGGATGAGCGAACTTCTTGGCAAAGAGGATGTCCATCTGGGCGTTGGGAATCAATCCCGTCACCTCAATCATCCTCACGATGAAGTCAAGTTTCCCCGCACTCATCTGGGCGTTCAACACATTGGTTGTCGCCGCCTTCTCTTTTGCCGCTCCCTGTGTCGGCGGGGTGATAGCGGAAGTAAGCTGAATCTCCGTGTCGAAAAGCAGATGCCTCTGCCATGCGTCACCCGTTACCCTCGACGGCTCCTTAAACATAATCGCCTGTTCGGGGGGGCCACCAACAAGCCACCTCTGCTGTGGGGCATACTGCATGGTATCCCAATCCCACAGGGCGAACTTGTTGACAATGGTGGGCGGCATGAGGTTCTGCCAGATTTCATCGAAGATGGCATTGATGTTGTCATTCATGGCGATCTGCAAATCCTTCACAGGCTCAACCATGCCCATCGACTGCCATCGTTCTTCATCAAGGTAGATATGTATATCTATATAATTCTTGAACCCCGCCTTGTTCGGTTCAATCCCTATCAAAGTGGTAGTGTTGTCGAACTTAGCGACGGTGATGATCATCTCCTTGATGGAGTAATTGTCATCCTCCTCTTCATCAGGATTAACACAGGGAACCCACTTGCCACCCTGCTTCTCCTTATACACGGGAATCATCCCCATGCGCTCGTAGACCTCAACCTCAGTGTAAACATCAGACGAAGGCCGGGTATCCTGTCCATCCTTAGACCGTGCATTAGAATGGTCATCTTCCTCTGTCGTACTCTTGGAACCCCGTGTAATTCGGTCAAGGTTGAAGTACTTACTATTCGAGTATAGTGAATCGAGGTCAACAACCTCACGCTCGATTATGAACCTGCCGGAACGGATGCTCTGGCCGGGTTGCAGTAACCAATCAAACACGATGTCTTTGTTGGATACCACTCTATTATGCGGCCAATCCTCAACGGGGATGGAAAATGTCTTCTTGAACTTCTCAGTCTGCCCTTCCCCTGTCGGCACATCAAGCTCAATACTCTTATTCTGTAACTTCTGATGCCAACCCTTTTTGAGTATTCCAACACCGTTGAGCAACGCCCTCAATGTCCACTGGACGAAGATCAGGAAAAACGGAACGAAGTCCTTGTCCGGCAATGCCTGCATGGTGTTCCAGAACTCAAGGAGCATTTCCCGTTTGGATGCGCCCTTCCTATCAACTGACTTAATTCCAATTATCGGGTCACCGCCAAACACCTTCTGGGTGATATAAGGTATGGCCGTCCAGACAATCTGAAAGACCTTATTGATAACCACATTACTCTGCCAATCGTAATTCTTCTCAGGGCGTTCCCCGCGAATCATGGCGTAGAGGTCATCGTAGAGGTCATCGAGGTCGTTGTAGTACTGCTTCCCCTTGTCCCATTCTTCAATCACATGGGCGCAGATTGTTTCCTGCCAATCGGGAACGTCTACAGCCTTATCTTCCTTGGTTTCAGTTTTGTCTGGTTCAAAGTATGAGTTCATTCGCCTTCTCCAAGAACGCTTTGAATTCTCCCCAAGTCATCTATTTTTCCATCAAGAGCGTGATTGGAGAAATGCTCTTGCATGTAAAGTTGGGACATCCGCTGATGCAACCACATGTGATACTTCTTGTCACAAACAAGGAGATTACATTCTCTGTTATCATCCTTCTTTCCATTTATGTGGTGTACAACTTCATTGGGTTCTAACTTTCTTCCAAGCATTTGTTCTGCGATATAACGGTGTTCTTGTACTTTTTCGCCAGTTTCAAAAACCAATATTGGGTATGAATTTTTGTATCCTCCATTTATAGGCCAAAGGACACGCCGCACACCCTTAGATGCCCAATGCTCATTTCCCCTATAGTGTTTTAAATTACATTCACGGGAGCAGTAATTGTTTTTGTGAATTTGCGAAAGTGGTCTAATGAACTTTTTTCCGCAACAATCACAAGCAATCTCATTTGTCCCCCCTCTAAGGCTTTTCCATATTTTCTGATTGTGGCATTTTCGAGAGCAGGTCTTCCTGTCTGAATATTTGACCCATTTTCTGTTTGACTTAATTATTGGAACATCAAACTCTGTTCCGCAAATTTCACAGATTCTAGTCAATTCTTTTTATCCCCACCCGGACGAACAGTCTCATTGAGATTGATGGAAGTCACGCCGCCCTTGAAATAATTTACCTGAATATTTCCGACCTTCTTAGAATCCATCCAGTTCTTATGTAACCGCAGTATGTCCTTGAGAGCTTCCTGCTTTTCTGTTTCATTCATAAGCAACCCCTGTGGCTCTCTTGGCGGGAACCTTGTCGGGTGTAGGTACACGCTTCTTCAACTCCCTATCCCCCCATCTCACGGCATCGTATCCCTTGCGGTAATTCTCACTCGTTACCTTGTGGGCTGTATTAAACAGGTTCTCCCCCATGTCATCTCCCGGTTACGCTTGTTTTCCTGTACTGTTGTGTCGGAGGTCTGTTACGCATCAGGTGGGCTGCGTGCAGCATCCGTCCGTCTTTGCCCAATGCTTCCAGCACCATGTTGTCATGACTGTTCTTCTGCTGCGGGGTGGACTTCTGATCGTTAATCGACTTGGATGATTCCGTGACCCACTCCCCGTAACTCCAATCCATGATGGACTTGTGGAATTTAGGACAGGTGTCGCATATCCAGAGGGTCGGCAGGTACTTCACAATTCCCTTCTCCCGGATGGAATTATTAAACGGTTTACCACACCTGACGGCATTCTTGAACCGCTTCGCAATCTCATCCCGGCCCTTG
>Ga0172381_10005240_pt1 | contig 13222 bp, 14 predicted proteins | sample Leawel6488metaG_FD_119754 | JGI IMG/M metagenome (GOLD analysis project Ga0172381, IMG submission 119754) | Leachate microbial communities from a municipal landfill in Southern Ontario, Canada - Leachate well 64-88 metaG | ecosystem: Engineered > Solid waste > Landfill > Unclassified | place... | reverse complement strand
TGCGTCACCGATCTTTGACCTGACAAAGATGGTGCTCCAGCCGTCGGGGCTGCCAACGGAACCGGTTGAGATATCAGCGAGGTTTGCCACGTAGTCCATGCAGACATGGCAGCCGGGCTGCTCATACTTGTGGGTTACCTTGAGCGGCAGCTGAACGACCTGTCCGCGCTTGCCGTAGACCCAGAACTTGCCCTTCCCGATCTCCATCTTCTTGACGGACTCGAGCTTCATTGCCGCGTGGTCTTCCACGAGCTGGATGATACTCTGGTACGGGAAGTTCTCCATGCAGAAGATACCGACTGCAAGAGCAATCTTGTCGCCGACGTCTCTCCAGCCGAACGGGTACAGCTGACCCTTCCTGACCGCCTGCATCTGGCACGGGGTGCCAACGATACCGATCTTGTCAAGACCATAACTGCGGGTTGCTTCCTTGATTAAGGAAACGTTCGGGCTGATGTTGTACTTGGTGCCGCGTGCCGCGAGCAGTTCTGCCTTTGTAGTCGCAACGACTGGTTTTGGTCTCCAGTGGTGCGAAACCGGGGTTCCGCACATGTCGTTGTCGTCACCGTCTTCGTAGGTTCCTGCTACAATGGCGCCGTCAATGATTCCCTCTTCGAGTGCATATGCAAAGAGCGAGGTAACGATACCGCCGTCCTGTGCACCCTTGAGAATCTCCTTGTCGGTGCTTCGTGCTGACACACATGCCTTGTATTTACCGAGTTCTGCTCCCATTTCAAACACCTTCACTGGAGTGCCGCCATAATGGCCTCGTTGATCGCCTCGTACTCAGTGACAACATCCGTGTTGAAGAACCCTCTCGGGCACTGGGCATAACAGGCACCACACTTGATGCACAGGTCGCGCTCGCCGTTCGGCTTGCCGAATTCCATGGTGATTGCACGAACCGGGCAGGCTGCTGCACAGCTGCCGCATCCCATGCACAGGCCCTGGTTGATGACTTCGGTCATCAGTTCGCAGAAGCATGCGCTGGTTCCCTTTGCCGCCATGTTCATGAGCGGGGTCAGGAACTTGGTTGCGAGCTCTTTCTGTTCCTTTGTTCCCTTTAAGAGCAGGTACGCCATAACAGCGGTATTCCTGATCATCTGCGGGGTCGGTGCGCAGCCGGGGATGTAGATATCGACCTTGATTAAGTCGCCAATCGGCAGGTATGACTCGTGTGCCGGCTGGTTCTGCTGGCCGCCGCGTGCAAACCGGGTAATGTTGCCGTAGCATGCGCAGCCACCCAGTGCAACAACCACTGCTGCCTTCTCTCTGGTCTCCTTAATCTCTTCAACTGCGAGCTTGTCCTGAATACAGACTGAGCCCTCGACGAATGCAACATCGACCTGCTGGATGTGCCGGACATCGGCAAGTGTAAGATGGTATTTCAGGTCGACATACCGGTCGAGGAGAGTTAACAGTCCGGCGTAGTTGTCTGCGAGTGCAACCGTGCAACCGGTGCATCCACTCAGGTGCGTGTAGCCCAATGAAATCTTGTCTACCACAGGCTTAACCTCCTTGTTTGTTGTTTCCACTTTTTTTACTACGTCAGCCGCTTTTGCAGGTGCCGCAGCTTTCTGCGGTTCCTCGCTGGCGTTCTTCTTAAAGACACTAGATAGCAGTCCCATAATCAACACCTATTGTTTCCAGTACAACTCGTACCGCTTTGGGAATTGCCTTTGAAACCTCATCCGAGAGCCCGATCTCCATATCGGGATCCGTGACGCGTTTGGGCTGGCATCCGATGATTGTAATATCAATCCGGTCTTTGATCCGCTGGAGCGGTTCCGCGAGATCCCACGAGTGCGCATCGCGATAACTGCCCGGGGGCAGGTCCTCGATCCGCAGTTTCGTTACCGATCCCGGTTCTGCACCGTAATCCGCGATATCGACGATTACGAGTCTTTTTGTCACTTCCGGGTCGAGCAGCGTAAAAATAAAGTGCGGGCCGCCAAGGCCTGCATCCACTACTTTTACATTGTCGGGAAGTGTGAGTTTCTGCAACTCTTCGACTACCGCCGGACCAAAGCCATCATCTGCAAACAGGGGATTTCCACACCCTGCGACTACAATCTCGGGATACAGCATGACCTTTCTTACGCTCACTGCTGGATGAGTTTCTGGGCGACTACCTTGTTGTCCTCATTGACTACGATCATGTGTGTAGCGCACGAGACGCACGGGTCGTACCCGCGCATGATAACCTCGGCGAGCTGCCAGGGAGCACCGGTGAGTGCTGCACTGCAGGTTGCAAAGTTCCAGGTGGTCGGAACGAGCATCGAGAAGTACTGGACCTTCCAGTCCTTGACCTTTGCAATGTGGACATCGGTTCCACGGGGGGCTTCGTTTGCTGCCCACCCGAGGCTGCCGTCGCCGTTCGGGATGTAGTCTGCAACGACCTTTCCGCTCGGGTTGAGCTCGTCGATGCAGTCGATCATCTCGTACAGGCTGTCGGTGTATTCCATCTCACGGGCAATGTTCTGGCCGATGGTGCCCTTCTCATCAAAGTTCTTGTACTTGACGAGACGTGCACGGGGACCGACTTCAACGGGCTGGCCGTCGTACATCGGGATACCGGTGCAGGCTTCCATCTGCGGGTTGACCTTGGTGCCGAGCTTGGTGGTTCCGCCGACCGGGTACTTGGGCTCTTCAAGGGAGATCTCCATCTCGCCCATGTACCAGTCAAAGGGCCGGACTTCCTTGAACCGGTTGATGTCCCAGCTGGGGCATTCGTCAAGGCTTGAGCTGCCGTAGAACGGGTGGGTTGCAAGGTAGCCCTGGTCGTGGTACCCGAGGTCCTTGGGGAGTGCGACCTTCATGCCGCCGACATCGACCCAGTCTCTCTTCTGGTAGTTCCGCAGGACTGCAATCATGAAGTCCATCTGCTGGTGGGCAAGAACAAGGCCTTCCTTTGCGAGGTCGTACATCTTGGTCTTTGCCTGCGCGGAGCAGTTCATGTACATACCGCCGACACGGGGGTTGCTCGGGTGGATGGCTTCGCCACCGGCGATCTGGCCGATGGTCTGTCCAATCTCACGGATCCGCTGGATGCGCTTTGCAACGCTGCGGACCGGCTCTTCAGGTGTGAACGGGTTAATCTTGACATCGGTGCCCGGGAGATACAGGTCGGGCAGGATCAGGATGTCATGCAGTGCAATGCTGTGCAGACGGTTTGCCAGCTGGAGGATGTAACGAAGCTTCTTGGCATCCTTGGGGATCTCGACCTTGATGGATGCTTCCATTGCCTCGGTCGCTGCCAGCGTGTGTGCAATTGGACAGATACCGCAAACGCGGGATGCAATCTTTGGTACCTGTTCAGGAGTCTTTCCGATTGCGAGTTTCTCAACTCCCCGCACCGGAGTAATAGAACACCAGTTACCTGTCTCGATGATGCCTGCATCATTTACTTTCAGGACAAGCTTCGAGTGTCCCTCATGTCTTGTGGTTGGGGAAATCTCTACAACTTTCGACAATATAATCGCCTCATGTTATGTTGAGTTGTTCTGATCGCTGTACAAAAATTACTCTATACTTCTCTCATCTCTAGAGATAATTGACCGTACAAAGTACGTTCAACATTATCTTCTCCGGACCCTTTTATAACAGTTATTGTTTAGTCGTGCAATTGCCGAAATCAGAAATATGCGCGAGAATTGGTCATGAAAATAAAAACGGTGCAAAAATACCGTTTATTTCGGCCGCACCATCGGGCCAAAAATTACAGCCTGATTATATTAATTACAAATTATCTCCCTTTGTTTTATACTGTTATTCTGAAGATTTTTTGTCGTAATTGAGCTCGTCCAGCAGTTCTGCGAGCGTAGCCCTCCGTTCGGCGTACGCGTCATGCTGGTGGATGCTTTCCTCATTGCTCTGCTTGATGGTGACCACGGCATCGCCGGGAAGATAGTCAAATCCGGTCAGGACTTTTTTTGCCATCTCCCGCACACAGTCTTCAACAAACCGTGGATTTTTGTGCGCGGCAAGCACCACTGCACTTTCGTCGCCGCGCTTGAGGAGTTCGTAGATGCCCGCGCTCATGGACTCCTTGATGATCCGGATAATCGTTTCCAAGTCGACGTGCTCGTCGTCATCTGTCTCGATACAGAGGAAGCCCCGGCCCCGCTGGTTGTGGGTCGCCATCGGGACTTCGGCAAAGAACGCGTCAATGGTCTTCTGGTCGATCCCCAGTCCTTCAAGGACCTGGTTTGCCCGCTCCTTCATAATGTTCTGGGCACAGGGACAAGCGGTCATGCCCGTGACTTCGGCACCGATGCTTTTCCGCACCATCGGTTCGCGGAACGTCCTTTTTGCAATCGCCCGCGCGTGCACCTTAACGACTTCGTGGCATGTCGTATGGCTCACGGGGGTCTCGCGCTTGACCATGAACTCGCTGCGCATGAGTACCTCCGTGCGATCGGCGTACTCGTGACGGTCAAGCAGTTTCCGTGCCACCGCGCTGCAGAGGTTCTCGATCTCGTTGACCTTGCCCTCGATCGCCTGCTGGAGCACTTCATCGATCACCTCAAAGTTCCGGGACAGGTTTGCACCCTTAAGACTGCCGGGCAGGTCCACGTATACATCGAAATTAGAGATAAAGATGACCGGCCTTTTATCGGGGCGGGTAACTTCCACAAGTTTTTTTACGTTTTTTACCCCGACGCGGGTGAGGTTGATCCTGACATCGGGTGATGTGGCCTGGACATCGGGCAGTTTCCCGCTGAACGGCTGATCCGGGGCGTTGTCCACTGCAGCGTGTTTAATAAGTCATCGCTTCCATGCTGATATTCGAATGCTCTTCTTTAGTTTTTCCATATAATATTTATGTGCTTTCTTACTGATATCAAAGGGATTACCCTATGATGAAGAAATACTATGAATCCGATGCCGATCTCTCGGTGCTGAAGGGCAAGAAGATCGCGGTGATGGGATATGGTTCCCAGGGACGCGGGCAGTCCATGAACCTGCGTGACAGCGGTCTTGACGTGATCATCGGCCTGCGCAAAGGAAAAAGCTGGGATGCGGCAACGAAAGACGGCATGACGGTAATGCCCGTTGCTGAAGCGGCAAAGAAGGCAGACATTATCCAGATCCTCCTGCCCGATGAGCTTCAGGCGTCTGTCTACAAAAGCGAGATTATGCCGCATCTTTCCGAGAACAAGACGTTGATGTTCTCCCATGGGTTCAACATTCACTTCGGCCAGATCGTGCCGCCGGCAAATATCGATGTCATCATGGTGGCGCCAAAGGGCCCCGGCTTCATGGTGCGCCGGCAGTACGAGGAAGGCAAGGGTGTCCCGGCCCTTATTGCCATCGAGCAGGATCACACCGGGAAAGCCCACAAGACCGCGCTCGCATATGCAAAAGGTATCGGCGCGACGCGTGCAGTCGTCCTTGAAACCACGTTCCGCGAGGAGACCGAGACCGATCTTTTCGGCGAACAGGCAGTACTGTGCGGAGGTATCTCCTCACTTATCAAGGCCGGGTTTGAGACCCTCGTTGACGCAGGGTATGCGCCCGAGATGGCGTACTTAGAGGTCTGCCACGAGACGAAACTCATCGTCGATCTTATTTACGAGGGCGGACTCACAAACATGCGCCAGTACGTGAGCAACACTGCGCAGTATGGGGATATGACCCGGGGCCCCCGTGTGATCGGGCCGGAAGCCTACGAAGCGATGGAGGAGATCCTTGGCGAGATCCAGAGTGGCGAGTTCGCCAAGGAATGGATGCTTGAGAATATGGTCAACCGCCCGGTCTTTAACGCGCTTACAAAAGCGGACGAGGAGCATCTCCTTGAAGTGACCGGTAAGGAAGTACGGGCGATGATGCCCCAGTTCAGAAGATAACCATACCCTTTTTCTTTTTATACCATTTTTTAATCTGGTTCCGGTACAAGCGTTTGCGTACGCCTTTTCGCGTGTGAAACTTTTTTGGGCTGGAGGTACGTTCTATTCTGTATGAAGATCTGTATCATCTATCATTCTGAAACGGGAAACACCCGGCACATTGCGCAGCACATTGCATCTGCCACGGTTGACAGTCATCTTGTGGAGGTGACCGACCTGGCAGAGCATTCCTCGCTGACACGGTTTCTTATGCAGTGTAAAGCGGCAGTGAGTGAAGATACAACAACGATCGAGCCATCCAAACTGGATGTAAAAGAATACGATCTTTTAGTGTTCGGCTCGCCGGTCTGGGCGTTCAAGCCGACGCCCGCCATCCACACGATCATCAATACCCTGACCGGTTGCGAGAACAAGCGGGCGGTCGCGTTTGTCACCAGCGGCGGCCGGCCCGGCCAGAGCAAGGAAGTCTTCAAAAAATGGATCGAGAGCCGGGGCATGCGTTTTATGGGATTTACCTCCATAGACCAGAAGGATATCGAGGACGATGCAAAGAATGCCGGGGTTGTTGCCTTCGTGACGGCGGCCGCGCCAAACCTGATGTAAAACTCCGACGGGATATCCCGACCGGTCAGTAAGACCGTTCGCTCACGTCCTTTTTTTGGGATATCTTTTCTTTATCCCGGTATACCGTCGGGTGTGTACTTGTTTTCACCGGGCTAATCAGGATCCGGTGCCTGAGAAAGACTTTTGCCCCTATGCAGCCCTTAGAGTATACACGTATGACGGACTCTTATGAAGATCTCTTAAAAAATGCCTATTCCCATATATCAGAAAAAACAGCCTCTTCGGATCGTTTTGTAGTTCCTGAAGCAAAGGCGTACATTGAGGGCAAGACCACCATCCTTGAAAATTTTGTCGAGATCGCCGACAAAGTCCGTCGCGACAAGGATCACCTGATGAAGTACATCCTCGGGGAGCTGGGAACTTCGGGGAAGATCGATGGCACCCGTGCGATCTTCAACGGGAAGTTCGAGATCTCGCTGTTCCGGATTATCATCAAGAGTTACGTCGACGATTACGTGATCTGTTCCGAGTGTGGCAAGCCCGACACGCGCCTTGTCAAGGATGACCGGGTTCTTACCCTCCGCTGCGATGCCTGCGGTGGCCACCGGCCGGTCCGGAAGCGAAAGGTGAGAACCGAGCCGGTTTCGGAGAACCTTGAAGAGGGACAGGTTCTTGATGTCGAGATCCAGTCGCTTTCAAAGCGTGGCGACGGTGTCGTGAAGATGGGCCGCTACATCATGTACGTGGCAAACGCGAAACCCGGCCAGAGTGTGAAGATCAAGATCTCGCGGATCTCCGGGTCTATCGTCTTTACTGAACGGGCTGAGTAAGGCCGGGTCATCCGGGTAATGTGGGTAGAGAAAAGAGATCTCTCATTTTTTAATTGGTTTTTCCGGGTTCAGATTCCGGAGCAGGGTTCCGGGGGATATGCCCCGGGGATGAGCTGCGAAGCCTGAACGCGAGGGGGTATCCCCGCATAAGATGTAACCCATCGCGCCCTTCCCTGCAGGATCATGAGGGATCCCCTGAGGGGGTATTCTGTTGATCGCAGGAGACCCTCCCGGAAGGTTTCCCTCCGTCTCCAGTTCCCGACCCTGGTATTCCCGTGGAAGTTCAGGTGTAAACGTGAATATTGTACCGGTCACATGACACGGGATACCCCCGCAGGGGACATGCCCTTATAAGGGATCGGTCCTGCCGAACCACCCTGCGGGGATTATGAGAGACCCTCCGGGGGGTATGACTAGTAAAGGGCCGGTCCCCCCATCCCCCCTATCCCGGATCGTAAGTGACCCCTACAGGGGGTATCTGTGGATCTGGTTCTCCGGTTTTGTGGTGTGGGGGAAGTGAGTATTCCTCCGGGATCGTGTAATGCCAGTGTGCGGCTTGGTACGAGAAGTTCGTACGCCTGATGGCTGTCGCCAAAAAGACCGGTCGGGTGACATTTCCCTGGTGAACGGGAGACTACTCCACCAAATCAAAAAAGTATTGAAAAACTATTCCTGCAGTGTTCTTATTTCTGTTTTGCAAGGCCTTTTAAGAGGTCGTCGCAGTTGCCGGATATTTTTTTGCAGGCTTTCTTTATGATGGTCAGGGGGTTTTTCTTCGCGCTCTTCGTGGTCACCAGCAGCACCGGGTCTGAAAACTGGAACTCGATGGTATATTTTGCGACATCGACATCCGGGTCGGTCAGGATTTCCTCGACAAGGGCGTTCATGAACGTATGACCCTCCCCCTGGATAATGAGTCGTGCCTTATCTTTTTCGAGTTCAAGTACTTTTACAATCATGCACCTATGTTTGGGAATCTGTGAACTATTAAAGTATGGGTGAGTGTGGCATGGTGAAACAGAAAAATTCTGTCCGACCGGTCCGACAGGAAAAGATGATTATTTTTTAGGGAAATTCGAAGATTTCGCCGTCATACCCAAGATGCGGGTACTCCCACGGCATCACGTGGCTGATGTGGACGCACCGGAACTCTTTTGGGTGCAGGCTCTCGGCAAGCGTGCAGGCATCGAGATAGTTCATGTGCTTCGTGATCGTCATATGCGAGGGCACGATGGCGTCAAGGAGAAGAAGATCGAGGTTTTCGAGCAGATCGAGGCCCTTTTGCGGGATGTCCCGGTTGGTATCCGAGGTGTACCCCACTTTTACCCCGTCCGTCTCAAAGACAAAGCCACAGGTATAGGCCGGCGGATGTTTCACGATAAACGGTGTGATCGTGATCCCGAAGAGATCAAACGGTACATAGGGCTCCACCGGCATCCGGTCAAAGTTCAGGAACCTGAACGTCTCGCCGCAGTACCGGAGCACCTGCTCGGCAGCAAAGACCGGGGGTACTTTCTGGACCCGGTAGAACTCGCCAAAGCCCATGAAATGATCATAGTGCCCGTGAGTCCAGATCACCGCATCGATATGGGGTGAGCCGTACCGGAGGAGCTGCTGCCTGAGGTCGGGCGAGGAATCCACAAGGATGTGGCGGCCATTCTTTTCGATGAGGATGGATGTCCGGAGCCGGCCGGTGCCGGTCTTTTGCGCATGCAGGCACTGGGGGCAGTCGCACCCGATCTTCGGGGTGCCGATTGCATCCCCGGTACCGAGCAGTATGAACTTCATCCTACATCCAGTTCAGGTTCCGGATCGCGTCGCGGTTTCTGACCATGCGGATCCCTTTTTCGAGGTCCCTGGTATCGATGGCTTCGCGCTTGTCCATGAGCGCCGAAAGGAGCGCCTCTTTTACCATGAGCCGTAAATCGGCGCCTGAGAATCCCTCGGTCAGTGCCGCCATCTCCTGGTAGTCGCAGGTGCAGTCCATGGTTGATGTGACGCTCTTTATGATCTCCTTGCGCATCTCTTCCCCGGGCAGGGGGAACTCTATGACCTCGTCAAACCGCCGCCACGCGGCCTCGTCAAGCAACTGCGGATGGTTTGTGGCGCCGATCAAAATGACGCCGTTTTTTATCAGGCTGATGCGGTCAATATTTTTTAAGAGGGCGTTGACTGCCCGCTTCAATGCGCCATGATCGTCGGAGACCCGGCTCTTTGCGATAAAATCGAACTCGTCGATAAAGAGGATCGAGGGCGAGAGTTTCTTTGCAATCTCGAAGATTTTGTCGATGTTTTTGGAAGTCTCCCCCAGGTACTGGGACGTGATCATCGAGAGCCGGACTTCGAGGACCGGCATGTGCATATTGTGGGCCATCGCAAGGGCAAGAGAGGTCTTCCCGGTGCCGGGCTGGCCGACAAAGAGAAGTTTCCCTACCTCGTAAATACGGTGACGGTTCAGGAAATCCCGGTGGTGCAAAGCGTGGTGGATCTTGTTGATGATCGCGGTCTGCTCCGGGGTGCAGATGATGTCTTCCATCCGCTGCTCGACCTCGTCAGGAGCCATCACGATCACAAGATCGAGGGCTCCCCGGATTTTCTCGTCCTCACCGATCAGCTTGGAAATTTTGGCATCGAGACTGGCTTTGGTGTCTTCGTAGCGTGGGTTTGCATTCCTTACTTCCTTATATGAAACTCCCGTGCCGTTAAAAGAATCAAAGAAAAAGGCAAGGGCCGGGTTCTGCACGACGAGCGGTTTACCCCCCTGCGCAAGGAACCATTCGGCTGCCGGCTTGAGGGTGGTAATCTTCAGACGCTGTCCGAAGTCTTCGTACGATACGAACGGGTTCTTGGAAATCTTCTCATGCGCAGCCGCGATGTCGAGCGTGCGCTTGATCAACCCGTCACTCACGTACACCGGGCGCTTGATGCTTTTTGTATCCCCGGAACAGAACATCTCCCGGCACGCTGGTGTCAGGTCATTGAGATCGAGTGTCGGGTTCTGGTTGAAAATTTCGGCAGTCAGCAGGACTTCCATGATGCGCAGGCTTTCTAAATCTCCGGACATGGCTGTAACCTTTATCATTTAACGCCTGAATCTTTATATCTATCCCATCACCGGGTTGTGACAATGCAGCCATCGGCAGTTACGATCAGGGTGTGCTCGTGCTGGGAGACCAGCGAACCCTGGATATCGGAAAGGACGGGGTAGCCGTGGACGATCTGGGATCTGGTAAGCCCGAGGAGTGCGAGCTCCTTTTTCTTGTCGTTGAGCGAGCGGCGGGAGAAGGGAAGTCCGTGAAGGGGAGTGATCTGCTCCATGACTGCACGGGCTGATGGGATCCGAACGGGTTTTTCTGCGATCTGGGAGTAGATCTCGACCCGTGTCTTCTCGCCGATCCGCCCGCTCCCGGTCGTGGCGAGTGGTTCAATGGCAATCGCCATGCCTTCTTCAAGCACCGTGCCGCCATGGATGCTGATGTTGGGGATTGTCGGGTCCGTGTGGGCCACGTACTGGTCGAGACCGTGACCGGTAAGATTTGCAATGGGCCGGTATCCCCTGCTTAAGATCTCCTTTTCGACCGCTGCGCCCAGTTCTCCAGTAGTAACACCCGGACGGACCAGATTTATCGCTGCTTCGAGCGCCTCGCGGGACGCTTCAAGGAGGAGCGAGTTGTTCCCCAGATCGATCGTGGTTGCGGTATCCGCGATGTAGCCGTCGATCTGCACCCCGAGATCGAGCTTGACTACGTCACCTTTGGCGAAAGTCCGCTCATCACCGGTCGATGCAGTATCGTGCGCCGCGTCCTCGTTTAAGGAGACGTTGAGCGGGAAGGCGAGATCGGCGCCCTCGTTTTTTACCCGGGCCTCGACGGATTCGACCAGTTCAAGGTAGGACCTGCCAACCCGGATCTCAAGCGCGCTCTCTTTTAGAATAGTGGCTGCAAGTTTTCCTGCTGCCAGGTATTTTTCGAGTATCTCGTCATTCATACGATCAGTTCCTCCTCAAACTTCGTGAAATCCACAAATTTTCCTGCACGCACCGCGCCCATGTCTTCGAGCCGGACACCGCCGACCCCGGGATAATAGAGACCCGGTTCGACGGTGACAACAAAACCTGTTTTTAGTGCCCCTCCCGCTGGTCCTACTGTGGGGAATTCGTGGACCTGGAGCCCGACGCCGTGGCCGAGATTGTGGATGAACCCCCGGGTATCGCTCTCATAGCCACGGCTTTTAAAATAATCCACGACTGCGGTATGTGCATCCGCGCCCGGCACCCCGGCCTTTATGTGGGAGATCCCGATCTGCTGGGCCTCTTTTACTGCTGCGTACATGTCGGTAATCTGCTGGTCCGGTTTTCCCTTTGAGACCGTCCGGGTCATGTCCGCGTAATAGCCCGTGGTCTCGTCCTCCGGGAACATGTCGATTACGATGGGCATATTGGGCCTGAGCGGGCCGCTCCCGATGATGTGCGGAAACGCGGTATCCTCGCCGCACGAGATGATAGTCTCGACCGCCCGGCAGCCGTCATCCATGAGATGTTTGTGCATCGCTGTCCGCACCAGTTCCGAGGTAAGCGGTGCGCCGTCATGACACAGGATGCCTTTTTTCACGGTTGCGTTTCTGATAAGCGAGATCCCAAATGCCATTGCGCGTTCGGTTTTCTTCTGAACCGTTTGTATGAGCCGGATCTCTTCGGGCGTCTTTTTTGCCCGCATCTGTTCGATGGTACCCACATCGACGATCACCCGGGCTGATTCTTCGAGTGCCCGCAGGAGCGCCGCGGGAAGGGTGGGTGAGACGAGCAGGGTCTTTCCGGTCTGTCCTCGGATCATCTGCGCGGCCGCTTTCCAGGGATTCTTCTCTTTTTTTGTGATATCGGGAAGACCCGCCTGTATCCGGGTTATGACGGCAGCAATCGATTCGCGGGAGGCCCGCTCGGATTCCATCTGGGGGACAATGATGGTCCCGGGCTGCCTGTATTTTTTAAAAAAAACAAAGGAATCATGCATCACAAACCTCGACAGGTAACGCATGTTCGCGTCCTCTCCTCCGGCATAGTGCACAAAGGCATCCGCCCCGCACTTCTTCATTGCAGCGTCCAGTGGATCCATTGCCATACATCTACGCGCTGAAACGTCAAGTACTTTTATTCCCGGATTCTAACGTACGAGTGATGGACGAAACAACAAAAGAACAGTTTAAGTGGAAATTCTACCGGCTGGCCATCCAGCTCAATGCGATCATTCTGCTCGTGGCGTTTGCAGTACTTGCCCTTTTTTTTGTCCCGGCCCCGTACCGGCTTCCTGCTGTGGCAGGTATGCTGGTCATTGCCATTGTGCTTTCGTGGAACTTTGTCCTGAAATACCGGTCGACCAAAGCATGGCTTGATGAGCATTGAAGTAAAGGTAACAGTATAAGGTACATGACGGTCCCGTGGCGATACCATGCTCAAGAGAATGAAGGATGAAATCGAGCTCTTAAGCCGGCACATTGAGGTGGCCCGGACGGTGGCGGAGCACCAGCCGATCGGGATCATGAAGCTTGCCGAGATCCTCGATCTCCCGTCTCACCGGATCCGGTACTCCCTTCATGTGCTCGAACAGTTGGGCTACATCCGCGCATCATCGGAGGGAGCGGTTGCAACCGAGCGGACCCGGGAACTCTTCGCGCACTTAAATGAGGATCTGGACGATATTATCCGGCTCGTGAACGCGATGAAAAAACCCTGACCTGAAAAGCCCGTCGGTTTCCCCCTCTTTTTGTCATCCCCGCGTACTTTTTGGTGTGCCGTCATGCAATTCCACCATTAGTTACCTTTAAAAATCCTCACAAAGAACCTATTAAGGCACAGAAGTCTGTTGCCGCCATAACTCAGTTGGTAGAGTGGCTGGCTGTTAACCAGCATGTCACAGGTTCGAGTCCTGTTGGCGGCGCTCATGGGCCTGTAGCTCAGTCCGGTTAGAGCGCCCGGCTCATAAC
>Ga0172381_10005239_pt1 | contig 13222 bp, 6 predicted proteins | sample Leawel6488metaG_FD_119754 | JGI IMG/M metagenome (GOLD analysis project Ga0172381, IMG submission 119754) | Leachate microbial communities from a municipal landfill in Southern Ontario, Canada - Leachate well 64-88 metaG | ecosystem: Engineered > Solid waste > Landfill > Unclassified | place... | reverse complement strand
TGTTGTCACGTTTCTTGAGTTTGTACCGTCGAATGTTTTTAAAGTGCCAACTGAGACAGTTAAATTGTTTTTAACTGTTAAATTATCTTGCAGTGTCCATTCTCCACCTGAACCTGAAAATGAAATGCTAGGCAGGGCTGCACCGTTGGTGGTGATAGTGTGACTGGCGGTGGTAGCATTAAAAACAAAAGTGCCGTCACTGCCGGCTGCTTGCATTGGACCAACTGTCAGATTGCCGCCAATACCAAAACTTTGAGAATTTAGATCTATTGAGCCTGTAACCTCTGTTGTAGAAAAACCGGTTGAATAAAAGGATTCTGGTGAACTTTGATTGTTGTATTGAGTTTGAATATAATTCGCATCTCTAGCGGAACCGCTTATGCTAACTTGATCCACATTACCACTAAGAGGTGATCCTGAATAATAAGGATCTATACCCATATAGATGCCAGCGCCTCCATAGGCGATTGTTGAGTAATTAGAATGTGTGGGAGTGCCTTCAGCCACACCGTCGATATATATCTGAATATTGGTTCCATCGAACGTACAGGATACTTGATGCCATTTGTTATCATTAATAACTGCTGTTGTAAGATCAGTGCTGTATAGATTTAGCCCCCCATAGACATCACAGCGCAATGTACCATTAACATGAAAAGCCAAATTGTATCCTTGGTTTTGGGAAGAAGTAGTCTTATTGATAAGACTAACGTAATTATAATTAGGGCCTCCTTTAAACCAAGTCTGCAAAGTAAAACGTTGCGGCTGAAGGCTGCTTGTACTACTTACTGTTGCATAGCTAGCGGCTTGTTGTTTAAAATTTTTTGCGCCATCCATTTTTCCATTCGTACCAACTATACCAGCGCCAGCAGTGGCAGTATTGTTGTTAGAGGTAGAGTCAGCTATTGTACCGCCACTACCTGTCTCTTTCATGTGCCAAACAGCCCCATAATCAGCCCAAGTAGCCGCTTTATTTCCTTGATCAGTCGTAATTGAACTATCGCCAAATGTTATTTTGATTTGAGTATCAATAGTGCTAGAAAGAGTGGGCACCTTTATCCAAGCAACAAGCTCACCGGTAGCAGGATTATATTTTTCAACATCATAGCTCAAAAGATTGTTTGACATATCCCAAAACCGTATATCATAGCCATTGGCATTTTCAACCAAACCCCCGTTAACTGTTGATTTAAGATAGCCGTTAGTCGTAGAATACAGCACCTGAAAATCCGAAACCGTCGCGGCAACTTTTGTGTGGTCTATTGTGATAATTCGAATTTTTGGATCGGCGCTGGTCAAATTGACATCGCCGTTAGCTTGAAAAGCTCCGGTTAGATTAAGTGTACCGGCGCCACTGTGAAGGACATTGAATAGTGGTTGGCCATTGCTATTTACATTTTGAGTGCCTGAACTCTTTGCAAAATTTACAGTGGATGAGCCGGGAGCAACGGTGGCGCCGGTTAAATCGACATCGCCGTAAATATGAAAATTAATCGACTCTAGATTTAAATTGATTCCGCCGCTTGAAAGCTTATTGGTGGTTAAATTACCGTCTAAAATTAAGGTTGAGCTTGTACCAGCAATGAATGTTGCATTGAAATCAGTAGCAGTATTATTGGAGATGATAAGATTAGCTCCATAAGTGCGGGTGGGTATTGAAACATCAGTAGTAGAGGCAGTAAACTGCACGTTTGAAGATAAAATGCCAGTACCTGACAAAAGCCCTCCTCCACCATCAGTTAATTCCAGTGTGCCTGTGCCATTGATTATGCCAGAAGAATTTAAATCAACCGCTCCGTTAGCAGTGAGAACGATATCGGTGTTGATAGTGAGAGTAGAACCATCGATGACATTTACGCTAGCAGCAACAGCGTTGGCTGTCACTGTCACTGTAAAGTCACCACTGATTGTGGCTGAGTCCCCAGCTCCTGGTACTCCCGCGCCGCCCCAAGTGGCAGCGCTATTCCAATTACCGCTTTGCGTTGAGGTAAAACTGGCAGCATAAGCACGCTTAGTTCGACCGTTCAAATCAACTACCCCGTAAAATGCCAACGAGCCAATAACGAGAAACAATATAATATGATGAACAAGATTAGAAAAAATACTCAGATGCCATTTATAATACCATTTCCACTTTGCTCTAAGTTTTGCGTGAAGAGGCCTAAAAATCTTCCAACTTGTTTTTGTTGATTGCTGTATTCTTTTAATTTTTGAATCTAAAAATTCTTCTCTTTTTTTGAGATATTCTTGCTCTCGAGCTATTTCTTCTATTCCTTTTTTCTCAAAATTGTTCAACAGCACTATTTGATTCCCTCCAAAATCTTATTGCCTTTATCTACTTCCCCCTTTTTAGCATAGGATGAAGCCAGAAGCTTCAGGTAAGTTTTATTATCAGGGGATTTTACGAGTAGATCATTCAATAAATTTATTGAATCGTCATAGCGGTTATTTATATTATATAAAGTTACTAAATTGCCAACGCTATCCGTATTACCCTTTTCTATCGCAATTTTATAATATTTAATCGCATTTTCTGTGTCACCTTTGTCTCTATAACCGTTCGCAATATAATTAATCGTCATTATATTATCAGGATTAGATTCTGTTTGTTCTTGCCAAAGTTCCATCGCCTGATCAATTTTCTGATCACGATAATATAGATTTGCTAGATTCGTTCTCAAGTCATCTTGCTCTGGCTTTTTGCTCAATGCCTCGGCATAGTACTTTTCAGCTGAAGTGAAATCTTTATTCTTCTCTGCCTCTTCACCTTTCTTAACTAAAGTTTCATAAGAGTTGATTATTTTACTATCAGTAAATTTTTTGAAATACCCTTTTTCGGCTGCCAGCGACAGACCGGCAGCAATAACAATAATTGCGATAACAATAACAAAAATTGTAACTTTATGCTCAATGATTTTCTTCATCTTCCCTCCCTTAGTTTCTAGATAATGAGACTTAACTACTTCTTAGTAATGGTTATTCATACCTAAGCGCATCGAGCGGGTTCAATTTACTGGCTCGGCTTGAGGGGTAGAAGCCAGTCGCAATACCAACTATTATTGAAAAACCAACGATAATCAAAACAACATACGATGGGGTAGAAAATAATTTTTCTGGTTGGCCGCCAACACTTACCGCCAGAGCATTGATGATTATATTAGCAATTTTTCCAGCTAGATATCCAGAAGTTATTCCGATAATTCCACCAAAAAAGCTAATAAGAAATGATTCTACTAGGAACATTTTTCTAACAGCGTTGTTTTGCACACCAATCGCTTTCATGATCCCGATATCACGCGTTCTTTCCAACAAGGCAATCGTCATTGTATTGAACATTCCAATCGAAGCAACAATTAAGGCGATAGCTCCGAATGAAGCTAAGACAATCTGGACAATCTGGAAAAACTGGTAAATTTGTCCGATAGTGTCAGCTACCGAAGTGGCTTTATAACCTTTTGCTTGAATGGCTGATTTTATGTCTGGAATTACATCAGTATTTATAGCTTTTACTTTTGCGGAGTTATATGTCGTATCCTTTGTTATATTTGAGCTGACTGAGGTTAAAGGTAGATAGATAAAGGAGCTTGTATTATCGTCAATCACACCAGAAATTAGATATTTTAGTTCTTTTTTATCAATTTCTGATGAGTTGGGTTTTGCAAAATAACCGAAAAAAGTTGTCTCTTTGCCGAGCAAATCATCTTCTTTTGCATTTAAAGCCTTCATTAAGGCAGAGGAAATAACAATTTTGTTTTCATCATCAGCGAATATCCCTCCAGTTTGAGTCTTTATGCCATTTAAGGCAAAGTAGTCCTCATTTACTGCATATGCAACAGCGTCTGCTTTGTTGCTCTCATGCTCAATCTGGCCGGCAAGCGATAGAAGCGGGCTTGTTTTTTCGACATTATTTATTTTTTCAAACTCCGAAAGAATGGCCTGATTTAAAACAACAGAACCAGAAGCTGGCGTTACATCAAGAGCAGTGAGAGAGGATATTGAGCTAATTTTTTTAATAGATAGCGCTTGAAGACCGAAACCAAGTGAAACCAAAAAAACAATAGCGGCAATGCCAACAGAAATACCTAAAACAGTAAGGAGTGTTCTCATTTTGTTGGCAGTTAAATTCTTCCAAGACAATCTTATTATATCCGTAATTCTCATTTTTTGTCCTCTTTCTCTTCTTTTTCGTCTTTTTCATCTTTTTCATCTTTTTGAGGTTGAGTATTACGTTCTTTAATAATGTCTTTAAAATCAACATCCTTATGCTCATCTTGGTGCTCCTGCACTTCATTTGCCCTATTCTTTTGTTCTTTAACTATCATCCCATCTCGTAAATATATAACGCGGTGTGGATATTGAAGATAATCAGGATTATGCGTAACAAGGATAACAGTTCTTTTTGATTTTGAATTAAGAGTTGAAATAATTTCCATAACTTCGTCAGCCGACTTAGAGTCAAGATTGCCGGTTGGCTCGTCGCAAATTAGAATCCATGGATTCGTTGAAAGCGCACGGGCGATTGCCACTCTTTGTTGCTGCCCGCCTGACAATTCTGCTGGATGCTGTTTTAAATATTTTTTCAGCCCAACCAAATCAAGAAGATGAGCCGCCCGCTCCATTCTTCTACTGTATTTTTCACCGCCTGCTGCCATTGGCAAAGCTACATTTTCTTGAATTGTTAACGCTTTTAGCAGATTAAATTGTTGGAATACAATACCAATTTTTGATCGCCTATATTCAGTAATCTCTTTTTGTTTTTTCTTGTAAAGCGATTCCCCCCTAACCAAGACGTTTCCTTTTGTTGGACACTCTAAACCTGAAACAACATTTAATAACGTCGACTTTCCACAACCAGAAGGACCGAATAGAATAACATATTCACCGGCAGTAATATTTAAATTTACATCCTTCAGAATTTCTATCTCTTCTTTGCCAACAGTAAAATTCTTCTGGACATCTTTGAGTTCGATGACGTTTGATCTAGACATTGTCCCCTCTCTTTATATAGCTTCTGCTAACATTTTAACAAATTTTTTCAAATAATGAAACTATTGCTTGTGGAATTTATACAAAAAAATCGACCTTGTGAAGTCGATTTTTTTGTATAAATATATTTGATTGTTTTTTCTAGAAACGGGCGAAATGGGCGAAGGCTTTGTTTGCTTCTGCCATTCTGTGCGTATCTTGTTTTTTCTTAATCGCAGAGCCTTCTCCGTGAAATGCATTAACAAATTCGGCTGCTAGTTTCTCTGCCATAGGTCTGCCTTTTCCATCTCGAGCAGCATTGATAATCCATCTCATAGCTAAAGTATTGCGCCTATCTTTCGAAACTTCAACAGGAACTTGATAGTTTGCGCCACCAATTCTTTTACTTTTTACTTCAAGAATTGGACCGACGTTCTTTAAAGCTTGTTCAAAAACTTCCATCTCTCCAGTTTTTAACTTTTCACTGGCAGACTTCAGCGATTCGTAAACGATTTGCTCTGAAACGCTTTTCTTGCCATTTAGCATTATATAGTTAATAAATTTGGTCAGCGTAACGCTGTCAAACTTAGAATCTGGTTCTAATCGGTGTTTTTTAGTTTTTGAGTTTCCTCTTGCCATGTTTCAGTAGTAAGTTGTAAGTGAATCAGTTGTAAGTTTTACCTACCTGAACACTTATTTACTTAATCCTTATTAACTTATTTACTAGTCGTTTGACTTTTTAACCCCGTACTTGCTGCGAGCTTTTTTGCGGTCCTTTACACCAGTTAAATCAAGCTTGCCTCTAACAATATGATATCGCATACCAGGAAGGTCTTTTACACGGCCGCCTCTGATTAAGACTACGGAGTGCTCTTGAAGTTGGTGCCCTTCTCCGCCGATGTACGCGTTTACTTCCATTCCATTAGTCAACCTAACTCTAGCAAATTTTCGCAAAGCTGAGTTTGGTTTTTTAGGAGTCATTGTCCCAACTTTAATACAAACTCCACGCTTTTGAGGACAACCATTATTGATCTTAACAGGTTTGTTTTTTAAATAATTGAATGTAGTCTTTATAGCGGTAGTTTTGGTTTTGTTTTGGGCTCTAACTCGGCCTTTTTTAACTAATTGATTGATTGTTGGCATATTGTCGTCTTTACTTTATTTAACTTAATCAGGATAACATATTTTTTACTTATGGTCAATTCTTCACAATCCGCTTATTTGTTTTTCTCTCTTAGTCGTGCACTCTCAGTAAGACCAGTACCTGCAGGAATAAGCTTTCCAATGATAACATTCTCTTTAAGACCTCTCAAGCGGTCAGTCTTTGCAGAAGTTGCTGCTTCAATTAATACCGAGGTTGTTTCCTGGAAAGATGCTGCAGAGAGAAAGCTTTCTGTCTTAAGAGCGACGCGAGTAATCCCCATAATAATATCCTCGTAGTCAGCTTTTTTCTTCCCTGCTTTTTCAAGTTTATCATTCACAATATCCACATCAACCCTATTCACAACCTGACCAGCTAGATAATTTGAACTTCCGGCAGAAGTAATTTTAACCTTGCTAAGCATTAATCTTACGATCACTTCAACGTGTTTATCATTAATATCCTGTCCTTGTGATTCATAAATCATTTGGACTTGCTTAATGATATAGTTTTGTGTTGTTGCCCGTCCTGCTAGCTTTAAGCTTGCTGCTAGGTCAAAGTGTCCCTCGGTTAACGGTTGGCCTTTAGCAACTTCATCACCATCTTTTATCTTAAGTTGAGCTACTTTAGGTAAGCTATATTCCCTGGAAATATTCCCGCTGCTCTTAACAATTGCTTTTTTGCCGTTAATTGCTACTTCGCCAATTACCTTACTTCTGATTGGCTTTTCGTCCTTTGACTCTGCGATTATTTGTTTGGCTTTAACCTTTTCGCCATCTTGGATGCTCCATTCATACCCGGATGGAAGCTCAATCACTTCGGATTTTTCACCCTTGCCAACCACCGTTACAACAACACCGTCTTTTTCAGTTCGAATGGTGGCTTTCCCGGCAACATCTGAAAGAATAGCAGGTTTCTTTGGCATTCTAGCTTCAAAGATTTCTTCGACACGAGGAAGGCCTGAAGTAATATCCTCTCCAGCTGCACCACCAGTGTGGAAAGTACGCATAGTCAACTGTGTTCCTGGCTCACCAATTGCCTGAGCGGCAACAATACCTACTGTTGCGCCTTCTTCTACAAGTTTACCGGTTGCAAGATCCAAACCGTAGCATTTCTTACAAACGCCTCGATCTGTTTGACAGCCAAGAAGTGAGAAAATCTCGATTTCTTCAACTCCAGCACTGTTTATTTTCTCAAGATCAGCTTCGGTTATCATTGCATTAGCTTTAACACCTGCAACATCCTTGGCTAAAACTCTACCGATAATGTATTTGTCCCATTTTTCACCTAAGTCTTCATAAAACTTTCGGGAGATCGTGCGAGACTTAGTTGTGCCACAATCGTCTTCAAGAATAACCGTATCTTGAGAGACGTCTACAAGTCTTCTTGTTAGATATCCTGCTTCTGAAGTTCGAAGAGCTGTGTCAGCTCGGCCTTTTCTAGAACCGTGAGTTGAAACGAAATATTCAAATACTGAAAGGCCTTCTTTAAAGTTTGATTTAATCGGCAGCTCGATAATTTCACCGGTTGTGTCTGCAACTAAACCTTTCATGCCGGCAACTTGAATCATCTGGGCAACATTACCTCTAGCGCCAGAGGTCATAACAATAAACAGATCGTTTTCTTTTGAATACTGCTCCATCATATCTTTCTCAATCTGACTTTGAGCATCCATCCATAAATCAATTGTTTTTGCATATCTTTCCTCGTCTGTAATAAGACCTCTTTGATATTGCTTGTCGATAATTGCCAATTTGTCTTCAGATGCCTTCAAGATTGTCGGTTTAGTCGAAGGAACATGAATATCATCAACCGCAAAAGTTAAACCCGATTTTTGAGCGAATTTAAAGCCAATATCTTTAAGATCATCGACAAACTGAGCTGTTCTTTCGGTGCCCAATTGGCGATAGATCTTGTCTACCAATTTTGAAATTGCTTTTTTATTAAACACATCGTTAATGAAACCCAGTTCGTCTGGAATAATTTCATTAAACAGGATCCTTCCAACTGAGGTCTCCGTAATTTCACCGTTGTTTAACCTAACTTTTATCTTTGCGCCTAGATCGAGATTTCTACTATCGTAGGCAGAAATGGCTTCGTTTTCAGACGCGAATACCATACCTTTGCCCTTAGCATTCTCTTCAAGTTTAGTAATATAAAAGCTTCCGAGAATCATGTCATACGAAGGAGTTACAACGGGGTCGCCCGACGCAGGCTTTAAAAGGTTGTTGGCTGAAAGCATGATAGTTCTTGCTTCTTCCTGAGCCTTATCAGACAAAGGTACATGGACAGCCATTTGGTCTCCATCGAAGTCAGCATTGAAAGCAGCGCAGACTAGAGGATGAATTTGGATGGCTTTACCTTCAATAAGAACTGGTTGGAATGCTTGAATGCCTAATCTGTGAAGAGTAGGAGCACGGTTTAATAACACGTGTCTGTTTTTGATTATCTCTTCGAGAATATCCCATACAAAAGGCTCTCCCTTTTCAATCAATCTGGTTGCATTCTTTACATTATGAACATATCCATCAGAAATAAGTCTTCCAATTACAAACGGTTTAAATAGTTCTAAAGCCATAATCTTTGGAAGACCGCATTGGTTAAGTTTTAACTTTGGGCCGACAACAATAACAGAACGTCCCGAATAATCAACACGTTTACCAAGCAAGTTTTGTCGGAAACGTCCTTGCTTGCCGCGAAGCATATCAGATAAAGATCTCAATTTTCTTTTACCGCCGGCAGAAGAAGCTACTTTGCCTTTTCGAGCCGAGTTATCAATTAACGCATCCACAGCCTCTTGAAGCATTCTTTTTTCATTTCGACAAATTACTTCTGGAGCTCCCTGTGAAATAAGTCTTTTCAATCTATTGTTTCGGTTTAAAACTCTTCTATAAAGATCGTTCAAGTCTGAAGCAGCAAATCGTCCGCCATCAAGCTGGACCATTGGTCTTAAGTCTGGTGGAATAACTGGAAGTCTTGTCAGAATAAGTGACGCAGGCTCAATATTTGCGTTCTTAAGGTTGGTCAATGTTCTTAGTCTTTTGAGTGCTTTGCCCCGCGCCAAACCGATTTGTTTTTTAGATGACTCTCTTGCTTTTTCAATTTCTATAGTTAAATCAAGGTTTTTCAAAAGCTTAAGAATCGCTTCTGCTCCAATGCCAACATCAATTATCTGACCATACTTCATGTTTAATTCATGATATATTTGTTCAGAAATGATTTTACCAACTTCTAGGCCGCCAAGTTCATTTTTTGCAGTTTTGTAAGCAAGATCTACTTCCTCTTTTGTAACATCTAGAGTTTTATCTGGATTCTTAAGTTCTTCCAAATATTCTTTATATTCTTTCTCCAAACCTTCCAAACTAGCATTTCGCAAATCTTCATTAACATTTAGTATGGCAAAGCTTGCAAAATAAACTACCTTCTCCAAGTCGGAAGTGGTCATATTCAAAATCATTGAAATAGTGCTTGACGCCCCTTTTGAATACCAAATGTGAGCAACCGGAACGGCCAAATCAATATGACCTAATCTTACACGTCGAACTGAAGATCTGGTTACTTCAACACCACACTTATCACAAATAACACCTTTGTATCGGATTTTGCGATATTTTCCACAATAACATTCCCAATCTTTGGTCGGGCCAAAAATCTTTTCGCAGAACAACCCGTCTCTTTCTGGTTTTTGCGTACGATAGTTGATTGTTTCAGGCTTTAAGACCTCTCCGTGCGACCATGATAATATGTCTTCCGGCGAAGCAACAGAGAGTTGTATCGCATCAAAATCGGTCACGTTCACCTGATCTTTTACCTCTAAATTTGCCATATATGCTCCTATAGTAATATAAGTCCGCTTTATAAATTCTCTTCAACTTCCTCAGAAACGATATCTTCTTCTTCAGATGTTTGTTCAGCTGCAATTTCGGTCAACTTTTCATCTATGTCGTCATCTTCTGGTTGTAAATCTTCTTCGCCGGATAAAGCTTGCGGCGCTGAAGCAGACCTAATGGTTTCTTCTTCATAACCAGGCTCAATCTTAGGCGCAAGCAAGTCAACCTTCAAACTTAAACTCTGAAGTTCCTTGATCATAACGTTGAAAGCTTCAGGAATTAATGGTTTTTGAATCTTCTCACCCTTAATGATCGACTCGTAAGTTTTACTTCTTCCAACCACGTCGTCAGATTTAATGGTTAACATTTCTTGTAATGTATGAGCAGCACCGTATGCTTCCAAAGCCCATACTTCCATTTCTCCGAAACGCTGACCGCCGAATTGGGCTTTGCCGCCCAAAGGCTGTTGGGTGATCATCGAGTAAGGACCTACGCTTCTAGTATGCATCTTGTCGTCAACTAAGTGATGAAGCTTCAATATGTACATTATTCCGACTGTTGATTTTCGAGCAAACGGTTCACCTGTTTCACCATCAAAAAGCTGCATCTTACCGTCTTCCGGCAAACCTTCTTTCTTCAATCTATCTTTAATTTCGTCTATTTGAATACCTTCAAAAGCTGGAGTTGCAATCTTGTACCCGCCTTTCATCGCAGCAAGGCCAAGATGAGTTTCAAGAATCTGTCCGACATTCATACGAGAAATAACACCTAGCGGGTTCAAAACTACGTCTACCGGTCTCCCATCAGGCAAGAATGGCATATCTTCCGCTGGAAGAATCACTGAAATAACACCTTTGTTGCCGTGACGTCCAGCAAGTTTGTCACCGATTGATATTTTTCTAAGTTGAGCTACAGACACTTCGACCAATTGATAAACACCAGCCGGTAATTCATCTCCGCTTTCTTTGGAGAAAATTTTTACATCAACGACTTTTCCATACTCACCATGAGGCAGTCGAAGCGATGAGTCGCGAACGTCTTTCGCTTTTTCACCAAAGATTGCTCTTAAAAGCTTTTCTTCCGAAGTTAGTTCCGTTTCACCTTTAGGAGAAATTTTACCAATTAAGATGTCGCCCGATTTGACCTCAGCTCCGATTCGAATAATTCCAAGCTCATCCAGGTTGGATAGTGCTTCTTCAGAAACATTCGGGATATCTCGGGTTAAAATTTCAGGACCAAGCTTTGTATCTCGAACTTCAATAGAATATTGTTCGATGTGGACTGAAGATAAAACGTGATCTTTTACCAGGCGGTTAGAAATAACTACAGCATCTTCAAAGTTATTTCCGCCGAATGACATGAAAGCAACCAACAGGTTCTGGCCTAAGGCTAATTCACCCTGATCAGTTGCTGAGGAATCAGCAATAACCTGTCCAGCTTTAACCTTGTCTCCCAAATTGACAATTGGTCTTTGGTTGATTGAAGTTCCTTGGTTTGATCTGACAAATTTCTCTAGATAATATTCTTTATTTTCACCATTTTTATCTTTAACTCGTATGAGGTTTGAAGAGACATGATTTACTTCGCCATCAGATTCTGCAACTGCAATCTGGCCTGAATCTTTGGCTGCATTTGCTTCCATTCCAGTACCAACCATTGGAGAATCAGGACAAATAAGTGGAACTGCTTGTCGTTGCATATTTGAACCCATCATCGCTCTTGCGCCATCGTCATGCTCTACGAACGGAATCAATGAAGTAGCGATAGAAACAATCTGCCTTGGGGAAATGTCCATATATTGGACTTCGCTAGCATCTTCGATTTCCGGCTCGCTATATTTTCGAACGATAACACGTTTATCTTTAATATAATCATCCTCGCCAATTTCAACAGATGCTGGAGCAATAATTGCTTTTTCTTCAGTACCTGCATCAAGATAGGCTATTTCATTTGTTACTCTGGCTTTTCCATTTTCGATTTTAACTTTTCGATAAGGAGTCTCTAAGAAGCCATAGTCATTAATTCTTGAATAACAAGCGAGATAACTAACCAAACCAATGTTTGGACCTTCTGGAGATTCAATTGGACAAATTCGGCCATAGTGAGTTGAATGAACGTCTCGGACTTCAAAGCCGGCTCTTTCTCTAGAAAGACCGCCTGGCCCAGTAGCTGATAAGGTTCTTTTATGCTCAAGCTCAGATAAAGGATTGGTCTGGTTCATAAACTGAGAAAGCTGCGAAGAAGCAAAAAATTCCTGCAAAGCCGCAACCACTGGTCTTGAGTTGACGAGTGCCGAAGGAGAAATTTCTACTGGATCAGAAATGCTCATTCTATCTTTAACAATTCTTTCAACACGAAGAAGACCGACTCTAACTCGCCCTTGAATAGATTCGCCTACTGCTCGAATTCTTCGATTTTTCAAGCTGTCTGTATCGTCCGGCTGCGCCCCTGGAGTATTGTTTAATCGAATAACCTCTCGAATTACCTCTACGATATCTTCTTTTCTTAAGATTCTATTCTCTGGAACATTTTCTATATCGACATCTAATCGTTGATTAACTTTATAACGGCCGACTCTTCCCAAATCATATCTTTTAGGATTAAAGAACATCGCTTCAATAAATTGTTTTGCAGATTCAGCCGTAGCCAGGTCGCCAGGTCTAATTCTTTTATAAGTTTCAACTAAGCCTTCTTCATAGTTCGAAGCAGGATCTTTAGCTAATGTTGAATCAATATATTTTAGTTCTTCGTTATCATCTACATTTGCGAATAAAGCTTTAATTTCTGAGTCATCACCAAGTCCAAGAGCTCGGAGAAAAGTTGTGATAGGAATTCTTCTTTTTCTGTCAACTTTTACAGAAATTACTCCTTTGGAGTTAGTTTCGATTTCAAGCCAAGCGCCTCTTGACGGAATAACTTTTGCGCCAAAATAATTTTCGCCGTTAACTTTATCGGCAGTAAATAGAACACCATAGGATCTAACGATCTGTGAAACAACAACTCTTTCAACACCGTTAATAATGAAGGTGCCGCAATCAGTCATTAGAGGAAAATCGCCCAAAAATACTTCCCCGTCTTTAATCTCTTTCGTTTTTTTATTTAAAAGAGATACTTTTACTCGCAAAGGAGCTTTGTAGGTCAGATTTTTCTCTCTGGCTGTTTTTTCGTCAACTTTTGGCTTTTCTAGGTAGTAGTTGCTAAAGCTTAAAGAGTAAAGCTCTCCAGTAAAGTCTTCGATCGGAGAAATCTCGTCAAATAATTCTCTTAACCCCTCCTTGAAGAACCA
>Ga0172381_10005238_pt1 | contig 13223 bp, 17 predicted proteins | sample Leawel6488metaG_FD_119754 | JGI IMG/M metagenome (GOLD analysis project Ga0172381, IMG submission 119754) | Leachate microbial communities from a municipal landfill in Southern Ontario, Canada - Leachate well 64-88 metaG | ecosystem: Engineered > Solid waste > Landfill > Unclassified | place... | reverse complement strand
ATCATACGATACAGCAGGTACACAGCGTGTTCAGATTTTAAGTGATGGTTCAGGTTGGCTTGGTTCTTCATCATCAATATTTTGGGGTGCAGACGGTTCACTAACAGTTGATGCTTTGAAAGTTTCAGGTACATTATCGGCCGCAACTATTGCTGCAGAAAATATTAATGCAGGTAGTTTTGTTGTTAGCTTATTGATGGGTGGTGGTGGTTCATTAAAGTCAGCGGCTACTGGTCAACGTGTTGAAATTATACCTACAGGTATAGATGTATATGGTGGTAAATTTAGAATATTATCAATGGATGCTTCACCTGTTACACAAGTTGAAACAGATGCTACAGGGCGTCTTACTGCAGGGGTAGGTACTGTAATTCTATCAGTATCAGGTATTCAGATTAATGGTCAAAAATTAATTTTAGCTAATTCTGCAGGAGTAGGTGGTGCTGCTATTTATCTGGATGATTCATTTGTTCTTAGATTAGATTCTTGGAGTTATGCTAAAATAAAGAGTCTTTATCCTGTTGATAACAATGCTAGAAATTTGGGGAGTGCTGCAGATGTATTATGGTGGTGGAATGCATATATAACTAATGTAAATTCTCAGTATATTTTTACGAATAATATACAAGAATATTCAGCTGGTTCAGGTACGACTTTTGGTACCAAATTGATTGCATCTTATAAATTAAAAATACCTGTTGGGACGGATTTATATTAAACAATATACAGCTATTATAATATACTTAGGGTAAGAATATAATAGGAGAATTACGATTAAGAATATACTTTTAGTTATTATTTTTCTTTTGTCCTTATGTTTAGGTGGATGTTCTACTGAATCTCGTTCATTTCATGTTACTGTTGATAATCCTGTTACAGTTACGCAAACAGTAACACAGCCTGTTACAGTAACTACTATTAAAACTGTAGTAGTTACTCAAACTAGTATAATAGTACCAACTAGTACTACAACAAAACCGACAACTACCGAGGTAAAAAAGATTATGAGTAATAAAGAAACAATATATTATGCTACTTTATTAGATTTTCAATCACATATTGCTTGCAACTATCGTGAAGGAGAGATACTTCATTTGATTCTAACTGTTAGTGATATTTTAGGTAGTAATTTAGTGTTTTATTTTGATACAAAAGAAGATGGGGGTATTTTTGCTTCTGCAAGATTACCTTTGTTTAAAGACGTAAAAATTGGAGATACTATTTCATTTTCTGGTATAGTAAATGGTAATAGTAATAAAAATATAGTTTTAGCGCAATGTAAACCGGAATAAAAAGAACTTTATAATGGCTATATTAATTACATATTTTGATACAGGTTTTGGGGTGACAAATGGTGGGGCAGGTGTTTATAGAATAAATGGGCACGGGTTTGCACCTACTCCTGATCCTTCTGGTGGGCAGTCTTGGAATCTTTGGACAGAGCCAATTGTTGGTAATGCAGGTATATATAATCAGACCGATACATTTGATCTAACAGGTTTTGGCTGGGGTTTAGAGGTTATAGCTGCTTTAGCAAATTTTAGAACTACATTAGAAAGTGATTTTGTATCAGCTACAATGTCTATTAAAGATTTTACTGGTACCACTGTATTGACAGGAACTCTTTATTATGATATGCATTCATGGGATGAGTTTGATCAAGGTTGTATTTCGTGGATAGGTTATGTTGGTGCAGGACATGAAATATGGGGTAATGGTCGTTATACTGTAAAAATTTTATTTTATTCTTATACTGAAGGTCTTCAATATGGTCCTTTTGAAACTGTGTTTTGGGTAACAAATTATAGTTACTTAGATGAAGTTATTTCAGGGTATATATGGATAGAAGGAGAAAATCTTTGTTATACAGGTAAAGTTTCTGTTCAGTCGGGTACTTTTTCTGAAAGTAAGGTTGTATGTATGCATGATGGTTCTACGTATGGCTTTGTTGGTGTTGATAAGGCTGGGGCAATGTGGCTTGAGGATGTTGGAAGAATAACTTATATTGATTCAGAGGGTTATAAACGAAGAACAAAAATGGGAGATAAATATGGGTCTCCTCAATATGTTGGAGAAATTCCCAGTACTCCAGGTGTACAGTATGCGGGTACGATATATGTGAATACTGAAGGTTATATTAGTATTATTTCTTCTGATGGTATTAAATATAGAATTGGTGCTGGTTATATTTATTCTGGAGATTATCAATGAGGAGTCATTATGGCCTTAATAGTTGAAGAAAATAACAAAAAACGTAATTTAATTATTCTAGAAATAGTAGTCTCTAAAGATAGAGAGCATTCTACGAAATTCTTTGCTTTACGGCCATTAAAAGAAAATGAACCTCCTTCTTGGGGTATAAATATTAAATATTTGATTTTTGATTCTGTAGAAGATTTAAGTAGTACTTCTCCAGGAGAAGTCGTATTTTCAGTTTCTGAAATACCGAATGGTTCAATTTTAGATTTTGCATATACTAAAATAAAAGAAATGATTCGTGAGTATAAAGATTGTAAACATATTGAGGATAAGAAATTTAACTTTCATAAAAAATCAAAAGTAACGGGGGTGAAGTAAATGGTAGAACAAAAAACATTAGGTTGTATATTATCTCCATGGGATAATCGTAATCTGGCTTATGCAATAAGACCACCTACACTTGAGGAAGCAGAAGCAATACCAGAAGAATACGATGGTCTTGCTAATTATTGTTATTGTACAGGTAACCAAGGCTCAGTGGGTTCATGTACAGGTTGGGGTGCAAAAGCTGTAAAAAATGCAATTGTTCGATTAAATGATAAGAAAGAGATTGAATTTTCAGCAGGTAGCATATATTATCATGGTAGATTATTATGTGACCCCCCTCTTCCTGAAGAATCTGAGGGTGCATATTGTATAGCTATTATGAAATGTTTGTCAAAAATTGGTGCTACACCAGAACTTTTTTCACCTACGGATACTTCTTCTCCATTTAGAGTTAATGATCAAGAAGGTTGGGAATCTGAAGCTACAAAATATAAAATAGCTGAATATCATTCAGTAACAACTGATGAAGCTTCTTTAAAAGCTGCATTATATGGTATAACTTTTGAGCAACCTTATAAAATGGAAGACGGTTCTCCTGGTAAATGTCCCCTATATGTTGCAATACCAGTCTATGATTCTGTGTATAATCCTATACAAGGTAAGGCTTCAATCCCAAAGCAAGGTGATAAATTATACGGTTATCATGCAGTAGCAATTAGAGGTTGGAAGAAAATAGAAGATGTACCATATTGGGTAATGGTAAATAGTTGGGGTACTAATTATGGTGATAATGGTTTATGTTATTTACCTATAGGTTATCCAATTAGTGAGGCATGGTTAGTAACTGATGATCCCGCTTCATGTTTTCCAGAGCCTCAACCAAAACCACCTATAAAAAAGAATGTATTTATTGTAATTATGGAAACAATAATTACAATCATCAAAAATATATTTAGGAAGAAGTAAAATATGTGGACTGAAGAACAACTAAAAAAGAAATTGGCTGATTCCACTGCACATCTTCAAGCAGTTGTAGCAAAGATTAATAACTACTCTACTGAAATCAGTAAATTAAATCTAAAGAAAGAAGAAGAAATGCAAGAAGCCTTAAGATTAGATGGTGAAGTGCGTATACTTGCACAACAAGTTGAAGGTGATAAAAATGTTGCTGGAGCAAAAAATGAAAATAAAGTGTGAGCATTGCGGTGAAGAAAGCTTAATGGATGTTAGAAGAGGTACACATAAAAAGACCCAAACACGCAGAATGGAGCGTTGTCCTCATTGTGGTCGAAAAGTATTTGTACCTATTATCCAAAGATATACAGATGATGAAGCTTTTCAGATATAGTCGATATCTGTCGAACCAACTAGTATAATAATGAAAGTGAGGTACATTAATGACGGCCGAATTTCTTTACACCCTTTTGCCTGGCGGCCCATTTAATATTCAATTCGTATTCGATCAAATAAGAGATTATTCCCCTCGTCAACGATTCCCCAAACCAAAATACCCATTGCATGATATGCTTAATGCCTGGTATGAATTAACAAGAAAAGATAAGATAGTTATTATAAATGGAACAACTGCAACAAAAAGTAAAATGTGAAATAAATTGTCGTACTCTTAGAAATTATTTTACAAGTGGTTATTATCTAAAGTTCTGGGAATACTATCCAGACGAAAAGATTGGTCAAGAATTAATGCTATTAAAAAGACTTTTAAGTAAGTATTCTCCATATACAATACTTGAAGCTATAGATTTATTTATCAAAAACACCACAAAAGATAAAACTGCAATTACATATTTTTCAACTTCAAAAGTCTTCAACTCTAAATTTAGAAATCTTATTAAAATAGACGAAATTGTAAAATACAAAAGATACCTTCCTTTTTATGATGAGGATGCTGTAATTGTTGGAGAACTTCTTCAAGAATTTTCAAGTTATGCTAATGCAAATTCTTTATCTCAAGAAGAACTTAATAGAAAAGACGAAATAATTAAATTATTAGAGAGGATAGATATAAAGCGTGCAGAAAGACTTGGAAGAGCGTGCCTTATCATTGATCAAGGATCCGAAGACATTTAATGAATTACTTAAACATGGGGTTACCTCAGAATGTTTCGTGTTACATCAAGAATTATTTGATTTCATTTCAACCTATTATCATAAGTATAGTTCTGTACCTGCTGAAAAAATAATAATTTCTGATTTTCCGGATTTTGAATATAAAAATGATGTTAAGATTGAAGAGACAAGATTTCTCGCAGATGAATTAGTTAAATCTAATATTCAAAGAAAATCAATACGAATTATTAATGATGCTTCTGATCAAATTACAATAGATCCATATGGTACAATAGAATCTGTAATTAGTAAACTTTCAAATGTACGTAGAAAAATAACTGATTCAAGAAGTTTTACAGATAAAGATGCTCTAAAAAGATATGAATTAGTTTTAGCAAATAAAGAAAAAGTTGGTAGAGGAGTTACATTAGGTTTAAAGACTGGTATCAGTGTTTTTGATGATAAATATATAGGATGGCAACAGGGTGATCTTATAGCTATTATTGGAAGAATGGGTATCGGAAAATCGTGGCTTTTAATTTATTCTGCTTGTGTAAGTTATCTTGAAGGTAAGCGAATTTTATATATTTCACCAGAAATGTCTATTCCTGAAGTAGAACTTCGGTGTGATACAATTATTGGTACATTACAAGGACATAGATTTTTAAATGATGGTTTACAGCGAGGCAGTGTAGATTTTAGAGAGTACAAAGAATTTTTAACTGGGTTAACCTCAAGAAAAGATTGGTTGACTGTAGATTCTTTTAATGGTAATAATTTTAATCTTGGAGGAATAACTAGTCTTTCTGATGAATTTTCTCCAGATCTTATTTGTATAGATGGTATTGGATTACTTGATTCAAGAAATAAAGAAGCTTGGCAAGCTGTTAAAGAACTTTCATATGGTATAAAAAATTTAGCACAGACAAGAAAACTTGTAACAATGGTTACTTCACAGGTCAATAGAGATACATTAACAAAAGATGTTAACCCCGGTATGCCTGGTCTTGAGAATATCTATATGGGTGATGCCGTTGGCCAAGCCGCTTCAGTAGTCATTGCAATGAATCAAGACATAAATAAACCAGATGTACGATTTATCACAATCCCCAAAAGAAGAAATTTACCTGCGATTAATAAGCCTCTTCAAATTAAGTTTTCAGTAAATGAGGGTTTAATCTCTGTATGAACTATACAAAAGATAGAGAACTTATTTCTCAATTAGAAGAAATTGGTGTAAAAATTATAGATAAAAACAAACGAAATATACCCGGAGTTTGTCCTAATCCTAAACATTTAGATAGTCATCCAAGTTTCTTTTTTGATCTTGATACTCAGTTATTTCAATGCTTTGGTTGTAATTTAAAGGGTAGAGGTATTAACAAACTTAGATACCAAGTCACCGGTATTTTAGTAAATATTCAAGAAAGTAAAATACAAAAATGGGATAGGATTGAGTTAAAGAAAAAACGTACACCTTCAATAAAAGATTTACCACCTGCTTTAAATAATGAAGGGGAAATTTATCTTTTAAGCAGAGGCTTTACATCAGAAACTATAAAGAACTGGGGTATGAGATTCGATAAACTTAGAGATTCAATAATGATCCCTCTTGAAAAGATGGGTTATGTAGAAAGATTTCTTCATGCTAAGAAAGGTGAGTTAAAATATAAATATGTACCTGGTTCTGATATTGATTTAGATTTATTTGGTATTAGTAAATACAATGAATTAGGTTTCTTAAAACCTAGTGCAGCTATTTTAGTTGAAGGGTCATTAGATGCAATCTGGTTACATCAATTGGGATATACTACTGCACTTGCTTTATTACATCCCGATATATCATTAGATCAAATAAAAGTTTTGAAAGGTGTAACTAGTATAGTATATATATTGTTAGATAATGATGCAGGAGGTTTAAACACAGAAGAAAAAATATATCAAAAGTTAAGAAACAATAGTTTTATCGTAAAAAAATGTAGATTACCTCTTGAAAAAGACCCGAATGATTGTACAAAAGAACAAATAGAAGAAGCATTAAAAAATGCAAAATAAAAAGGAGAAAAAGTAAAAACATGTTAAAAGGAATGGATGTAATTAAAGAAAAATCTCAAGAAGCACAAGCAACTTCAGGTAAGAATAGGATACGCTGGTTAATCATTAAGGAAGGTGAGGTTGCCTTACTTCGGTTCCTTACTGATAAGGAAGATATAATTCAAGCAGAAATGCATTCTGCAAAAAAAATTACTCCTAAAGGGGAGTATTATATTAAAGTTTATTGCAAGATGCAAGATAATCAACCTTGTGAGCAGTGTGCTGGTGGTATATCAAAAGGGCCGATGTATTTCTTATGGGCGTATGTCTATGAGATATTCCATAAATCACAGAATCCAAAATTAGCTCAATATCCTGATGCGGATAAGTGGGAAAGAGTTACTGTTAAAGATGTGCCTTACTATAAAGAAACAGTAAATGGGCCTATGGTTTTCAGAACCGGGCCTGGTAAAGATCAGAAATATAAGAATATGCTTGTCAATTTTTCTGATGAATATGGTACATTATGTGATAGAGATTACAAATGGCTTAGAACGGGTGGTTCAAAAGAAACTACTGATTACAGTTTAATTTCAAAAGATCCAAAGAAGATTTCAAAAGAAGTTGTTGACGTACGTGAGTCAATACCAGAACTTGGTGATGTTGTTTCAGGGAAATTAAATTCATTATCTTCTGAAGAAAATGCTTCAACAACAGAAAAAGAAAAGACTGAGCCTACTGAAGAAGATTTGTTCTAAGGAGTAAGATAGCATGGCTAAGATTTCAATTGAGATGAGTTATACACTAGATTATACCAATAAGATAATTTCATTTGGTAAGATTACTGCAAAAGTTGAAGAGATTGATCTTGATAAAGATGCAGAAGAGCAGTTAGCTAATTATGAGAAGACTATGGAAGCTGCTTCTACTCAAGTACATAAATATCTTAAAGGTAAAGTAATGAAAGTTTTTGAAAAGAAGAGTACAAGTAATGACTAAAAAAGTCGTGATTACTGGTTCTGGAATATCAGCTCTTTTTACCGCATGGGCTTGCGAACAAGAGAAAGATGTAGAATTTAAACTACTTTCGAAATCGGTTCAAAAACCTAAAGTAGTCGGCTTTCAGTACCTTCATGGGTCATGTGATCTCTCTGTTAGAAAATCAATTCTTGAAGAGAAGACCATTCAGAATAATATAGCTCCTCAAATATGTTCAGATTTATACTCATTAAAGGTTTATGGTAAGCCTGGTATAAAGAATAGCATCGATAAAATAAATGAAATTCATCCAATCTGGGATCTTAGCCAAGCTGTTGATTATCTATGGGAAAAATATAAAGATAAAATTGAATACAGTGTAATTGCTACAAAAGAAAATTTTAATAAAATACCAGCTGATATAATATTTAATACGATACCTTTAAATGTTTTTGAATTTCACGATTGTTCTTGTACTACTGCATATGTAACAACATTCCCTGTAAAAAGTAATTTAAACCAAGTATATTATGATGTATTACCAGAAAGTTCTACTTATAGATTTGGTATAATATTTGGTAATTTATTTATAGAATCAACAAAATACACAGATTATTCAATACATGTACAAAAAGTAATTTCAAATCAATATATTCCAGAATTTCCTGCTAGAGTAATTAATGTAGGTAGATATGCAGAATGGAATAAAGATGTCCTTGTATCAGATGTATATTATAGAGTTAGACAGGTTTTAAATGGAAAAAAGATTTAAAGAACAGCAAGTTTTTACTGAAGATGTATTGACCAAAAAAGGTGCTAAATTTCCTCTTACTGAAGAGGATCAAGTAAAATGGTCAAAAGAATATGTCCTTAATCTTCTGTCAGAATTGAATGATTTATTGAATCAGTTAGATTGGAAGTCACACTGGTCAAATCATTCAACTATCATTAAAAGTAATGTAGGAATAGAGATAGTAGATCTTCAGAAATATGTATGGGGATTAACTAAAATCTGGGGCTTTAGTGAAGAAGATTTTCTTAAATATTACGATATGAAGACTGCTATGGTGACTTCAAAGTGGGGGCAAGAAAATCTTCTTGGTACTTTAGCAAAATGTGATAAAGTTTGTGTTATTGATATTGATGGTGTATTGGCAACTTACCCTGAATTTTTCTTAGATTGGGTAAAAAATACTTATAATGAAAAGATTGATAAAAAAGATGTTATTAAATGGGAGCATTACAAACATTTATATAGAGAATCTGGAATCAAATCAGTAATGCCATTTATAACTGATTCACGAAAGGCTTTGAAGAAATTATATGATTTAGGTTATGTAATTGTCTTATTAACAAATCGACCTGCTTCTAAATACCAGAGAATATATGGTGATACATTAAATTGGTTACAATCTAGTCAGATGCCTTATGATTATATATTTTGGGCAGCCGACAAAAAGATTTTAGAAATTGCAGAAAAATGTAAGAACATAAAATTTGTTGTTGATGATAATAAAGAAACATGTAAAGAGTTCAATTCTGCAGGTATAAAGGCATACCAATACGGTAAAGATATAAAAAATTTATTAGATATAGATGAATTAAAGGAGAAGAACAATGAAAAGTGAAGAAATAGAAAAACTTCGTACAGTAATGGGTACAAATCCAAAAGAAAAGACACCTCTAATTACGAAATTTTATGAAGGTGTAAGAGGAATTAAAGTAGAATTATATGATCGTCCTATGAACCCATATAGAGCTATTTTTAATATGGCTACAGCTACTTGGGGTACAGAGATGAATAAGTGGTCAAAAACTACTCCTGAAGCAAGATACTGGGTAGTAAAAGCCGTCTTGGAATTTAGAAGTCTTCCGAATGCAATGGAAACTTCTTCATTTACATTTGGTGTAGAGGGTGCTTCACGATCATCATTTGACCAGGTTGCAAGAGCAAGGATTGGAGTTGTAATCGGTTCAATGGGTTGGAGAGATAATGATCATAGTGATATAGGTTTTAGGGTACCTCAAGAAATCTGGAATGATAAATTAGCATGTGAAAGATTCCAAAGATCTTGTGAAGAAGCAAAATTTAATTATCATTGGTTAGTGTCACAAGGACAAGCAAGTTGGCAAGATGCAAGAGCATTTTTACCTATCTCTGCCTGTCATTCATATACCATAGCATTTAATTATATGGCTTTACGTAATTTTGCAAATAAACGTCAGAAATTCTGTGAGCAATCTGATACAGTTGCTACAGCTTGGTTAATTAGGGAGAGAGTCAAAGAAGTATTCCCTCTATTAGGCTCTTATTTGAGACCAGGGTGTGATAATAGTCATTCATGTGGTTACCATTCAGAGTATGAAATGTCTGAAGCATTTGGTTGCTTATTTAAAGAATGTGGAAGAAATCCCTGTAAAGCAACCGATAATTATGCTACATTTAACAAATCATGCTCTGATAAAAGAGTAATTGCAGATCAATTAGGTATATTAATTCCAAATGCAAATGAATATCTACCACCTAAATCTTATGAAGAATTGTCAGATATTGATAAGGATTATTTCAATGATCTATGAGTATAAACGTAAATTATTAGAATGTAGAGAGGTTGGTGGAGATTTAACTTTTGCAAAAAAGAATCTTCGTAGTGACTATTATAATAAGCATATGCTTCTTAATAAAGATGATATAGTTCTTGATATAGGTGCGCACATTGGGGCATTTACTATTTCTATATTTGATAAAGTGAAAGAAGTCATTGCTTTTGAACCTGAACCTGTCTGTAATCAAATGCTTGAATATAACTGCGCACTTAATGATGTTCATAATGTTAGATTAGTAATGAAAGCAGTTGTCGGTAATGCTGATACTGAAAGAAAGTTCTTTACTGGTGCAGGTAAAAGCCAATGCTCACATTCATTAATTGCAAATAGAAATCAAAGAATTGAAACTGTAGTTAAATGTATAAATATCAATACCGTCTTAAAAGAAACAGGTGCTACTGCTATTAAGATTAATGCTGAAGGTGCTGAATATGAAGTAATGAAAGCTATGGATTACACAAATATTAGATCTATGGCTGTTGAATTTCATTTTGGTCAGTTAAAAGATAAGACCCATGAAAAATTCCACGAATTAATTGCAATCGCAAAACAGCATTTTGATGTAGTTGATTACAAAGAAAAAGAAGGACATTACTGGAATAATATAACAGATTTTTTCTGTTTAAAGAAGTGATATATGCTTGTTTCGAATGAAAATGTTGAAGAAATCTTAGGTAAGTTAAGACGTAATAAAATCTTTGTAGTAGATATTGAGACGACTGGTCTTCATTTATATAACAAAGACTATGTTACAGGTGTTGGTATAGGTACTAGTGACCGATCAGCATATTATTTCCCCATTAGTCATGCAACACATTGGAAGATATTTGATGATAAAGATAGTACTGAATTAATTTGTGCTAATCTATGCGGTGGTTGGGAATTTGGTAAATCGTATGACGTAAGTGATGTTGTCGTTAAGGAAGGTATTTCTTATGTCTGTACTAAAAATGTTATAAATTCAGAAGTAGAACCATGTAAGGATATGGTCCAGAATATCGATAAAATATATTTCTATAAATTAATTGATATTCTTAATAATTCAAATATTTTAATTGGTTTTAATATCAAATTCGATTTACATGGTTTAATCCGTAATGGTCTTAAACCAGATCATCAGAGATTAGTCGATTGTCTTGTAATGGCTAGAATGTGTACACATAATAGATTTGCTGACCTTGATTTATTATCTACATACAAGAATTTTATTGATGCTAATGCACATGACCATAAATTAGAGTATAAAGTATATCTGAAAAAACATAAGATAAAAGATAACAGAGAAGATATTGATGCTTATTTTCAATCAGGTTATTGTTGTACAGATATACAATACACAACTGAACTATATACTGCATTAACACGTGAAGTCTATAAAGCGGGAATGTCAAGAACATTAGAACTTGAAGTAGAAACAACAAGAACATTATTATTTGTTGAATCATTTGGTAATAAAATAGATAAGCATTATTGTGCGAAAACGCATGCTGAACTTAATCGTAAGGTCAGTGAGACAGAAGATAAAATATTTGAGATTACAAAAGAGAAAGACCCAGAGAGAGTTAATGTATTAAGTAATCTTCAAATCGGTGTTATTTTTCATAAGTTTGATATACATTCTCCAACTAAAACTGCTGCTGGGAAAGAGTGTTGGGATGAAAAAGTCTTGCTCGGTATCGATCATCCTTTAGTTGGTAAGATTAAAGAATATCGTACATTACGTAAACTTAGAGATACGTACTTTACACCATTTCTTGAAGAAGAATATATTCATCCCTCATTTAAAAATTGGGGCACAATTACTGGTAGACTTTCATGTAGTGAGCCTAACTTACAAAACATCCCCAGATACTTAACTGCATTAGACACAGATAAAAAAGTAATTGATGAAGAGAAGCAGAAGAAAATTATTGCAATGGCTTCATTACATAAGACGGCTTCTGGTAATACTGCTGGTGGTGCAAGTCTTGCTTCTTGGGGCTATACTGGTGATGAAGATTTCAAAGATGCCGATGATATGATTTCTGTTCGAAGATTATTTATTTCTCGTCCAGATTTCTTCTTGTATTCATTTGATTTTAGTCAAATGGAAATTAGGGTATTCATTTCTTATCTTAAAAATCCTAGAATTTTTGAAGAGATGAGAAAAAGCGATTTTGATTTTCATAGTTTTGTATGTAAATTGGTATTCGGTTATGATGAGACTCACCCAGAGTTTAAGTTCTGGAGACAGATTTCAAAGGCTATCACATTTGGTTTAATTTATGGAATGGGTGACGACTTGTTAGCTGGGCAGATGGGTAAAAGTATTGAAGAAGCAAAGACATTTAGGGCATTATATTTCTCCAAAATGGAAGGTTCATTAGATTTTATTGAAAGTGTCCATAAAAAAGTAGAAGATCGAGGATTTGTATTTAATAAGTATGGTAGAAGATATTTCTTACCTGCTAACAGAAGTTATGTTGGAGTAAATTATTTAATTCAAGGTTCTACAGGAGATTTAGTTAAAGATCGGATGAATCATGTTTATCGATATCTTGAAACAAAGAGAAGTAGATTAATTAATCAGATACATGATGAGTTATTGATTGAAGTCCATAAAGATGAAGAAAAGGACGTACCCCCAGAAGTAATAAGACTTTTAGAAGAAAATGATTTTGGTATTCCTCTTAAAGTGGATGTCGCTAAATGTTATCCTTCTTGGGCACATAAGGTAAAATGAAGAAAATAGAATCACAGACAGAATTTTTAGATACATTAATCCAGAATTGTAATCTATGTGAATTAACAAAATTTGAGACTAATGTTAAATTTGGTAAGATGACTGGTTTTGGTATGGGTAAAAAATATTTTATGATTGGTCAAAACCCAAGTAATAGAAGAAATGATCATTTTGGTGGTCATGGTATTTATCCTGATTTTACATTTAGTAATGCTCCAGAAGGACAAATTGCAAAATGCTTTGAAAAGGTTGGTTTATCATGGGATGATTTCTATGTGACCAATCTAGT
>Ga0172381_10005237_pt1 | contig 13224 bp, 12 predicted proteins | sample Leawel6488metaG_FD_119754 | JGI IMG/M metagenome (GOLD analysis project Ga0172381, IMG submission 119754) | Leachate microbial communities from a municipal landfill in Southern Ontario, Canada - Leachate well 64-88 metaG | ecosystem: Engineered > Solid waste > Landfill > Unclassified | place... | reverse complement strand
CTGCACGGCGGGCAGACGGCAGATCCCACAACGGGAGCCAGGGCTGTGCCTATATATCAGACCAGTTCCTATCAGTTCAAAAATACCGAGCATGCGGCAAATCTTTTTGCTTTAAAGGAATTCGGCAACATCTACACCCGGCTGATGAATCCGACCACCGACGTCCTGGAAAAGAGGATGGCGCTTTTAGACGGCGGAGTCGGGGCGCTGGCAGTTGCCAGCGGTCAATCCGCGATCACCTTGGCGCTGTTGAATATCGCCCAGGCCGGAGATGAAATAGTCTCTGCCGATAATCTTTACGGGGGGACGTATAATCTTTTTCACAATACTTTTCCCCGCCTGGGGATAAAAGTAAATTTTGTAAAATCCGGAGATTTATCCGCGTTCTCCAAGGCGATCAATGCCAAGACCAAGGCGGTTTATGCGGAATCCATCGGCAATCCTAAGCTTGATGTCGCCGACCTGGAAGGAATCGCGAAAATCGCGCATGGAAACGGCATTCCTTTTATCCTGGATAATACCGTATCGCCTTATCTATTGCGGCCGATTGAGTTCGGTGTGGATATTGTGGTCTATTCCGCGACTAAATTTATCGGCGGTCACGGTACTTCCATCGGCGGGATCATCGTGGATTCCGGGAAATTCGACTGGACCAGCGGTAAGTTTCCCTTAATCTCACAGCCGGATCCAAGTTATCACGGGATCAATTTTGTCGAGGCTTTAAAGCCGCTGGGCAATATCGCCTATATCATCAAAGCCAGGGTGATCCTCTTAAGGGACCTCGGGCCGGCAATGTCTCCTTTTAACGCTTTCCTATTCTTACAGGGACTGGAGACTTTGCATTTGAGGATGCCGCGGCATTCGGAGAACGCCTTGGCGGTGGCCAGGCATTTAGAAAAACATCCTCAGGTTGCCTGGGTGAACTATCCCGGCCTGGATTCCAGCCCGGAAAAAGAAAAAGTCAAAAAATACCTGCCCAAAGGTGCGGGGGCGATCATCGGTTTCGGTATTAAGGGCGGCTTGGAAGCAGGTAAGAGGTTCATCGATGCATTGGAGCTGATTTCTCATCTGGCCAATATCGGCGACGCCAAGAGCCTGGCCATACATCCGGCGACAACCACGCATCAGCAGCTTACTCCCCAGGAGCAGAGGGCAACCGGGGTGAGCGAAGATTTTATCCGGCTCTCCATCGGCATCGAGCACGTGGATGATATTATTGCCGATATCGATCAGGCTTTAAAAAAATCGAAAATATAATTTAATAGAGGAGGCAAAAATGTCTGGGATATTTAGTGATATCACGAAGACCGTTGGACATACTCCCCTGGTAAGGATCAATCGGATGGCGCAAGGGACACCAGGCACGATATTGGCTAAATTGGAGTTTTTCAATCCGCTCTCCAGCGTCAAGGACAGGATCGGTGTGGCGATGATCGAGGCAGCGGAAAAGCAGGGTTTATTAGAGAAAGACTCGGTAATTATTGAGCCGACCAGCGGCAATACCGGCATTGCCCTGGCTTTTGTCGCCGCGGCCAAAGGATACCGGCTGGTCCTGACCATGCCTGATACCATGAGCCTGGAACGCAGGCAGCTATTGAAGATCCTGGGAGCGGAACTGGTTTTGACCGACGGCGCAAAAGGCATGAAAGGGGCAGTGGAAAAAGCCGAAGAGCTGGTAAATAAGACCCCCAACAGTTTTATGCCGCAGCAGTTTAACAATCCGGCCAATCCTGAAATTCACCGCCGGACAACCGCAGAAGAGATCTGGAACGATACCGAAGGCAAGGTAGATATTTTTATTGCCGGCATCGGCACCGGAGGGACGATTACCGGGGTAGGAGAGTTTTTAAAGAAAAAAAATCCAGCGGTAGAAATCATCGGGATCGAGCCTATTGAGTCTCCGGTTTTATCGGGGGGGAGCCCCGGCCCGCATAAAATACAGGGCATCGGAGCAGGTTTTGTCCCGCAGGTTTTGGAGATGAAAGTAATCGATGAAATTATCAAAGTCAGGCATGAAGATGCCGGCCGCCTGGCAAAGGAATTGGCGCGCCGGGAAGGTATTTTTGCGGGGATTTCCAGCGGCGCGGCGATGTGGGTAGCCTTGGAGGTCGCCAAGCGTAAAGAATCAACCGGAAAGAATATCGTAGTGGTGCTTCCCGACACCGGAGAGCGCTACCTATCAACCTGGCTCTATCAGGAGTTTTTAGGATGAACAAAGACAGAAGCGTGGGAGAGGCAGATACGCATTATTTTACTTTTGCCGAGCCCCCGCATGAATTAATACTGCAATCCGGGCAAAAAATTGGGCCGGTGACCCTGGCTTATGAAGCATACGGGGAACTGAATAAAGAGAGAAGTAATGCCATTTTGGTCTTACATGCCCTTTCCGGGGATGCGCACGCCGCCGGCCGGCATGATCAAACAGGCGACATCGGATGGTGGGATAGTATGATCGGCCCGGGCAAGGCGCTGGATACGCAAAAATACTTTATTCTCTGTTCCAACGTGCTTGGCGGGTGTAAGGGAAGCACCGGGCCTGCGGCGATAAACCCGAAAACCGCTAAACCCTATGCCTTGAGCTTTCCGATCATTACCATCGCCGATATGGTGAAGGCCCAAAAAGCCCTGATTGACCACTTGGGGATCAAAAAGCTGCTTTGTGTCATCGGCGGTTCAATGGGCGGGATGGAGGTTTTGCAATGGGTGGCTAGTTACCCGAAATCGATCCAGTCGGCCATCCCCATCGCTACCTGCCTGAAGCACTCTCCGCAGCAGATCGCTTTTAGCGAGGTTGGCCGGCAGGCGGTCATGGCTGATCCGGCATGGGATGAAGGGAATTATTACGGTAAGGCCAAGCCGGAAAAAGGCCTGGCAGTAGCCAGGATGATCGGGCATATTACCTATATGAGTGACAGGTCAATGGAAGAAAAATTCTCCCGCAAGTTAAAAACCAAAGATCATAGATTTAAGTTTACCGCGGATTTCGAAGTCGAAGGCTATCTGCATTATCGGGGGGATAATTTTGTTAAGCGCTTTGATGCCAATTCATACCTTTATATTACCAAGGCAATGGATTATTTTGACCTTTCCGGAGGCAAGTTTATCCATAAAGGAGAAAATGAAAGCCTGCGTTTCCTGGTGATTGCCTTTAAATCCGACTGGCTTTACCCGCTTTATCAATCACAGGAGATCGTGCGTCAGTTGAAGCTTAGCGGCCTGGATGCCACTTATTGTGAAATTAACTCCAGCTACGGGCACGATGCCTTTTTACTGGAAATTGAAGAACAGACCCGGCTGATCAAGCATTTCCTGAACAAGAGTTTTTATGGTTACGATGTGGTGAGGGCTTATGAAATTTGACGAGATCAATCTCGACTACCGGATTATCCTGGGAATAATCGAACCCGGAGCAAAAATACTTGATTTAGGCTGCGGTAACGGAGAGCTTCTGTTCCTGTTGGCCAGGGAAAAGAATGCCAAGGTCCAGGGGATCGAGCTGGACGAGGCGGCGATCTATAAGTGCGTGGAGAAGGGCTTGAGTGTTTTCCACAGCGATATTGACAGCGGGCTTACGGAATATCCGGATAAATCTTTTGATTACGTCATCCTCAATCAGACCCTGCAACAGGTCAAAAAAATAGATTTTGTCCTCCAGGAGGCTTTACGGGTAGGGAAAAAAGTGATCGTCGGTTTTCCGAATTTCGCTTTTTTTAAGGCCAGGTGTCAGCTTTTCTTTAAGGGAAAGTCGCCCCTCACCCCGTCACTGCCGTTTCGTTGGTATGATTCTCCGAACGTGAGGTTCTTAAGTATCAGTGATTTTAAAAGCTACTCTTCGGCCAGGGGCTTGCGTATCCTCCGTGCCTATTACCTTGGCAAAAAAAAGCGCGTGAATTTTTGGCCAAACCTCTTTGCCTTAAACGCTGTCTTTGTCCTTTCGCAGTAATTTTCGCTGAGATAAACCAACCTGTTAAAGTTCACCCTGTTTTAGTATTGACAAAACTGATTTATTGTTGTATGATTACTACTAATTCAATTAAATTAATAGTAAAAGGAGAATAGAGATGAAACTCTCTACCAGATCAAGATATGGAACAAGATTCATGCTCGATCTTGCGCTTAATCAAAGCAATGGGCCGGTGCTGCTTAAGGAGATCTCAAAACGTCAGGAGATTTCAGAAAAATACCTGAGTCAGCTGGTAATTCCCCTAAAATCAAGAGGGCTGATCAATGCCAGCCGCGGGGCGCACGGAGGCTATAGATTGGCACGGACGATGCAGGAGATCACTTTAAAGGATATTGTGGAAGTAATGGAGGGAGACCTGAATTTGGTAGAGTGCGTTAATAATCCGGCTGTCTGTTCCCGGGTCAAAAACTGCTCCAGTCGTTGCGTCTGGTCTGAGCTAGGCAGCAAGATTTCTCATACCTTGGCCGCGGTAACTTTAAGGGATCTGGTCAGCAGGCATAAAGAAGAATCTACGGGTGAATATCAAATCTAAACGGAGGGGAAGATGGAATTTTCAAAAGTTTCAGAAAATCAAATCAGCGCAGCGATTGTAAGCGGATTTTACGAGGATTTTCAGGAGATGCTAAAGAGCGACGTGATCATCATCGGGGCCGGTCCTTCGGGATTAATTGCTGCCGCAGATCTGGCTAAAGACGGGTACAATGTCCTGGTGGTCGAAAGCAATAATTATTTAGGCGGCGGTTTCTGGATCGGAGGATTCCTGATGAACCGGCTGACCTTTCGCGCTCCCGGCCAGTTGCTGCTTAAAGAGATCGGTATACCCTATAGAGAAATCAGTCCGGAATTGGCGGTTGCCAGCGGGCCGCAGGCTTGTTCCAAGTTGGTCGCCCATGCCTGTGATTGCGGAGTAAAATTTTTGAATATGACGAAATTTGACGATGTCATCTTGCGTCATGACCGGGTAGAGGGGGTAGTGATCAATTGGACCCCGGTATCGGCGCTTCCCCGGGCGATTACCTGTGTTGACCCGATTTCTCTGGAGGCCAAAGCAGTGATCGACGCTACCGGCCATGATGCCTGGGTCTGCAAGAGCCTGGAGAAACGTAATCTCCTGCAGATGCTCACCTTCGGGCCCATGGACGTCAACAGTTCAGAAGATCTGGTGGTAGAGAAGACCGGGCAGGTTTATCCGGGGCTGTTTGTCTGCGGGATGTCCGCAGCCACGGTTTTTGGGGTTCCGCGCATGGGGCCTACTTTTTCCGGGATGCTTTTTTCCGGGAAAAAGGTAGCCGTAGAGGTGAAAGAATTCCTTCTTAACCAGGCCAAAGCAGACAGCTGTAAAGCCGAGGCGGTCGCAGCGAGGTAGCTGCCTTGGTAAAATAGCTTTTTCAGCCGGCCGAAGAGAAGGAAATGTTATTTTCGCACTTGACATAGGGTAGGGGGGTATGGTATACTTGCTCCTGGAGGAGATAAGATGAAGCAGCTGACTACCCATGAAGAACAGCTGGAATTCCTGCGTAAGATCGAAGGGCAGGTGCGCGGGATCCAGAAGATGATCGAAGAAAAACGCTACTGCGTGGATATCATCACCCAGATCCATTCGGCGATCGGAGCGCTCTACCGCGTGGAGAACCAGGTTTTTAAGAAGCATTTGAACGGCTGCGTGGTGACTTCCTTAAGGAAAGAATCAGAACAGGAAAAACAAAAAAAGATTAATGAGATCACCGAGTTGATATCCAGGTTCAGGACTGTGGCCTAAAATGAAGAGAGTGGTGGCTTTTTTATTGGCTTTATCATTTTTCCTTGATCCGCTGCTTTTGTATGCAGCGGACCAGCTCGCTTTAGCCCCCTTGATCGAAGAGGCGTTAAAGTCTAATCCGCAGATTCTGGCCGCGGCTAAGCGCTATGAATCGGCCAAGGCGCGCATCCCGCAGGCCAAGGCATTGGATGACCCGGTGATCGGCCTGAAGTTTGAAAAGGCCAAGGGTAACCCTTTTAACCTTGATACCACTCCGGCAATGGATCGCATGCTTTCGATCTCGCAGATGCTGCCGTTTTTCGGTAAACTTTCCCTGAAAGGTAAGATCGCCCTGGTGGAGTCACAGATGTACGCCGCCGATTATAAAGATACGCAATTAGAGGTGATCAATGACGTAGAAAAGGCTTATTATGATCTGTTTATGAATCATAAGGAGATCGAGTTAAAACAGCAAAGCCTCGATCTATTAAATAGTGTTGCTAAGGTGGCAGAGGCAAAATATGCCGTAAGTGAAGTGACCCAGGAAGAGGTTCTGAAGATCTACAGCGAAATAGCCCGTCTCAATAATGATTTGATAAACCTGCACCAGATGCAATCGCAGAAAAATACCCGCTTAAATACTCTTTTGAACAGGGATCCCGAAGGGGAGCTGGGAGAACCGGTACTCAGTGAGGATTTCGCTTTTAGCCAGGACGTCGGTTCTTTATATAAAGATACTTTAGAGAACCAGCCGGAGTTGCTCATGTTTTCTTACGCCATTGAGAAGAATAAATATGGCGTGTCCCTGGCCAAGAAGAGCTATTTTCCGGATATGATGGCCGGTATAGTAATGCGTGGTTTGGCCAGCGGAAGTATCGGGCCATGGGACCTGATGATGGCCTTTAGTGTCCCGTTATGGTTCTGGACAAAACAGAAATATCAGGTGAAAGAAGCCGTGGCAAACCTGGAGGAGGCAAAATCCGCCTACCAGATGATGAAAAACAATGCGTTGGAAGAGACAAAAAACTTGTTTACCTCCACGGAAATCTCGAAAAACCGGATCCGACTCTACAAAACAGACTTGATTCCGATTATCGAAAGTTCTCTTAGTTCGTCCTTGGCAGCTTTTCGTTCAGGTATAGGGAATTTCATGCTTTTACTGGACAGCGAACGGATGCTGATAAAGACGAAGATGGATTATTACGCGGCATTGGTAGAGTATAATATGAATCTCTCTGATTTGAAACGTCAGACAGGCATCGATTTGAAAGAGGTGAAAGATGAAAGTAAGTAATCTCGGTAGATTGGCAATCGGGCTGTTTGTCTTACTGACGGTAACCGCAGTTTATCCTGCCTTATTTACCGGCGCAGGGGCAAAAGAGGCTGACAAAACCCGCAAGATCCTCTATTATCGTAATCCCATGAACCCCTCAATTACTTCGGATGTTCCGGCAAAGGATTCCATGGGTATGGACTTTATTCCGGTTTATGAAGAATCGGGCACGGCAGGAGACGGTTCGCAAAATCAGGCGACGCTCAAGCTTTCCCCCAGAGAGATTGCCCTGGCGGGAGTAGTTTCAGAAGAGATCACTTTCAGGGATTTGTTCAAGGAGATCCGCACCGTCGGCAAGATCGCTTATGATCCGCAGCTTTATAAGGCGGAGGAAGAATTTATCCAGGCGCTGAAAACAAGCCAGGCGCTGCAGGAGAGCCGGGAAGGCCAACTTAAGGAGCGTACCGCATCCCTAGCCGAGGCGGCCAGGCTTAAATTACGCCTGATGGGATTAAGCGACCAGCAGATCGACGGCCTTAAGGATGCCGATGGCCCTGACCGCAGCCTGATTATCTCAGATGAAAAGAATCCTTATGTCTGGGTATACGCGGACGTGTACGAATATGAACTGAGTTGGGTCAAGGAAGATCAGCCGGTAAAGGTAGTTTCTTTGAGTTATCCGGGAGAGGAATTTCAGGGCAGGATCGTGGCCATTGATCCGGTTTTAAACCCGGACACGCGCGCGGAGCGCGTGCGCATCAAGATAGATAATTCCCGGTTGAAATTAAAGCCCCAGATGTACGTGGATATTTACATCAAAGGTTATTTAAAAGACGATAAAGAAATGCAAAGAAAGGTATTAGCCGTGCCCGAAAATGCGGTTTTGGATACCGGAATGCGTAAACTGGCGTATCTCGATCTGGGGAATGGTATATATTCCGGCAAGGAAGTCGAAGTCGGGCCGCAGGCCGAGGCTTATGTCGGCGGGCAAAAGCTTAATTTTTATCCCGTAGTCAGCGGCCTCAAAGCCGGCGATAAGGTGGTGACCCGGGCGAATTTTCTGATTGATTCACAGAGCCAATTGACCGCAACGGTAACCAGCAGCGCCTACGGCGGGGCTCTGGGCGCAAAAGATGAAGTTCAAGAGTAGGCTGCCAAAAGGATGATCGTTAAGAATATATTATGATTGATAAGATTATAGAGGGTTGTTTAAAGAACCGTTTTTTGGTGATCAGCGCTTTTATCCTGATCATCCTCTGGGGGATATTCTCCATTAAACATACCCCGGTGGATGCGATCCCGGATATCGGGGAGTTGCAGGTTATTGTTTTTGCCGATTGGCCGGGCAGGAGCCCTGCCGATGTGGAGGACCAGGTAATCTATCCGTTGACTACCAGGCTCTTGGGCACACCGGGAGTCAAGGTGATCCGTTCTTCTTCCGCCTTTGGTTTCGGGATGGTTTATCTTATCTTCAAGGAAGGCACGGATTATTACTGGGCCAGGACACGCGTATTAGAAAGGTTAAATTTTGCCACTGCCGGATTACCGGAAAGCGCCATGGTTTCCCTGGGGCCGGATGCTACTGCCCTGGGGCAGATCTTCTGGTATACGGTTGAAAACGGTTATTATTGCCCGGAACACCCGGAAAGAACTTATGCTTCCGGCGGCAAATGTCCCATAGACGGCAAGTCTTTAGTGGCTTCGCAATACGATCTAAGCCAGCTACGCTCTATACAGGACTGGTATGTGCGCTACCAGCTTAATTCAGTGCCCGGGGTTTCGGAAGTTGCTTCCGTGGGCGGATATGTCAAGCAATATCAGATAGACGTAGATCCCAACCGGCTGCTTGCTTACCACGTGAAATTGATGGATGTGCTTAGCGCGGTCAAGCGCTCGAATATCGACGTGGGGGCGAAAGTTTTCGAAGAGGGGGGTCGGGAATTCATCATCCGCGGCCTGGGGTTCATTAAAACCGTCAAGGATATCGAAAACATTGTTATTAGAAGTAATAACGGTACTCCGGTTTATGTAAAAAATATTGCAAATGTGACCATCGGTCCGAATTTCCGCAGAGGCGCCTTAGACAAAGAAGGCAGGGAGGTTACCGGAGGGGTTGTCCTGATGCGCTACGGGGAAAATCCTTTAACCGTGATCAAGGATATAGAGAAAAAGATCGGGGAGTTGGGAGTCGGCCTGCCCGCCGGAGTAAGGATTGCCCCGTTTTATGACCGCACCGGCCTGATTAACCGCTCTATCAATACGTTAAAGAGCGCCCTTTCCCAGGAAATCATCATTACTGTATTTGTGATCGTGGTATTTTTGATGCATTTTTGGGGGAGCGTGATCATTTCGATTGTCTTGCCCGTAGGCGTCTTGATCGCTTTTATCTTCATGCGATTCTTCGGAGTTAGTGCCAATATCATGTCTTTAGGGGGGATTGCCATTGCCATAGGCGTGATGGTGGATTCCGGCTGCATATTGGTGGAGAATATCTACCGCCACATAGCCGAGCGCAGAGTAGAGAGGAATTTGCCCAGCCTGCCTTCCCAGGAGCGGTTGCAGGTATGTACGGATGCCGCAAAGGAAGTGGGTAAACCGGTCCTTTTTGCCCTACTTACCACGATTATCGGTTTTATCCCGGTATTTGTCCTGACCGGACAGGCCGGCAAGCTTTTTAAACCCCTGGCTTTTACTAAGACCTTTGCCATGGTTGCTGCCGCGATCATTGCCCTGACCCTCTTGCCCACGTTGGCATACTATTTATTAAAAGGGAAATTACGTCTGGCCGAAGATAATGCTACCTCCAGGCTGCTTTTCAGGGTTTACCGGCCGACGATCAACTGGTCTCTAGGGCATAAAAAAATTATCCTGATCATTGCCTGCGGCTTATTGCTGTTGGGGAGTATTTCCGCGGTCTTAATGAAGCAGGAATTTATGCCTCCGCTTGACGAAGGGGACCTTTTGTATATGCCCGTTCTTTTGCCTGGGGCCTCACTTACTGAGGTGATGGAGGTCAACAGAAAACAGGATATGGTTATCAAAAGTGAGTTTCCCGATGAAGTCGAGTGGGTTGTCGGCAAGGTCGGCCGGGCGGAGACCGCTACCGATCCTGCTCCGGTAGTAATGATCGAGTCTATCGTGCATCTTAAGAATAAGAGATTCTGGAGAAAAGGCATGACCCGCCAGAAGCTGATCGAGGAAATCGAAAGTAAAGTTAAGATCCCGGGGGTCAGCCCGATCATGACGCAGCCGATCCGTAACCGGGTCGATATGCTTGCTACCGGGATCCAGACTCCCGTGGGCATCAAAGTCTTTGGTTCTGACCTGAAGAAGATCGAAGAGATAGCGATCCAGATGGAACAGGTAGTCAGGCAGACTAAGGGGGCGGTTTCGCCCTACGCCGAGCGCTTTGGGAATCGCCCTTATTTTGAAATCAAAATAGATAGACAGCAGGCTGCCCGCTATGGCCTTAAGGTTGATGACATCCAGGAGATTATTATGACCGCTATCGGCGGCATGGACCTGACTACTACCGTAGAAGGCAGGGAACGCTATCCGGTGCGCGTCAGATACATGCGGGAATTAAGAGATAATCCCGAAGCGCTAAACCGAATATTTGTTTCCGGGATGATGGGCCAGCAGGTGCCCTTGAGCCAGGTGGCGCAACTAAAGAAGGTATACGGCCCGGCGATGATCCAGTCGGAAAATACGCTTGCCTATGCCCGTGTATTCATCAATGTTGATCAGGAAAAGATCGGCTTGGTAGATTTCGTCGAATTAGCGCAAAAGAATGTCCGGCAGGCGATAAAAAGCGGCAGGATTAAGCTCCCCCCGGGTTATTACGTTAGTTGGTCTGGGCAGTTTGAATCGGAAATGGAGTCACGTAAGCGTCTGGTGCCTGCATTATTAATTTGTCTGGCGGTTATTTTATTGCTGCTTTACATGGCGTTTAAGTCATTTTCTTCTCTGGCGGTCGTAGCTTCCAGTCTGCCGATTTCTTTGATGGGCGGGATACTGCTGTTATTCCTGCTTAATTTTAAATTCTCTACCGCGGTGTGGGTCGGTTTTATCGCCTTGTTCGGTGTCGCTTCGGATAACGCGGTGGTTCTGGTTTCCTGTCTGGACGACCTCTTCAGGAAAAAAGCCCCCGCGACAATAAAAGAAGTACGCGAGACGGTAATAAAAGGCGGGTTATTGCGCGTAAGACCCGCGATGATGACCACTGCCACAACAATCATCGCCTTATTTCCGGTGATGCTTTCTTCGGGTGCCGGATCAGAGATCATGAAGCCTATGGCCTCTCCCACTGTGGGAGGCCTGGTCACAGCCACTTTATCCAACATGATCCTGGTGCCGGTGCTCTATTGCTGGATTAAGGAAAGACAGCTGAAAAATCAGCAGCGTAGCATCGAAGATCTACCCTAACCCATCAGCGCAGAAAGGAGTTCCAGAGATGAAAAAGATTATTTTGGCAGCTTTTTTACTCGCATTTCCACTTATTTTTACTTCTTCCGGCTTTACTCAATATATAACCGAAGATAAGATCCAGGCTTCTGTCCCGGAAGAGATGGGCAATACGATTTGTCCGGTGAGCGGAGAAAAAATAGACCCGCAGAACAAAGCCACCTACGAATACGAAGGAAAGATCATTAATTTCTGCTGCCCGACCTGTATCGAGGAATTTAAAAAGGATCCGGAGAAATATATCAAAAAAGTAGAAGAAGAATTAAACTCTGCCCCAAAAGAAAAATTAGGTCAGAGGGAACATGATATGAAAATGATGCAGGGATCCGGGAGCTCTGATCAGGGAACGCATGAAGGCCAGCAGCATTAATAGTTCGGCCATGCTCATCATCTATCCTCGGTAAGCCCGAAGGATTGATTACCGCTAAATTAAAAATATCAGAGGAGTTTGGCTCGTTTAATATGGCGGCTAATAAGGAGATTTAGATGCAGATATATCAAAGAATGCATATTCTGATAGCACTTTTTGCGGTTATGGTTTTTTCCGCTGAGCCTTTATTTGCCCAAAACAGAGAACTTCTTCTCGCAAAGCGGGATCCCACTGCAAGCTTGAGCACCGAGCGGGAAAAGTCAGAAATTTATTCGGGGCTTAAATGTTGCACCTGCCGGGAATCTTTTGACAAATGCGATTGCGAAGAAGCAAAAGAGATAAAAGCATATGTAGACTCCCTTGGGGAAAACGGAATAAGCAAAGAAGAAATTTTCTATAAAGTAGCCAAGAAATTCTCGCTGAATACGATTTTAGATCCCCGGGCAAGAGCGAACGCGGAGAAGCGATTGATCAAAGACGCAGGCAAGAAGCGGCCGCAGATCAACGCGGAACCAAGTTATTTTGATTTCGGAAAAGTCAGCAAGAAACAGGGGACAGCCAGAAAAACATTCAGGCTGCAAAATCAAGGCAATTCCACCTTGGTTATTAATAATGTTAGGGTTTCCTGTGGTTGTATATCCGCTTCTTTAAAAACAGAAAAAAATAAAAGTCCTTATTTCGGGGTTTCCGGAGCGCCTTTGGGCTGGCAGGAGTCGATAGCTCCGGAAAATTTCGCAGAGTTAGAGGTGGTATTGGATTTAAATGATGAGTCTATGGGGACGGGCAAGCAGATTAGGGATGTTTTCGTCTCCAGCAATGATCCGCTTTATCCCCAAATTGCAGTAAGGGTTGAAATAGAAGTCAGAGACTAATTAGGCGAGAGCCTTTGGAGATACGGCGCAGGTCATAAAAGCCAAGCCTTATTCATAGCTAAGTGAATCAGAGCATATCGGTCGAGATATAATTGATATTGTTATCCTGTCCGGATTGAATTCCTTCCAAGCCGAAACAATTGTTGTTGAGGCCAATAAATCCTGGAAACAGTTGTTTAAAAATGATATAATCAATTTGTTGCTTTTGAGCGAATAAACTATTTATTAACCGGGTAAAAACATGGAGTTAGGCATGAGAGAAAAAGTAGAAAAAGCGCTGGATAAGGTCCGCCCCATGCTCGCGGCCGACGGAGGCAATGTTGAGTTAGTGGAAGTTACCCCGGATGGGGTAGTAAAATTAAAATTACAGGGTTCCTGCGGCTGTTGTCCGATGTCCCAGATGACCTTAAAGATGGGGATCGAGAGGATCCTGAAACAGGAAGTACCTGAAGTAAAGGAAGTTATCGCGATATAAGAAAGGTTGTTTTAGGGTAAGATGAAAACGATAAAAGAGATCAACGAAAAAATTAAAAATGGTCAGGT
>Ga0172381_10005236_pt1 | contig 13226 bp, 10 predicted proteins | sample Leawel6488metaG_FD_119754 | JGI IMG/M metagenome (GOLD analysis project Ga0172381, IMG submission 119754) | Leachate microbial communities from a municipal landfill in Southern Ontario, Canada - Leachate well 64-88 metaG | ecosystem: Engineered > Solid waste > Landfill > Unclassified | place... | reverse complement strand
GGCGAAGTGGCGACCCGCCTTGGCAATGTTCTTGACGCCGGTGAGGCGCAGGATACTCATGGCCAGTACGCGCAGGGTCGCCATCATATGGGGTCCGTTCTGGGTACGGACTTGAGAGTGGTCCTCGTGGAAAGTGGTGTCGCGAACATGATGGTTACAGTTTTCGATCTCCCAATGGCCTCTGGCGATACCCCTGGCAGGATCAGAAAACGGGCGTTATTGGCGATGAGATGCAAGCGCTGGCGGCGCAAAACCCAAGACCACCCAATCCACTGATCCCGAGCCTGGCATTGATAAGCGGCGGCTTGCCAGCCCAGTAACGCCACCCAGCGGTCATCCAGAGTGGCCACGTAGCGCATGGTGCGACCCGCCAACGTGCGAAAGCCCCGGTAATGATGCGTTTGCATCAGGGTATTCCAGCGTTCCCGCTCGGTGGGCACGATGGGCCGGACCTGAACGCGTTGCAGGCTGGCTTGCTGCCTTGGGGTGAGTTTCGGAGCTTCCATGCGGTAAAAGCTACCGCATTTGTCCCGAGAAGTCCAGAAAAGGCCTTTATACTACTACATCATCAACTTAGATTGAAAGTTGACTTGGCACTGTTGTAGGTGCATGGTGATTTGGGAGAGGAAAACTTCCGTATCCACACCCGCTATGGCGGCGCAAACCATAAAGCTGAATGGTCGCCATGCCTTGTCGGCGAGCCACGACAGCACGTCATCCATAACCCCATAATCACGATGTTCGATAGCATCATGCAGTTCGGCACAGCTCTGTTCGAGCAGTACCACATGCAGGTCCAGTTTTTCATCAGTGGTGAAAACGGGAGTCTCTTCATCATCAAAGCAGTCATCCAGGAATTCGATATCCCCCGCTGAAGAAACGGTTCTGGACCTGATTTTCAGCGGCTTTTTTGGACGGATGGCTGGTTGATCCTGTTGTTCATCGACATCAGAGAAATCGAAAAGACTGGTCGGGTGCGGGATTACCGCTTGCTCATGTCTGGTGTGCATAATTTCCTCAGATAAATGGCATGTCAGCGAGAAAGGAGAGTTGGCATCCGGCAGTAATTGCTTCATGCGCCAGTCCTTTACGGATGACGGGGTATATTTGGATACCGCGTCGGGATGCGCATTAAAAAATGCGTTCTGTTGCACTTCAAAATTGAAACCGCCCCTAGACCGAAGGGTGAATATTTATACTTGGGTAGGTGTGTCGCCCAGGAAGTCTATGTATATTTTGAGGTTTGTAGTCGAGCAAGGCCATGAGGAAGGTGCGCAGTCGGCACCTGTTTTCTACCGTTTCTGGGCTGTTCTGAAAGTCTATCAATGGATTTGTTGCACCAAAGTCGTGCATATTGTGTCTGTTCGGATGTTTTTGGTGCAGGTCGTGACCTGCAAAATGGGTGGTGGTCTGCGTTTTGCGCATTGGTGCTGCCTGCTGGGGCACTGAAATCCGCTGTGAAGCTCCTGCAAGGAGAATCCCTGAGGCAATACCACCTTGATCGCTTCGGCCCGAAACCCAGCCGTATAGCTCTGTACTTTCTTCCCCATAAAATCCCCCCGAATGGCGTGGAATACGCACCCCCTCATCCACTAGATCCAATCGAGAATGTCCACAAGAGTCAGATACCTCAAACTGGATTTAGAACTTCTTGCTCACCAAACGCAGGAACAACCGAGACAACCGTTCGGGCAAGTGCCGGAGATTATCCAGAATCAGAAAGTACCCCGCGCCGAAAATGCATTCGACATATCGATCGGCGCCCGAATCAAGACTGACGCAGAAAATATGCACGCCACGTAGGCGCGCCTCGATCACCGCATGGCGCGTATCCAGCAGCAGATGATCGGGGTCGAAGACATCGATATCCGAAGGCTCGCCGTCGGTCACTATCAGCATCACCCGGTTGTGTGCACCATGGGCAACCAATGCCTCGGTCGCATGCCGTATCGCCGCGCCCATCCGCGTGGAATAACGCCCTTCAAATCTGGCAAGACGCGACTTGGCCGCTGCATCGAAAGGCTCGTCGAAACTCTTGGCACTCTGATAATCCACCAGATGACGTCCCTGAGAGTGAAAGCCTGCCAGAGACAGATCGGAACCGAGATCCATTGCTGTTTCGGCCAGCAGAAGAACAGCTTCGCGGGCCAAGTCCAGAATGGGGCGACCGCTGACGGGATCGGAGTTGTTCACCGATTCTGAAAGATCGAGCAGCAACGACAACGCCAGAACCTGATCGTCCTGCGGTCGTGTGCGAATGAACACGCGCGGATCCGGTTCCTGCCCGTTTCGGATATCCGCCATCGCTCTCAACGCCGCGTCCAGATCCAGCTCATCCCCTGTTTCCTGCTTCCGCAACAACACACGATGCCGACTGCGCAAGGCGCCGACCACACGGCGCAGATTGGCCAGCAACGGTCGATTGGCAGAGAGCACCGCCGGTGCCCAATCCATATCCCCTTCATCCGCATTTCGCTCGTGCACGGCGCACCAGTTCTCCCGCTCGACACCAAATCGGGCGAACCACTCCGGATATCGGCATGGATGGGTTTTCTCGTCTTCCCTGGTCTGAAAGAAGGTCAGCTGCGCGTCCTCTGTGACCGCCTCGATCCGATAACCGGCCTCGGTACCACTCGCCGCCACGGGAACCTCGGTAAAGGCCAATTGCTGTCCTTCGGCGGCCTCCTCGAATTGCGCGCCGGGCTGCCCGCCCTCTATCGTCTGATCGGCAGCCATCGTCTCTTCGGGCAAAGGGTGCTCCTCATACCAGAGATGCTGATTGTCATCTCGATAAACGGCCATCGGCGGCACGCTGCCCTCATCCATCGACAAACGCATTTGGCCGATATCGTGCGCCAAACGCAATCCGATTTCACGGGCCGTCCTTGGATCCTCGATTTCGGCATTCCGTTCCTGAAAGAGCGTAATTGCCTTGCGCACCATGAAGTCGTCGTCCGTGGACTGCTCCAATTCCAGCAAGCCACGGGAAAGACGCCACATGAGTGTCGCAAACGGCGTGGGATCCGGCGACACCGGGGGATGCAGATCCAGCCAGAGTCGACGCAACCCCGGGAAGTGCAAAAAGGCGAGGTACTCGACCCGAGCATCCTCGACCAATTCAACCAGATGTCGCTGACGCACATTCAGCGACTCCGGATTCAACGTCTGGCTGTACATGCGATGAGCGGCTGCATGAACCGCAGCGGCAATATAGGCTCTCCGTGCGGTCACCGCGCCCTGCTGTGGCAGCGAGGACGGTAACCGAATGAATTTCTGATCGATGCTTGGACAAACTACCGCCGACTCTGACGATGCCGGAATTCCGGCCAGATCGAATGGCTGCCCCCAAAGTGCGATCAGATACAGATTTAGTAAGCGTCGAACGTCATCAAATGACTGAGACGACGCGACGGAGTCCACTTCCGATTTTTGAGGTTGGAAATTAGCCATAGGAGTCTTCATGGAAACAGACATAACCATTAATGGTTACCGAAACAATGCGGCAACCGGGTCATAGTGTTGCAAGGGCTTAATGATGACCAAACAGTCCATCCTGGGCTACAGGTGACGCCGGAGGTAGTGCATTACTCGGATTAGCGAGCCAACAGTTCCTTCAAGGCATCATCGATGAACTTCACGTCCACTTTGTTCATGCCCGGGCCGCCGGCGAAGTGTCCCCAGATCGATGGGATCGGACGAAACTCGGCGTTCGCCATCTTGCTGACTTCGTACTCGTTATCTTCCGGTGGGAAGTACAGGTCGGTCTGGCCGGGCATGACGATGGCCTTGGCCTTGATCGCACCCAGCGCCTTCTCGAACTCGCCGCCGTACATCGGATTGCTGCTAATGTCGCCCTGTTGCCAGGTCCACAGCATGGCCAGCAGGTTGTTGGCATCACGGGCAAGGAAGAAGCCCTCCCAGAACGCGACCAAAAAGTCTTCCAGCGAAGAGTAACCATATTGCAGATACAGCTTCTCGCGGTAAAACGCCTGGGAGAAACCCCAACCGGCGTAGACACGTGCCATGGCGCGCAAACCCTTGGTCGGCGGCTTCTCGTACCAACCGTTGTTCCAAGCGGCATCAGCGGTCAGTGCTGCCTTGACGCTTTCGAGGAACACGAAGTTGTGTACGGAGGTCTTGGCCGAACCGCAGAATGGCAGGATACGCTCGACCATATCCGGGTAGGACGCCCCCCACTGGAAGGTCTGCTGTGCACCCATGGACCAGCCGGTCACCAGTGCAATTTTCTCGATGCCGAATAGCTCGGTAACCAGACGATGCTGGAAACTGACGTTATCGTAGGAGGTAACGCTCGGGAAACGAGACTGGTTGTAGGGTTCCGGGGTGTTGCTTGGCGAAGACGACAAACCATTGCCGAACATGTTCGGAATGATGATGAAGTACTTTTCAGGATCCAGCGCCATGTCGGAGCCGACCAACCACTCGTTGTCGTAGTGCTGACCGGAATACCAGGTCGGATACACGATGACGTTGTCTTTCGCCGCGTTCAGCGTACCGAAGGTCTTGTACGCCAGTTTGGCGTCACGGATGGTGGCGCCGGATTGCAGAACCACGTCACCCATTTCAAAAATTTTGTAATCACTCATTACATTTTCCTCAAGGTTAAATAAAGATCGCTCAATTCGAACGATTGGATTCCCGCATCCGTAGGCATTGCCGCCGCTCAATCACCAATCTACGATCAGCATTTTCAGGCCGTCCAAATGGAGTCGAACGACCTGAAGGCAAGGCGCAGAACGCATCGGCACGGGTGGAAAAACTCATGCCGCGCCGTACTTTCGGACGGGTTTGGGGAAGCCGCAGGACGTGCCGTCCGTGACCGCCACTTGATCCTCCCAAGGCAACCGGTAGGTACCGGCCACCAGGTCCTGCATGAAGGTGTACGGGCAGTCGCCGGCTCCGCCGGCCACTGCAACATAACCGCGGTGCCCGAGCTGGTAGATGTTGTTTTCCACCCCCCACATGCGCCGCGCTTCACGAGCCAGAACCGGTCGGACCTCGGCCGTAATGATCTCGTCCGGTACACCGCTGCCTTCAACCAGGGTTGTTCCGTCGAAATTGACCACCATCCCCTCGCCCATTGAGTTGAATGTCCCGTCCGTGCCCGCCATGCACACGCTCGCGGTGTACATGAGATTGCAGAAGGCATTCGCCTGATTGGTGATCTTCCAGGAATGTCGAATCGGCGCGGTGTATCCGGCTGTGCGCAACATGATGTCGGCTCCACGATAAGCACATTCCCGCGCCATTTCGGGGAGCATGCCATCGTGACAGATAATCAACGCCAGGGTGCTGCCGTTCGGTCCTTCGCACACAGGAATACCCATGTCACCCGGTTCCCAGGGTTCCACCGGAACCCACGGATGGAGCTTGCGATACTTCAGGCGGATCGCGCCTTCGGCATCGATGATCAGACCCGTGTTGTACGGGTAGCCATCCGGGTTGTACTCCATGATGGAGAAACAGCCCCAGACGGCGTGCTCCACGCAGGCACCCTGCAATGCGGCGACCTCCGGTCCGTCCATACGCACCATGATTTCCGGGTTGGTATCCATCGACAGTCCATGGAGCGCATACTCCGGGGACACCACCAGATCCAGGGTGGGCATCCCGTTCTTTGCTTTCTCCACCGTGGCGCAGACCTTTGCCGTCTGGCGAGCCAGATCCGCTGGCGTTTTCACGACGGGCAGTTGCAATTGCACCAGCCCCAGAACAACGCCATCCGGAGATTTGTTCAAACCACCTAGACCGCTCATGCGACCTCCCCGATCACGCCGAGGCCATTCAGGCTTCGGGCAATTTCATGAAGCGGACCAACCACCCAGAACACCCGTCGATTCGAGGTTCCAGCAGCCGATTTCTGTACAACGGTCACGTCAGGCCACCGCGTTTTTCTTGGCGGCTGTAGACATCAGAATCCAGTACACCAAACCACCGACCAATGCGGAGGAAATGGCAGTGGACAAACCTGGGAACGCTTTTTCAACAATGAAGGCAACCACAGATCCTGCAGCCCAGGCAATGAAGGCAAACGGACGCCAATCAGCATCAACCTGCGAGTTGGGACGCTTGAGGTACTGGTCGATGATGATGATGACGCCGATTGGGGGCACGATAATGCCCAGCAGGCTCAGCCACTGGATGAAGAAGGCCCAGACGTTTGTCGCCGCGATGAGGATACCGATGGCACCCAGCACAACTGCCATCAAGCGCATTTCGCTGCCCAGGATGCGTGACCATCCGGTAGACGCGTTGTACAGGCAGTGCGAGCACACGGAGCCGAGGTTAGCCAACAGGAAAATGAAGGCGATCACCATCAGGACACCGGAACCGCTGGCCATCATGTAACCGAACACGTTGTCCTGACCGAATGGGTTGGCGTTCGGTACCGCAAGTGCGGCGGTCATGATTCCACCAACCAGCATGGCGATCATGTTCGCAAACGGGAAGGCGCTGAAGGTTGCCACCAGCGAGCTCTTCTTGTCCTTGGCCCAGCGGTTGAAGTCCGGCGTTACGGTACCCGCATCAACGAACAGGGCAATCACCATGGTCAAACCGACGCCGAAGGGCAGTAGGTGTGCCGGATCGTTCCCGTGGTAGGACATGATCGCATCAAAGGTCGTCTTGCTGGAAGCATCGATCACCACCCACAACCCCAGCACGACAAATAATGGCGCGGAAATGATACCGATCCAGTGGAGACCGCGAACGCCGACAAAGGTGATGCCGATGAATAGCAGCCCCGCGATGACGGTCATGACCACGTAATTGATGTGATAGGCACTGCTGATCAAGGAACCGGCAATACCCGTTTGAACGGCAAACCAACCCAACAGAAGGGTTGAGAGCAACCCCGACGCCAGAGCGTACCCCTTGCGACCGAATACGATACTGGCGAGCAGCGCGAAGTTGAAGCCTTTCTTGGTGCCAAGCAGGCCCAACAGACCAACATAACCGAGCATGATCAGGTTACCGATCAGCATGGCCCACAAGGCGCTGGTGAAGCCCATGCCCAGCACGAGGAGCGAACCGGTCATTGCTCCGGTAATGATCATCGGGAAACCCATCCATACCATGCTCACGAAGAACATGCTGCGACGCGCGGACAAGGGTACGGCGGTATGCTCGTATTCCTTGCCCAGGGTGTGCTCCACTTCTTCTTCGATGTGCTTGATCTCTTCGACCAGATGTTCACCGTAGTGATGTTCGCCGCCCTTTTTCAGGCTGGCATCGTGTTCTTGGCTCATTGGATTATTCCTTACTTAATTCTTGTTCGATTCAGGGTGCTCGGTTGTGGCAACTTCGCACCCGCCATGCTCAAGTGTCGGAGGTGAGTTGCCTTATTTGTGGCCGCCCAGATCCTGCTCGTTCGGAATGCCCTGGATCGGGCACTCGGCCGTGCCGGGTGTCGAGCGCGTGATCTTCTCGACGTTTTCGCGCGCCTTGGCTGGATCGGTGATCCAGGTCTTGTAGAACTCGTAAGGACATTCACCAGCGCCGTTCATGTCGTCGCCGGAATTGATCATGCCGGTGTAACCGCGGTGCAGCAGCTTGTAGAGGTGGTTCTGGCTCTGCCAGTTTTTTCTGGCGTCGCGAATCTGGGAAACGGACAACTCGGCGTACTGGATGCCGTATTCCTCTTCGCCACACTCACCGAGTGTGCGACCGTCGAACCCGACGATGGCCGAATGACCGAAATAGGAGTACACGCCATCGAAGCCCGTCGCATTGGAGACGGCAACATAGGTGTTGTTCATCCAGGCCATGGCTTTTGCGACCAGCACCTGCTGGTCTTTGGCCGGATACATGTACCCTTGGCAGCGCACGATCAGTTCGGCGCCCTTCATGGCGCAATCACGCCAGATTTCAGGATAGTTGCCGTCGTCACAGATGATCAGGCTGACCATCATTCCCTTGGGGCCTTCGCTCACGTAGGTCTTGCCGCCGGGATACCAGCCTTCAATCGGGCACCAGGGCATGATCTTGCGGTACTTCTGCACGATTTCGCCTTGATCGTTGATCAGGATCAGCGTGTTGTACGGTGCCTTGTTCGGGTGCTCTTCGTGACGCTCGCCGGTCAGGGAGAACACACCCCAGGTCTTGGCCTTGCGGCAGGCGGCGGAAAAGATTTCGGTCTCTTCGCCCGGAACGGTCGAGGCCGTTTCATACATTTCCTTCGGGTCGTACATGATCCCGTGGGTGCTGTACTCGGGGAAAACCACGAGGTCCATGCCCGGCAGGCCCCGCTTCATGCCCACGACCATGTCCGCGATCTTGCGGGCGTTGTCCAAAACCTCGGCTTTGGTATGCAGGCGCGGCATCTTATAGTTAACCACCGCCACCCCCACTGTATCATTGCTGGAGGATATATCACCATGACGCATATTAAGACTCCTATGGCAAGCTGGCACGAAGACGTGACGGTTGCAAATTGGCAGACAAAAAGCAAAACTTATACCATTATTTCTGCTTTGATATAATTTTAACTAAAATATTTTATTTCTTAGGCATGGGGCCAAGCTTTACACCATCTGGATAATACTTCCAGCCATCACGTATTTTGATTTTCTCATCCCATGGAAGTTTGTATTCACCATTTGCCAAATCTCGCACCCACGTCAGATAGTTCTCTTTTTCACCACCAGGCTTTCCAACATAGGCCCTACAACCGAGATTGAATATATTATTCTCAAGCGCCCAATTCTCTCTGGCCTTGTCAACCAATCTTGGGAACAGCTCAGCAGTTACAATTTCCCATGGATTTCGATGGCCTTGCTGAATGACGTTTCCATCATAATTGCATATGGTACCTTCGCCAAAATAGTAAAAAACGCCGTCATATCCAGCAAGATTTACCGAGATGGTGTACATAAGGTTTTGCCAGGCGTTTGTTCTATTTGTCCATATCCATTGGTCATTAACCTGCGTTGAGTATCCAGAAATTCGTATGTAAACGTTGGCGCCTTTATATGCAGCTTCCCGAGCCAACTCTGGGAACATGCCATCATGACAAATACATACAGCCAATTTTGACCCTTTTGGACCATCACATACCGGCATGCCAAAATTGCCGGGTGACCAAGGCTCAATGGGAACCCATGGCTGTAATTTTCGATACTGTAAAGCGATTTCACCATTATCGTTAATAACAATCGCGGTGTTATAGGGGGCTTGAGAAGGATCTTCATTTCTTTCCATCAACGAAAATACGCCCCACACCTTATTACGTAAACATGCTGCCCTAAACTTTTCAATTTCCGGGCTATTTATTGTTAACAGCATCTCATCATATGTCCAGATTGAAGTATTAAGGCCCTGTGTTGAATATTCTGGAAAAACAATTAAATCAAGCCCAGGATATCCCGCTTTAGTATTATCTACTGCTTTACAAATTTGCGCGACTTGAACCTGAATATCTTCGGGACCTTTGACCACAGGAACAGGATATTGAATCATGGCTACAAGTAATGCCTCATCCCAAGAACTTACACTTCCGGTGCTTCCCATAATGCTCTCCTTCAATTCATAAAGTGGTAACTCTATTGGTTAGATGTACCGACACCATACTGACGAATATTGTTAAACATAAACGCCATAAATATTAAGCAAAAATGGCCATTTACAGATTGCAATACATCGTAATTCGGCGCAAATCACAAAATACTCATATCCCGCCGCTAGTGACGATCGCAAACCGGTCTCGCCACAGCGACTGCATTAGGCGCACTTAACAGGAATATTGTTTAGTGATCCAACATCTTTACACTGATCCTTACAATCTGTATCCAGAGAACAACAAAGTGAACAGATTGGACCATCATGAAAAGGACAGCAAGCCATGTCTTCCTTTTCATACTCGAAACCGCAGGACGAGCAAGTCAAAATATCATGATGCGTTCCTGCATGATACTGCGCATCGCGTGCGAGGTAATATTTACCTTTGGTAAGTATCGCGATGACCGGCGAACAAATAAATGCTACAATTAAAGCTATAAATGCACTGAATGCTGCTGCATATGGTCCAAAAGCCCCAAAAAATGCGGCCACGGAAATAACAGATGCAATAACCATTGCTCCAAATCCAACAGGATTAAAGTTATACAGATGTGCACGCTTGAATTCTACATAGGAAGGGCTCAACTTTAAAATTGGTTTGTTGATAACAAGGTCTGCAACAACAGCACCAATCCACGCAACTGCAACATTTGAATAAAATCCGAGAATGGTTCCAAGGATGGAAAACATATTCCCTTCCATCAAGGCAAGTGCTATACCTACATTGAAGAAGATATAGATAACGCGTCCAGGATGAACATGAAGTACGCGAGAAAAGAAATTAGACCATGATAAAGAACCGGAGTAGGCGTTGGTGACGTTAATCTTTATCTGCGACAAAAAGATAAACGAGGCTGCCACAGTTAAAGCTACCGCCGCGCTCGGGAAAACGTAGCCAAAACTCGCAATATACATATGCACTGGTTCGTTAGCCGTGGCCAGTGGTGTGCCATGCGCTACTGCCACAGAAGCGAAGAAAGACCCCATCAACTGCTTGCTAGCTCCAAGAAGCACCCAACCTGGGCCAGCAGCCATCACTGCTAACCACCACATCCACTCCTTACCCTTTTTCTTTGCCGGCATGAAGCGAAGATAATCTGCCTGCTCGCCAATTTGCGCAATGAGAGAAAGAGCGATCCCCGCTGCAGTCCCGTAAAGCAGGGGATTGAATCCCGCACCACTAGGCGATTTTCCAGCAAACTGCGTCCAGTTCGCAATACTAGAAGGGTCTTTAATCAATACCGCGAGAACGGGAATAATCAATAGCGTAATCCAGATAGGTTGCGTCCACTTCTGCAAAACAGAAAGCAAGGTCATGCCGAATACAACCAGCGGAATTATGACTAAAGATGATATAACGTAAGCAACTGCAAGCGGAACACCAAAAAAGATGTTGAACGCTTGTGACATTACTGACCCTTCTAGAGCGAAGAATATGAACGTAAATGATGCATAGATTACGGAGGTAATAGTTGACCCCATATATCCAAAGCCGGCTCCACGTGTCAACAAGTCGACATCCACATTATATTTTGCTGAGTAATAAGCGATTGGAATCCCAGTAAGAAAAATAATGAACGCTGCCGTCAATATCCCCCAGAAGGCGTTAGTGAAACCAAATTGAATTGCCAGAGAGCCGCCTATGGCCTGGTCAGCCATATATGCTATACCTCCCAAAGCAGCCATGGCAACGCCATATTCTGACCATGTTCTAAAGCTAGATGGTGCGTAACGAAGAGAATAGTCCTCTAGTACTGGATTATTGACCAGCCCACCGAATACCCGTTTTGATCGAGATGTCTTGATGTTTTTAACCTCAGAAACCATATCATTCTCCATAATTTATTTACCAGGACAGAGTGGTGCGTTAATTTTATCTACGTGTCGCAACCGAGATAAGAGCCCCAAGTTTCAGCCAGTACCGCACCACTCGGTATCACAACAACTAAACACCACTTAGAAGGCGTAAACCATTTAAACTCCCACAATACTGCTGTGGTTAGATAACCAATAAAGACTTCCACCAGCCGCATCCGCAGCATTTTGGTAAAGGCCAAATGTTTTGTGATCAGACCAGTCATAACGATAGTCACTCTTACCGAGCAGCTCCGGAGTAAACTGGTAAAGGCTCGCCACAGTGAGTTCTTGGCGTACTGGACCACAGGTTGGATCGTTCGGGTTTGGCGCGAATCCACCTTGGTAGTTATAGGCACCTGGGGACCCGGTAACAGAGGCTAGTCCGCCATTTTTGGCATCATTGAAATAGTCGTAACGTAGTGTCACGCTCGCCGCGTCGCTAAGCTTGTAGTGTCCCAGCAACTCCGTACCCCAAGCTTGTCCGGCACCACCGTTTACAGCCCATCCAGACGCGTTTTCAAGGAATAATTCCCAGCCCAACGTAATCGGACCACCGGCATATTGGCCGTCGAGATCGTTATAAATCGGATTGTACGTGGGTCCTGGAGCGGGTGTGGTGTTGGTATCTGCGGCGGCTCCATAAAGCCAAAAACTCCATGGCGAGGAGCTGGGACTGTATCCTAGATAATATTGGAAGCTGGGAGTCTTTGAACTGGCGTTGAAGGCTGTATTGAAATTCCCTACCATGAATTTTGCTGAATAAGGTCCAGCAGCATATTCCGCGCCAAGGCCAGTGTAGTAACCGGGTTCAATGTAGTCATAGGCGAGACTTTTGGTGATTGTTAATAGGGTGGGTGCGTAGGAACTTTCATACCCATCCCATGCAATGACTTGGCCGCCTGTTAATGTCCAATGATCATTTAATGGAACCTTAAGCTGGGCTTTTTGTATCGGTTTGTTATAACCCATATTTGGCATAAAACTTAAGTAAATTCTACTGCCATCTCTGAATGTTTTGGATACGTTTAGTTGAACTCCACCGATGGCACCTAAATTGGTGGAATAATATTCGTAAGTGCCTGGCGCTGTTGTGCCTAAGTAAAAGGAGATGATATTTTGGTCTTGGCTATAGATGTAGGTGGGGGCAATATAACCAGATATATTAAATCCGCCTCCGAGGTCGCCACTTGCTGCATAGGCGGTCACGCTGCTTGCCAGCAATCCAAAAGCAAGGAACCTTACTGACTTTGGTATGCGTTTTCTGCGGGTACACATAAATGCCATTCTCCTATTGATGTTAGTTTTAACATCACTGGAGATTAAGCAAACATTATGCCAATTTAGCAGAAACAACTATGTTATTGAATGCATGATACGTTGTCAATATAACTGTGCTGACTTTTCTTATTCGTTGCATCATGGTGGTGCATTATCATGTAATCTGAACCACTATGGTGCATTTTCATTGAACCTAAATCCGGCAGTTACCTCTGCTGATTGGCAGGATTCCTTTGATAGGATTGGTTTTTCCCCTGTAATGGAGGCTCACCCTATGGGTGAAGAAGAAAAACATCCGCAAAAGGCCATTCCGGCGGCAGTACAAGCCATGATCGTAGACACCATGGGCGGTCGCGTGCAGGGTTCCTGGGACAAGGCATCTTCTGCTACCGCCTTTGGCCAATTGGTGTTCTTTGCCGAGTTTCTGGAGACCAGTGGTCTGTTTGATGCTTGGGTGGAAGATGGCCCATTGATCTACCACAGTCCCAATGCGCCGCAGAAACGCGATGTACTGG
>Ga0172381_10005235_pt1 | contig 13230 bp, 14 predicted proteins | sample Leawel6488metaG_FD_119754 | JGI IMG/M metagenome (GOLD analysis project Ga0172381, IMG submission 119754) | Leachate microbial communities from a municipal landfill in Southern Ontario, Canada - Leachate well 64-88 metaG | ecosystem: Engineered > Solid waste > Landfill > Unclassified | place... | reverse complement strand
GGTTTTAAATCCACGGAAACATACTGCTCGTACCGTGGGTGTGGATGGCAGTGCCCCCTACCTCCTAAATTTAAATAGAGAGGTTTCTTTTGTCTGACTTCATCCCACGTGAGCATTATGTATCGGGGGAAAGAATGCTGTGCAGCTTCTGTGCAGTTGTATCCACGTCCGTAAGCTGATGGGATGGCGAGAGGTACGGTTCAGCGTTTTTGCGCAGCGCCAGCATATCGCTTTTGGCGGGGAGGCTGGCGTATGGCCAGGGCTTCGCCGTGATGTGCCCGTACAGGTCTCGGATGATATCCGCGGCAAGCAGCGCCTGCAGGCAACGGGGGAACACGTTGCCCTGCCACTGTGCCGGGGTGACTGCGCGCATGTATGCGAGCAACGCATCTGCGGAACGGAACTTGTGCAGCAAAAGCGCGGCGATACTCGTCCCATTAAATCCGGCCGTGTATTCCCCGCGCTCTTCTTCGGGCAGGATTGCGCAGCGATATTCGCGCTTGAGCAGCTCTTCATTGGCTTTATCCAGCGTGTCGTACCGCGTCCACTTCTTTCCGGTGTGTGTAGGGTGCGTGTTGCCATCCGCGGGTTGGGCGGAAAGGTGCTCTTTGGCAAAGAGCTCCGTATCCAGGGCGATGCAATAACTCCCGCTGGGTTGCACCGATGTTCCATCCATATCAAAGTGCCACCATGTGCGTGGTCGCAGGCTCACTGTTGCTGTTTTGGGTTGAGCGAATTCTCGCACAATTGCCGTAATGGCTCCTGCATGGATCGGGAATACATCGTCATCGCATATCCATGCAATCCTGCGATTTTTGAGTGTCTGGCGGATCCAGGTGTCAATTTTCGTCGCGTGCCGCACGTTTAAAAATCGCTGCACGGTTGCGCCCGGGACGCTTGCAGGATCGAGCGTGCCGGCGCAGTCAAAAATGAAGACATCACATGTATCTTCCATGCACTTTTTCACGACTGCGTTCCAGACGATCGCAAGCGGCGGGAATATCGTGGATGTGCACACGGTGATGGTGTCGCTCGGTGGGAGCGACCTGCTTGCTGCTTTATACAGCACGGTTGGCAGTGCATTGTGCCAGGCTTTCTGGATGGTGAATTGCCGTTGGGCTCTGGCTAATACGTGCGGATCTGCATGGGGCATTGCGTTTAGTGTAAGCTCCTCCGTCTCAGATGACGAGTCCCGCGGCTGCATCCATTGCTGCCAGAATGGGATTCATGATGCCGAAGATCCAGCTCCGCAGGATCGGCACGTTGACGACGTATTCGAATACGAGGAGCAGGACGAGGAATATGGGGCCTCTCCGCATGAATTCGTGGTACATTTCTTCGTACTGTGCGGGGATGAACGGGTGAATAATTTTTGATCCGTCCAGCGGGGCAATGGGCAACAGGTTGAATGCCATGAGCACCAGGTTCACAAAGATCGAGCTTGCGAGCACCTGGATGATGAGTTCATAGAACGGATTACCGTTGGTTTGCATTTGCAACAATCCCATGGCGGATCCCCGTACGCTCCCTCCGGAGACTGCGAGGAAGAGGATGAAGGCGATCCAGGCAAGGATGAAGTTGCTTGCAGGACCTGCTAGTGATGTGAGTGCACTGTCCCTCCGAACATTTCGGAAGTAGCGCGGATCTATAGGTACGGGTTTGCCCCAGCCGAATCCTGCGATGATGAATACCAGTGTTCCTATAGGGTCTAAGTGTGCAAGTGGGTTTAGCGTCAGGCGCCCTTCATTTTTGGCTGTCGGGTCACCCAGGCGGTAGGCGACATATCCATGTGCCCATTCGTGTACACTTACGGCGATGAGCAGCGCGATGATGAATGCCGGATTTAAAAAGAGGGACATAGGTTCGAGTGTACGGTTTTTTTTGCGTGACGTCAGGGGTTGGGCGCGTTTTTTTCCTCGGGTGTGATGGGGATTACAGAGTGCAGAATACTGCGCAAAGTTGTTGCTTCATGCAGGCTGAATCCGTACGCTGCCCACGATTATGGCGCGCAAGTGTTCCAAAACAGGCAAAAAGACGGCGTTCGGGCAGACCCGGAGTCATTCGTTACGGTCAACCAAGCGCACATTTAGGCCGAATATTCAAAAGAAGCGCGTTTGGGATCCTTCTACAGGTCAGTACAAGACCATCAAGGTCGCTGCCAGTTACCTGCGCACGCTTGCCAAGCGGTTGCAGGAGGGGAAGAGGGTGTAGGTGGGGATTGGGAGTAGGGAGTAGGGATTGAGATTAGGGGGCGGATCCGTTTTCTACGGATTTTCGCAACTCCTTGAGCGTTCCGCGCTGACGTTTTTCTTCCAACACTTTCTGTTGCGACCTTCTGGAACGCCGCTGTTTTTGTTTGCGCTTCTTGTATTTTTCTTTGAGCACTTTCGACTCTTTCCCTTTGCGCAGCATTTCGATTTTCAGCAGCAGACGATGGTAGGCGGAAAGGCGGTTTGTGCTTTGCTGGCGGTACCGCTGGACGCGCACAATGGTTCCCGTTGGCACATGTCGCAGTGTCACAGCGATATTCGTTTTGTTGATTTTCTGACCTCCCGGACCGCCGCCGCGTGCGATGTGCTCCTCAATATCTTCCGGTCGCACGCCGAGTTCCTGCGCAAGTCGCAGGTATCGGGGAGAAAGAGGTGCGGGGAACTCCATAGCATCCATTATACGTTCGCTTCCTTCTTTGTGCTGCAAGAGAACGACACTAGTATATGCAATGGAGGGATGGCTGAGTGGTCGAAAGCGCTCGCCTCGAAAGCGAGTAGACCCGCAAGGGTCTCGCGGGTTCGAATCCCGCTCCCTCCGCCAAGCATTGCACAAAGGGCAGCTTGAAAAGTCTCACTATGGAGAGCGGACTTCTGATCTATTGTTTGAAAGGCTTTGTTATAAGCTCTCTTTTTGTTGTAAGGGTACCAATCCTGCTCACCTAGGTTTGCAGAGCACTAAGGGCACTTCGAGTTCGTTTGTACCTGTTTCCATAAGTGAGTTGATCTGCATCTTAGATGTACACTCGTATGGTGCTACCTGTTTGGTTTAAACTAGTCGGATTATCGATCTATCCGATATCCACGCAGCCAAGATCGAATTTTTAGAGCATACTTACGCTTTATTCGTCTCCAAGGATTCTTGGTTGTTTTCATTCCTAAGTCTTCATAAAGTCTAAAATAGGCATCTTGCAAAAGGGTTGAGAAATGTGGAATGCATTTCGAAGAAAAACGTCTCTCAATGAATTCCTGCATATTTGAGTACTTTGATTCTCTCCATTCGGGAACATCATTATTATCGAAATTCTCCAGACTAGCACTAATCTCCATCTTTTTAGCAATTATAAACTGTGCGACTTGTCTAGCATTCAGTATATCAAAGCCTTCAACTTCATCTACTTTCATTGAGTATATCTTCTTGAAACCAATTTTTCTTGCTACTTCACATAGAGTCTCAAGTTCATTGAGGTCAATTATTTGATAATCAAATGAGGCTTCATTTCTTCTTTGTAGTTCTAGTTCGATAAAGTGTCTAATAAGAATGTTGGGGAAAGGCAGGTCTTCTAAGGTTATCAGTGTGCAATAGTGTTTTGCCCCAGCCTCAATATTTACTGGAAGTCTGTCATCACCGTCCTCAAATAGATTATGCATCTTTCTTAACTGAAGGATTTTGTCAGTCAGGTCTTCAATGTATTTAAAAAATCTCTCTTCAGGGTTTACCTGTTGGACTCGAATGGATGCAGTAGCTGTTGTGGTCTCAAAAATGAACCACACCCCCTTTTCAAAAACTAAATGATCAATTTCTGCGTACAAGTCCGAAGGTCGATATCGATCATGCACTGTGTGACCGGTCCATATCCGTTTTTTGCTAACTGCCTCCCTGATGTGCCTTGTAACGTATGGTTCAAGAATATTTTTCCCGAAGTTGTCCCTAAAATCTTTGCTTTCAGAAGAATCTGGTGGAAACCGATTTACTAACGTGTGATAAAGTCCCTCAGTAAATTTGAGGAGCAAAAGGTATGCAAGTGGCACTAAATATTCTTTCCCTTTCTCATCGCTGCCTGATTCAATGATGGGATATGTCATTAGTGGATTGAAGGCATATTCCCTAAGTTCATCCGGCAACTCCCATTTTTCACATTCTTCTTTAAATCCTTCGGGCGTAATTGAGCACTCAGCTAGAAAGCGGTCTACTTTGTCTGGCTCCAATATTTCTTTTAACTTTCCTTTTGCTCCCTGAAACCAATCCAACGAAATTTGCCCCTTGAATGTTTGAAGTGATATGAGAAATTGTGTACCGATTGCAATGAACTGTGCTGGTGTCATTCCAAGAGCTTCTTCAATTTCTTTATGTAAGTCATACCGCGATTCATCTGCTTTCAGTTCTGTAAAACACTGGTACAACAGACACGCTCTTCCAATCAAATGCATCATTTGACGTGTGTACTTGTGCTGAAAGAAACCCATTCTTACAAGTGTGAGTTCGGCTTTGCCAGCATCAAAATCATCCATAAAACCCATGCGGGGTGAATGAATGACTAATCTTTCACACTCAACATATTTGTCGGGATTCATGTCCTCTCCCTCACGGACTGAACCAAGAATAAAAAACTTCGCGAGTTCTGCAAAATCAGTTCCTGGAACAGGTCTGCCATCATCTTTTTTTGTGACACCCAAATGTCCTAGCTGCGCATACGATGCTTTTGAAACATGAAAAATGGCTGAAGCAGGATCATATCCCGAAGTAGCCTCTTCAAATTCTGCAAGATACTTTTCAAAATCTATGCGTTCTGCGGATTTGCCATTGCAGCATCTCTTATATTTTTTGCCTGATCCACATGGACATGGGTCATTTCTTCCAACAGCAGTCATTTTGTTTAAAGTGTACTACTTTACTTAATTCACTCAATTCGTATAATTTTTAGTTATGCCCTCCTCTCAAACAAAGAGGCAAAACATGAGAATTCGTAGTAAGGAATTCGATTTTGATAAAGCGATGGAAATGGCTGAAAACATGCTCCATATAACTGATGTACTGCGACCAATACAAAAAGAGCACGAACGTAGAGAGAGGAAACTAAAGAAATTCCCTGAGGGCTTTCATCTTGAAGGCAAAGGTTATAGCTGTGCTATTTGTAGTGGCTCCTGCTCTGAAGAAGATACATGGTACGAATAGCTCTTCGGATCATACCCCAAATTCTCATGCAGCATCTCTTCAGCGTCTGCTATAGAGATTCCTTTTCGCTCTGCGTAGCTTTCAACCTGATCTCTGCCAATTGCATCTATCGCAAAGTAACGAGCCTGTTGGCATTGAAAGTTACTGGCATGACAGGTTTAGCAACAAGCGGAAGAACGGGGAATGGTTTGAGCTTTCAAAAGATGATGTTCGTGCATTTAAGCGGCGAAAGTATATGTAATGTTGTCGAAATCGTTGTCGATCCTGCCTATCGTGGAAAGCATAGAAGTAGCTAATAACCAAGCTATTTGGATAGAAATACGCTCAGAGATATGAAGAGATAAAATGAAGCCGTTGAGCTATAGACGCTTCTTTTTCATTGCAAAAACGGGGAACGACCACTGGGTCATAACCTGCTTCCCGATAAAACTTATTTGCATTATCAAAAACTGTTTGAGCCATATTTCCATCTTCAATTCTCACCCCATCTTCCTCAAAAGTGGCTAACGGTTCGAAAATAAAGACATGCTTATACCTACGACGGTACGCTATGACTCGATCATAAACGTCATCTGGTATCTCATTAACCCAAAGACTTAAATAAGAGAGCACATCTGGCATTCCATTTTCTAGAATACGCGGAACGGTGTGACAAATAGTACTTTCATTTTCTTCAAATAAATCGGCAATCAGTCTATGAAATTGGACAGCTTCACCGCGAACCACTTCCAGTGAATTCCCTTCTGCTAACTTGCTTTCGATGTAAGATCGAACGACATCATATTGCACTTGATACCCTACATCTTCCAGAGCCTTAGCGATTGTAGTCTTCCCGGCACTTGGCCCACCAGAAAAAACGCTCCACTGGGTTTCCATTCTATCGTTAGAGGAAATTGCTGAAGTATTCATGGCAGGTAATTATACCAAACAATTGCTGCTTTGCTATGATGATGCACATGGAAAACATACATGGAGTTATTTTTGACCTAGATGGCACACTAGTGGAATCAGCACCACTGTATCGAGAAGCACTAGTGATAGCTTTACAGAATTGTCAAATTTGTCTGGATACACCTCAGCTGGAAAATTTATTGAGTTCAATGAATTTGGTGGAAGATTTGAAATTATTAAGCGTTGAAGATGAGATTGCTCAACATATTGCTCAGCTCAGGGATGAATTGGTGTATGCGATTTTTTCAGAAAGAGTAGACTGGATAGAAGGAGCAGAAAATATTGTAAATACCACAAAAGCCAGAATACCAATCGGACTAGTAACAAGTGCCTGGACGAAAACTGTCGATGCGGTGCACAGACGTCTTGGTATTAAAAACATCTTCAAAGTTATTATTGATGGGAATTCAGTGCATGGTCGGTATAAACCGGATCCGTACGGATTGCAATTGGCTGCACAATTATTGGATTTGCCCCCTAAGAATCTGCTCTATGTTGGGGATAGTGAGACTGATGTTGTAGCTGCAAGTGCAGCTGGTATAAGAAGTTGTTTACTCAATAGGAATGCGCATACAGACAGCTTTAAACTCAGTGCTGATTACTGCGCTCATTCATGGCAAGAATTTGGGAAATTACTTGAAGCAGCTGAATAATCATGTTAAGTTCTCTTTTCTTACTTTACCTTTATGACCACACCTGAAGCCTCTCAATCTGGTGATGAAACAGGCATCGCACAAAACGAAGGCTCTAACCAGTTCACTCGTCTTCCGCAGTTAAGAATTACTGTAAACTCTCGCTGTGGCAGAGCATGTTTCTTCTGCCGACCTTCCGGAGAAGCTGTATCAACAAAAGCAGGTACGGAACTTGATCCAAATACAGCATTTGAGATTGTGGACATCTGTACGAAGCTTGGAGTAAGTGATGTTAAAATCACCGGAGGAGATCCTGCCCTTTGGAACCCATTAGTCGCATGTGCAGCTAGAATTAAAAGTGAACTAAACTGCCATCTTGATGTTATTTCAAGACACCCAAAAATCGCAGATCACGCAGAGGGATTGGCTGATGCAGGAGTGGATCTTTTTAATATGAGTGTGGATACTCTAGATTCTGATCTTCATAAGAAGATAACCGGCATTGATGATTTGCCAAGTGTTCTTGCAGCGCTCGCTAAATGTGTAGATTCTGGCATAGAAACCAAAGTAAATATGGTTGTCATGTCGGGTATAAACGACCATGAAATTGATGCAATCATCGAATTTTGCGAGAGAAATGGCGTAAAACAGCTGAAACTATTGGATCTAATGACTGATCTAGAAGATGGTGAAGAAAATTACTCACGAAGATTACAACTCCTAGGAGTGGGTTCATTGCGTGATATCTACTTACCCCTTGATGTAATTTCTGAAAAATTACATGCAAAATCGGTTGATATGCGTGTATTTCAGCAGGCTGGCCTAGGTAATCCAATGAAAAGTTTTAAGATGCCGTCTGGATTAGAAGTCATAGTAAAAGATCATCACGCTGGCGCATACTATGGGTCAATTTGTAAAGGATGTAACCATTACCCTTGCCACTCAGCCTTAATGGCTATTCGCCTGACGGCCGATGCGCGTATTCAATATTGCTTACTGCGGGAAGACATTTGTGTAGATACAAAGCTGCTTACAGAACGCTCTGCAATTGAATCAGCGATAAAAAATGCACTCACAGTGTATGACAAGGCCACCTTTCACCCCGGTCCAGAAGGAGGAGATGATCATGAAAAGCTGGAACTACCCATTATACAGTGAGACGGATCGATTGGTTAGCTAGTTTTCACATCCTTAGCTTTTTTAAGAATCTCCCGAATTGAATCAAGCATAACCATTGCCTCATCTATGTAGTGCATGTCAGACCACAAAAACTCTGAGTGCTCTTCGGAACACTGAATATCAGCAGACGTAGGAATCACAGCAAAGTTGAACTGCCTTACCTTTTGTTCATTTGGAGATACAGCATCAAATGAGCCAATGTAGCTGATGATCCTGTCAATCCTCAACGCTGTCTCTTCAAACAATTCACGTTCTAACGCGTCAAGTATAGTTTCACCCTCTGCGACTCCACCCCCAGGAATTTCAAAATATCCCGGCAAAAAATCATCTTGAAGGGATCTTCTTACAATCAAGATTTGATTTCTTATTATCACCACCGCACCAGACAGTAGTTTATCAATGCCATCTCTTTTGGCCTCTTTCTGTAATTCCTTGGTTAAATCTATAATATGCTGCTCTACTTTCATGGTGTAATAGTAACACCATCATGTTCAGTAGTGCCATCAATTACATGAGTTCGTCATGAACTTCAGTAAGGAGCCCTATTGAACTTTTGCTCCAAATAAGCTGTGTAAACAAAATTTGTAGCAACTGCTTTTGCAATCTTTTCCTGAATTATCAGATTTACTGACCAAGTATCAGTTTTCCCTCCTTCAGCAACAACCTCTCCTTAAAGCTCCGCAGTACGTTGCTCTTTTCTAGAGACGAACCCTCTCGGAAAATCCCAATCAAATACTCTTCGATGCTAATCGGGTCATTCTCAGGTCGAAAGCGGTTAATTTTCGACAGATCTTCTTGGATCCTCCGATCCAATCGGATGTGCCGTTCTTTGGTCTTGGCAATAATGACAGCCGCTTCTTCAAAGAGTGTTTCTTCTCGAATGTACTTACATTTGCATGTTCTCGTACCACCGTATTTGTTGCATTTGTAGTACATGTAGGTTCTTCCATGTCGATTTGTATGCTCGGTTCCGCTTACACCAGATCCACACTCGGCACATTTTAGTATCTGGTTAAAGTAGAACTGTTTTCGTCCCCACTTTCCTTTTGCGGTTCGTTTCAGTTTGCTTTGCGCCTTCTGAAACAGCTCCTTTGTTATAAGTGGCTTGTGATTGCCCTGATACCGAATGCCACCGTACACAAACTCTCCGTAGTAGAAAGGTTCTTGTAAGATGTTAAAGATCCGACTGAAGCCGACTGTGCCTCCACTAACATTATGAAACCCTTCTTTTTGTAGTTTCTCTTTTGCTTCTCTGCCCGACATGCCTTTCTCAGCTATATAGGTGAATAGTTTCTTAATGTACGGTGCTCTTTCTTCGTCTACTACTATAGAACTAGGATCACCAAAGCGTTCTGCTCGTACCAGCTTGTAGCCAATAGGAGGTCTACCTGGTCTAACTCCCATTTCACACTTTGTGCGCAGTCCACGCTTCACATTCTTACTTCGATTATCATTCTCTAACTTCGCTTGGCTACAGAGAATCATGAGTAGGAACTTCTCATCGGGTGTATTCGTAAATGTTTGTCCACTGGTTTGAATCTGGATGAGCACTCCTTGATCCATCAAGTCTACCAGCTTACCGAGGTCACCTGCGTTTCTGCTTAAGCGATCCGGTGCCCATGTCAGAATGGCATTAAACCTGCGCTCCTGCAGTCCTGTCAGTAAGTTCTGGTACCCGATTCTTCCACCGGAGTCTTTTGCCGATTTACTCTCCTGAATCGTCTCCACAACCTTAAGATCCTGTTTATCCGCAATCTTTTGCATTTCTGCTATCTGCGATCCAATAGAAAGCGCTTGGCGTTCGTCTGATTCCGATGACTTACGAGCGTAGAGGCAATAGGTGATCTTTTCCATACATTCAATGAATGACGCAACCAGATCACAAAGGCTAGGCGATAATATGCATGAATTGACGTTTTACAAAAATGTCAAACGGGACAGTTTTCAGCCCTTTTTATAGGTGTCCCATTTGTTCCGTTTCCACCCCTTTTTATAGTGTCTCATTTGTCTCATTTAACCTCCCCCAAAGTACTGTCTAATTCTGTCCAATTCAGATACCCACAGAGGGTAGTAGACCTACATGCTCCGCCACGTCAGCTTCAGCTGACGTGGCTCCGCCCTCTACCTCTTTAATAGTTTTCAAAATTTGTCCAACCCTCTCGCGTTCTGCATGACTGCAACGGCTACATCCTGGCGATTGAGCTTCGTTTTGGGATTGAGCTGATTTGAACGACCAGGGGAGAAATTGTTCTTTTGCGCGTTCCCAGCGTATTGAGCAAACCAATAGTGTTCACCTGATTGGCTGGGTTGAAAGTGCCCTCAGGATAACCATTGATTATTCCTCTAACTATGGCGATGGCACTGGCGAAGCACTTAATGGAACCCTCAGTCCGGCAACGCGGGCACCCGTGCTTCTCTCTCGCCAGGATGAATTCACTTTCCAGCTGTTTAGGATCTTCCCCCCGCACCTGTAGCCGTACGGGCCACCGCCACCGTTCAGACAGAACACATTAGAAAACCAAGTATCGGTAACTTCGTAATCATTGGGGGTCCTATTTGCGAATGATCGCAAAACATCTGGGGTGATCAGATTGCCGCCGTGAATCGCAGCATATACTACGGCTTCAATCTCGTCGAAGCCACCATGATGTGGCGAACGTTGGAGCATATCAAGGATGTACCGTGTTACTTTTCCACGTCGTTCCTCGGGAAGTGACTGGACGATCCGTCCAATAACGGCATCCCTCTGAACTGTATCTTCTATCAGTCTTTGTAGCACCTGCTCTTGCCGAGTGATGTTGAGATTGAGTGCAGCGTCAGCGAATTCCACTAGTATCCCATCCCGGAAGTCAGTGACAACCAATTCAGCCCCAGCTTGTTGGAGGCGTCGAAGATTGCGCATTATTAAAGGATTGCTTCGGAGTGCTGCTTCGATGGCTCCCCACCGCGCGGTCACGCCATCGATGTTCTCGGACTTCTTCATCGTTCTCTTCAGCGCGTTGAGACATTCTTTCTGCTCTTGTGGCGAAAGAGAATCCTTGTTCGCTTGTTCATGACCAACCATGGTCCCTGCAACAAGGGCGCGTTCTATAGCTCCTCGAGATGCGATGGTCTGATTAACATCTTGTGCAAGGCTTGACTCAAGTATTTCTGGAGCTGAAGGGGATTGCATTCCAGTTTCGGATGAACCAATACGCATAGAGTATTTTGGAGAAGATATGATCATATTACATAGAATTTACATTTAGTCAATTTCTGTCCAATTCACCCCACCGTTGTACTGTCTCAAATGTTTCATTTGTGCCCCCGACCCACCCTCCTCAGCCCACCCATTCCGATCCCTCGAAGGGGCTGCTAAAATTCTCGTGGGTTTGGGTTCTGGACTCACCCTCTCTACCACTTTGTATTGCTTATTTGGTATGAATATTCTTTTGCTGTCGTGCGGTTCTGCGACTTTGTCAATTGCACATTGTCTGGGAATTCCCCGTGCATTTTTGTTCTACAAGCGAAAAACGCTTGCATGAGGTACGCTCTGCTCCCTAGAATCGCCTGCGATTACTTCCTTTCCCCCTCTTTCCATGAGTTACGTTGTTGCTTCCAAAGTGAAGGAGCTCCTGAAGAAGCAGGGCATGATGTCCTCCGGTGATCTGGCGGATGCCGCCAGCGCCATGCTGGAAGATGCTCTGAAGAAGGCTTCGGCGCGCGCCAAGGCCAACGGCCGCAAGACGGTTCGCCCGGAGGATCTTTAGTCTCCCGGAAAATATTCGTTTACGAAGAGTGCCCGCAAGGGCACTTTTTCGTATGCACGTTTCCGTTTACTTGGCGCCGGCTTCCCGGCGGAGTTCCGCGTCAATGAATTCCTGTATATTACCGTTCAGGACACCTTCTGTGTCGCTGGTTTCGGTATCTGTACGCAGATCTTTGACCATGTGGTACGGGTGCAGTACATAGCTGCGAATCTGCTGGCCGAAGTCCGCGCTCTTGGTCGCACTTTTGAGCGCGCTCTTCTCTTTCTCTTCTTCCGCGCGTTTCCGTTCCAGCAGCTTTGCGCGCAGCATGTTCATTGCCTGCGCGCGGTTGCGCTGTTGGCTGCGGTCGCTCTGGCACGCGATCACAATACCTGTCGGTTCGTGCGTTATGCGTACTGCAGAGCTCGTTTTGTTCACGTGCTGGCCTCCTGCCCCGCTGGCGCGGAAGGTATCTATGCGCAGATCGGAGGGGTCGATTTCCACTTCTGCGGTTTCTGTAATTTCCGGGAGAACTTCTACGAGCGCAAAGCTCGTCTGGCGCAGGTTTTTGGCGTTGAACGGTGACTGCCGTACCAGCCTGTGTGTGCCACGCTCGCATTTGAGTTCGCCGTATGCCATTGCACCGCGTACATGGATCGTCGCTGTTTTTATGCCCGCTTCCTGGCCGTCCGTTCTGTCGATTACATCGGCTTCCCAGTCTTTTTGCTCACAGAAGCGCAAGTACATGCGCATGAGCATCGCTGCCCAGTCCTGGGCCTCTGTGCCTCCTGCACCGCTGCTCACTGTGAGGTAACAGTTTTCCATATCAAACTCGCCGCCGAAGTAGAGTTCGCGTTCAATGGTTTCCCATTGGGATTCCAATTGGTCGTATTCCTGTTGCAGTTGTGCCTCGTCTGTTTCTTCTGCCTCTTCTGCCATTTCCAGTAATGCTTCTATGTTGGCTGCGAGTTCTGCCAGTGGTTCCCATTGCTTCTTTAGCGCTTTCAGGCGCATGAAAAGCGCGTTGGCTCGTTCCTGGTTGTCCCAGAGATTGGGGTCCTGCACATCTTGTTCCAGCGCACGGATTTCCTGTGGGATCTGGCGTGCCTCAAAGAGAGTCCTTCCCCGTGTTCAGAGCGGAGTGCAGGTTCCGGAGTTTTTGCAGTAATTCCTCCACGGGTCAGGGGGGAAATGTTTGTTTGCAGCGTAGCGTGTGTCTTGGAGGGAGTACAGGTGGGGATTAGGATTGGGATTAGGATTGGGATTGGGATTGGGAGTAGGGAGTAGGGAGTAGGGAGTAGGGAGTAGGGAGTAGGTAAGAGCATATTTATGTAAATTTTTCAATCCCTGAGCCGTTTCTGGGTTCCCCAATATTTGCTATAATATATAGATTTCTTATGTCAAATACAGACTCCATATCTGCGGCTGGTACAGAAGCGCTCTTGACTCGCACGTCCCGTTTTCTTCTTCTCTTCGCAGGGGTTCTGTTTTGCATGTTGCTCCTTTCGCGTTTCTTTCTCCTTCCGCGTTTTACGCAGGTGGACATAGCGGGTGCTTCGTACGAGGCGAGGGATTTG
>Ga0172381_10005234_pt1 | contig 13231 bp, 20 predicted proteins | sample Leawel6488metaG_FD_119754 | JGI IMG/M metagenome (GOLD analysis project Ga0172381, IMG submission 119754) | Leachate microbial communities from a municipal landfill in Southern Ontario, Canada - Leachate well 64-88 metaG | ecosystem: Engineered > Solid waste > Landfill > Unclassified | place... | reverse complement strand
ATTGACGGGGCGAAAGAAGAATATGCGGTATCAAGTGTTAGTCCTAATAGGTATGGGTTACTTAATAATATAACTGATATGTTTAATATTATAAGGAGGAATTGATCATGGGGTATCCTGAAGTAGAGAAAGGTTGTGCTAATAAAATGCATAGTAACGATGGGTATAAGCACATTAAATTAAGGGTTGTTGAGTTAGGTTGTGAATGTTATGCTGTGTATATAGTGGAGCAGACACATAGGAATGAGTTTTTTGCAATAGATAATGGTGTTTCTAACGACCATAGTTTTATTGCGGAAAACGGAGTTGAATTGAGATCGTATGGTGGGACAGATGTTTGTGATAGTAAGTTGATTTTTATGCGTGGTGATGATGCAGATAGGGATAATAAACCGTTAATGTTTTCAAGCGAATTTAGTCTAAATCGTTTTGTATCTGCCGTTAAGGAGTATAATGAATATTTTGCAGTTAACCCAAACGATATAATAAATTCAAGTGCTTGTGAGTTTAACTCTTATATCGTAGAATAATTATTAACGCAAAGGAGAGTGAGGGCATCGTGGAGTATAAGCATATAACAATCGAGGTAGTAGATTTAAATAATGATAATTATGCCTTGTATGTGGTGGAGCAAACGCACAGGGGGTATTCCTTTGGTGAGCCAAAGAATGGCGGGGTATTTAAGGCGTCTAATGGGGTTACTATTTCATCTGGGTTATTTCCAGGTAGATATGAAGACCTAACAGGGACATTTGTGCAGGGGGCTAATAAAAATGGTGATAACTATCCTATCATGGTGTCTGGCAAGAATGATCTTGAAAGGATAACGTTTGCTATAAAAGAATATAATAAAACATATAGCATTAATAATGTGAAACTTTCTAATATAATTCTTGAGAGAAGCATAATAGAATAGATGGTATAATAAGCATAAATAACAAAGGAGTGTGGATTATGAAAGATGGTAAAGATGGTCATAATAGTAATCATGATAGTAACCATATTATTAGGTACATGTATGAGGTGAATAAACATAGTAAGGCATTTCAAAAGAAACCAGTGGGGTGCATATGTGCATGTGTAGAAGATGGATATTTATTCGTGGGGTGTAGTAAGGCAAATAAGAAGGATGTGTTTAATAGAAAGAGGGGGTTGTCTATTGCATATGAGAGGTTATATAAGGCCGTGCGTTCATATTATAATTATGAGGATAAGATTAATATATATAGGGCTAATATTCCTACATCTATGAGGGAATTTTTTGCTACCTTTGTAAATAAGTGTAAGGAGAAATGCCCTCAATTGAAATTAGCGAATGAGCATATAGCGCTTGATGATTGGGATAAGAATGATCACGCACATAATAAGGAGGTGGAATAATTGTACAGTAATTTATTGAAGTTACCTGTTACCTGTGATAAAATAATGCCGGATGATAATAAGTTCTGCTTCCACTACATACCTACAAATGATATAGGCAGTTCAGGCACATGTACTTTATCATCCATGTTCAGATGTCCAGTGGAAATGTATAATAGTGCGGTGAAGATATCCAATAGTTCACTCGGTAGTTATATGACGTGTAATAAGTTATACTATTTTCATAAGGTGTTGGGGTTGAATACCTACGAGTTTGAAAAATCTAACCCACTGAAAATGGGCACGCTCATTGATAAAATAGTAGAGTGCAAGTACAGTGAGGATGGGGGTAAGCCGAATGACAAATTAGCTGATGAGATTAAGAATTACCCAGTGAAGGCTCAAATGGATAGTAAGGCAGTGTCTAAGGTTAATGCCATAAAGGATGCACTCTATGAATATATAACATTCGATACTGATAATTTTATAGGTAATCAATGTGAGTTTAACTATCATATATTAGATATTGATTGCCATGATGCGATTATAACCGGTAAGTATGACGCACTATATACCGATCATTTTGCAGAGTTAAAATTTACATCTAGACCGGACTCATATCTGAACCCATTTAATATCAAGGCGCAAATAGGCACATACTTTTTAGCAGATGAAAAATTAAAGTATGTTGACATGATGGTGATACAAGTTCCTGCTCAGGTATATGGCAAAAAAGATACAGAGGATGGGTATTATAAGCGTATCTATGATGATGTGATAAGTAACCCTTCTAAGTATTTTATGGGGTTTAATCGAGCAGATAGGACGTTTGGTAAGCGATACTATAGGGATGAGTTTGATTTAGATGAGATACTTAAAAGATATAGGATTGTTATTGCTGAGATACGACATAAATATGAGAGTGATTCATGGTACTGTAATGAGAAGTCTTGTAATATGTATGGGTCATCCTGTGAGTATAAAAGTATCTGTGAAAGTGGGGCTATCTCTGAGGCTAAGTATTATCAGGATTTAAGTACGGTTGAATTTATTAGCAAGAAAGGTAAGGCATATGTTAAGGAAATTAATGATGGGATAGATAAGGTATTGCACCCGCACTCTATGGCTATCATAAATCCACTGGATATCACTGAGGTAATATATGTGGAGGATTACAGGGCTATGGAGATACAAAAGGATATTGACAGTGAGGATGAGTAAATAGTATTATAATAAGTGGGTGGCAGCATAGTGGTAGTGCACTGGGGAAGATTTAGGGAACTACGCCAAAGTACAAGGCGACTACCTTGAGGAGGCTGCCAACGACGCTGGTCGACTCCTATCCACCTGCTTAAATAAAACAATGGCGTATAATGTAACTGGCAACATACAGGACTTTGAATCCTGTCATAAAGGTTCGAACCCTTTTACGCCAACCAGTATATATGTTTTAATATTTAAATTGCAAAGGAGAATAGCATGTCTATGAAAGCACATCCACTGATAACAGATAATTTAAAGGTGGGTAAAATAGCTCTGATATATGGAGAGACTGGGGTAGGTAAAACGGTTACTACCCTACAAACATTAAAGGGCACTATCCTATTAATAACTCTAGAGCATAGGGATTCTAAGGTTACGCTGGGTGCTATCGCAGATTCGGGTCGTAACCCCACGGAGATATCTGAAGCTGCATACACTAACTGGGATGATCTGATGGAGTTTCTGGGTGATGTTACTAAATTTAAAGGAATTGACAATATAGTAGTAGATGGGTTGACCGAACTATGCAGTACCGACTTACAGTTTGAAATAGCTATGCAGGCATTTGAGGCTCGTGATAGTGGTAGCGCAAAGGAACTTACCAACCAATCCAAAATGTCACAGGAGAGTTATGGTACATTGGGGTTTCAACTTAACCGCATGATGGGTCTTATAGGTAACTACGCAAAGGACGGCAAGAATATAGTTATAACCAGCCTGCTCAGTGAATATCCCAAATGGAATCGTATATTAAGCGCCGCTCCTGCATTGGCTGGCCGTTCATTTCCAACAGCACTACCTGGTAAATGTGATTTTATTGGGTTGGTAGAAAGGAGATACTCAGAGATTGCGGATGATAAAGGTAATGTAGTGATAGGGGATAATGGAGAGCCACTTAAAAAGCTATCCTTCCCGCCAAGAGTAAAGTTTGAACCTAAACATGGTGAGCAATTTCTATGTAAGTGGACAGGCGCTAGGGACAACGCTAAGGAATATATGATATTCCCGCTTGATTGGGATAGAATCTTTGGCATATCTGATAGGGCTATGGAGGTATTGAAGGATAAGTATTTAGATAAAAAAGTACAAGGTAATGTTGAGGGTAAGGTTGATTCTAAAGTTGTTGCCAAAAAGGAGGTTTGATGTAGAAGGTATGGCTGAGTGTATGTTGAGTGAAGTATGTGATGATGTGTATGATGATGTATGTGATGATGTGTTGAGCAGTATGTTTATTTCTTTTTATTATTCTAATTTTAATCAATTTCAATGGAGGCATTATGTCAATTAAAAATGGTAACACCAAGTACAGTGACGGTTCAGCAGATTGGGGATTTGAGATTATCAAACCCGGTATTCACAAAGCGGTGTTCGGTGAAGGTATATCTTTGTATACGAATGACAAACCGGAAAGTAAATCTTTTGGCAAGCGCTCGATTAAAATCCCATTCAAAATAGCAGAGGATACTGAGGATAATAATAAAATAATCACTGTGTTTCTGTCTATTGATCAGGAGAAAGATGGTAATCCCGTGCCACTGAATTGCAAAACATTTAGTGAGTCCCGCTGGATGGATATTATTCTGGCTAGTAAAAAGGACGGTGAGTTTGATGCTACGTTTGGTGAGGCATTTTGTGAGACGTTATCCCCGTTTGACAAGGATATACTGGATAGAGTTATTCATAAGATGCAGTTGATATTGCCGGATGTGCCTGTACAGTTGAGAATCTATCACAAGAAAGATCAGAATGGTAAGGATCAGGCTGATATTAATGCGATAGCGTCTATCGATGCGAAACTTAGTGAGGTTAAAGGTGCGGGTAAAGCAGGCAAAGAGAAGGTATCTGCCCCTCGTGCTGCCAAATCGGACGATGATGAATAGGTAGTAGTAAGTAAATGATCTAGTCTATTAATATATTTAGGGGTGGTAGAGTTGTATGCTCTATCACTCCCTAAGTATAAAGTGAGGTTGTATTGAAGGAAGTGTTGTCTGGGATTTTAGTGTTAGGTGCGCTGTCTATCTGGTGTTTACTATCTGGGTATGCGTTAAGTTATTGCATAGAGTTAAGGGTTGAGCATGGTACACAGGTTGATATACTATTGGCTATAATGTTATCATCCGTAGTATCGCTCATAAATGTATTCGCATTATTGGTATCTATCTATGCATTTATAGAGTCACTAAAGGATACGTATTATGGGAAGTAATAAATGTGATACTGGGATACTTATGTTGTGTGCTACAATTATTACATGTTGTTTTATATTCTGCGTATATTCCAGTAACATAATAAAGCATAAATACAATTATGAGTATGAGAGAAAATTGATAGCTGATAAGTTGGCTCAGATTGAGAGCGTGATTATAATGAGCAGGGGGGCAAGCAGTGTAAGTTTTGTTTATGATTATAAATTAGAGGTACTGGGGTTTCCTGATAGCATAAGGTATGAGCAAGGCGATGTTAGAGTGTTGTACGTGAAGGATAAAAATAAATAAGGAGATGCATATGCCGTGTTATATTCGACAATCTGCTAAGGAAAGGTTTGTTAAGCTGAGAGATTTTTTAGATGCTAATAATTGTTCGTATAATGTGTTCAAGGGTGGCATCCATTACAGTGAAATAACAATTAGTTTTGAATTATACCACATGTTACATACTGAATATAAAATTACCATAGATACACTGTACGATTTTATCAAGGAGTCTGATGGGTGGGGATTAACCATTGGTAATTATGATGTGATGCACACAGTCAGATATGTAGATTAACGGGAGGGTTACTTGACTATAGCTAATGCCAGACGTACTAATAGCATATTGCGTAAGCCTGAAACATTTAAGGCGTATAAGCGCAAGCAGAGTAAAGGTAAATCTCTCTATGATATTGGCCAGGATATATCTAATGAGGGGGTGTGGAAGGATACTGTAATACCCGATGGGTTTGTAATGGTTATAGATACACGAGAGCAGATACCATTGTTTGTGGGTAAGGATAAGTATAAATTTAATATTGAAAGGTATGCATTAAAGAATGGGGATTACAGTGTTAAGGGATATGAGAATTTAATATGTATAGAACGTAAGATGGTGAGTGATTTCTTCGGGTACTTGGGTAAGGAGCGTGATAAAACCTGTGAGAAATTGGAACGTATGAGTGAGTATTATTTTAAGGCGCTGGTTATTGAAGCGGATGAAGAAATGTTATATGCACCGCAGGAATTTACCACACTAACAAAGGAGCATGTAAGGGGGTTTTTAAAAAGCATAAGGGTCAGGTATGGTATGCATGTGTATTGCAATAGTAAGGTAGAATATATTGAAAGGTATGTGCTGGATCATTTAACCTATGCGTATAAAAAGCTAAGCGGTATTGAGGAAGCAGTACCGTTAAATGTAAGTTCGGTTGTAACCAATAAGCAGGTAGCAGCGAATGAACCGGTTGCGAGTAATAGGCCAAGCATAAGCAGCATGATCGCTCAGTGTAAAACTTTAGACGATTTATATTTATTGGCTTGTGGGCTAGGTTATAATAAAAGATGGGCTGAATATATGTGGGAAGGCAGAGTAAATAAACATGAGAAATAATTTATGATATACACCGATCAATCCATAGTAGATGCAAAAAACTCCTATAGTACATTCACTGATAGAACACTCTATGATTATCAGGTGGCATCTATTAAATATGTATTAGAATCAGAGAAACCTGTAGTAGTGTTACATGCGTCTACTGGTAGCGGCAAGTGCGTTTGTAAGGGAACTATGGTATATACCGATAAAGGGATTGTCCCTATAGAATTAATATACAATGACATATGTAAGTATAAAGTTTTGTCATACAACGAGCAGGATTTATGCTTTACATATAAAAGTATAGTGGACAGATATCTAAAGGCAAGCACTAGTGTTACAAAACTTAAAACTCACATGGGTTATAGCATAGGAGGAACTGATAACCATAAAATAATTGTTATGAATAATTGTGGAAACTTTGAATGGAAAAAAATGAATGAGATATCTATCGGTGACTATGTGCCATTGCTTAGTAAAGAAACTCAATATGAAGAGCAGTTGGATAATGGTTTTTATACACAGGACAATATCTCCGGTAAGCATGGACAGTTTAAAGAAAATGATATTACCGTAGATATAAATAGTAATGTGTTTGCGTATTTCATCGGTATGTTTCTGGCTAATGGGTATTGGGAGAAAGCCGGTGTCCGTATTAGTAGTAATGATACAAACATAATAGAAAATATAAAATCTTTCAGTAATCTTGTCGGACTAAACTGCACGAGCAAAAGCAAAAACATAGGCGCTGGGATTGATACGGGTATTTGGTCTACTATGTTGAGTAGGCTTATGGTAAAATTAGGGTTATGTCATAAGGCAAGACAAAAGTATATTCCCAAGTTTGTTTTTACTATGTCAATAGAATATAGGAAGCATTTATTGGCGGGGATGTTTGATGGTGATGGGTACTACAACAAAGACGATATATCATACACCACAATTTCCAGTAGACTTGCGAATGATTTACATTTATTGCTATTATCAATAGGAGTTATCTCTAAAATAAGAACTAAACATGGCAAGTATAAAGGTGAGGAATACATAAGCTATGATGTTATAATAATTGGTGATTTCGTAAACAAACTTAATCTGCCTATAGTTAAGCAAAGGAATATTGACTATTACAATTTATTATTATCTAAGAATAGGAATACTAATTATAATATAGTGCCTAATTTTGGAGACAAAATAAAAACTATGTACAATAACTATAGGGACTACCTATTAGACAGGGGGGTATCGTTATATAAAACTTTAAAAAATGGCAGTATCTCTAGTCACGTTATTAGTTCATATGTTGGCCATAAAAGGAATCCATCCATATGCGCACTAAATAAACTATCAACTATATTACATAATGATAATAAATATATAAATTTTATATCATCTGGAGACTTGTTCTTTGATAAAGTAGAGTTTATAAGCAAAGCTACTGACGATGTGTATGATATAGAAGTAGAAGATACTCATAATTATATTGCAGAGGGATTTATTTCTCATAACTCAGCCATAGGCGCCACGCTCTGTAAATTTTATAATACCTCTGCATATCTGGTTCATACTAAGCCTCTGCAAGATCAAGTGCATAGAGACTTCCCGGAGATACCCGTACTGTATGGTAGGTCTAACTATAAGTGTTTAGATAATCCTCATAAAACCTGCGATATGTGTACGTATTATAAACCATCTGAGGAATGCGCATATTATACTCATTGCTTATATAAGGTAGAAAAGGAATATGCATTAAAGTCAGACAGGAAGATATTAAATTATAAATACTTCCTCACTGAGTCTAATTACGTGGGACGTATAGGTACGCTTGACTTTGTAATATGCGATGAGGCGGATAAGCTGGAAGATGAGATATTAGGGTTTGTATCTATGGTAGTATCGGATGTAAGATTGCGTAAGTATGGTTTGTCATTCCCAAAGTATAAAAACCCTACCGAGAAAAATGGGTTAGCCGAATGGCAGAGTTGGGCAAAAAATGTTATCTCCCATGTGGTGCGCGAGAAGGATAACATGGAGGCTGAGTGGGAGAGGCTGTGTGATTGTGGTGAGGTGAGTGATGCGTTAATTAAGGATATAGAAAAAGCCCGCTCATTAATTACCTCTCTTGCCATGTTTATTAATAATGTAAATGAATCATGGATAAGCGATGTGAGGGAAATGGGTAGCAGTACCGTATGGAAGTTCAGCCCTACATGGATATCCAAAGATATAATGGGTAGTTACTTTAAAAGGTTTGCTAATAAAATAGTATTGATGAGTGCTACGTTATCACCTAAGCATATACTGGCGGTGGAATTGGGACTTGACCCCTCTGACATTGATGAGTTTATAGTGCCTAATCATTTTGATGTGACAAGACGGCCTATACATTTAGAAAATATTGCACCTATGACTAACACTACATGGGAAGATAATATAGGTAAGATAAGGGGTAGAATAAAAGAGTTAGCCGAGGTGCATGCGAATGAGAAGGGATTAATACACACTAGTAATTATAGAATCGCTCAGGAGATTGTTAAGATATCAGATAGATTTATAACTCACAATACGGCTAATAGGAATGATGTGCTCAAACAATTTACCGATAGCGCCGAACCACTCATACTTGTTAGCCCATCTATGGAAAGGGGGGTTGATTTACATTATGATTTGTGCAGGTGGATAGTAATAGCGAAAGTACCGTATCCGAATTTAGGAGATAAGCAGGTGAATAAACGATTATATAGTAGTGGGGCTATAGGAAAATATTGGTATACCAGCGCTACTATTAAGTCTATTGAACAGGCATGTGGTCGGGGTATGAGACGGGCGGATGATGAGTGTGTGATATATATATTGGATAGCAAGGCAAGTGAGTTGTTGTATAATAATGTTAAAATGTTTAGTGATTATTTTAAAAAATGTGTGGTGGTATAAATGGAGGTATATATTTATGAATTTCAATGAAGGTGTATATTTAATTTTACTTATTATAATAATGTTGGTACTTAGTTTTCTCGCTTGGTATCAAATATGCATGGAGGGTTTATGAATCAGTCAATAAAAAATGATGTGATATGTACGGTAGTTAATAAATTAGCTGAGGATATACATGAGACAGCGAGACAAAAAGGATGGTGGGATAATGACAGAAACAGTGGCGAATGCATAGCACTTATGATGAGTGAGTTGGCTGAGGGCTTAGAATCATTACGGCATGGTGAACCACCCGATGAACACTGTCCTGAATTTGGCAACACAGAAATAGAATTAGCCGACTGTATCATACGCATATTAGATTTTGCAAATGCACGTGGGTACGATATCGGTGGTGCGTTGGTGGCTAAAATGGAATACAACAAAACAAGGGAGTACAAGCATGGTGGGAAAAAATTCTAGTAAGGGTGTCAATATTCCTTGGGTAGGCGTTGATCTCGATGGTACGCTTGCTGAGTATCATGGTGAGTTTGATGATAATTATTTAGTGGGTGATCCTATATGGCCAATGGTGAATAAGGTAAAGGAATTAATTGATAGTGGTATGATGGTTAAAATATTCACTGCTCGCATGTGTCATGTGGAGTGTCGGGAATTGATAGTAAAAAATATACAAGAGTGGTGTGGTAAGTGTGGGTTGCCTAGTGATATTGAGGTAACAAATGTAAAGGATTATGGCATGGTTGAGCTATGGGATGATAGATGCAGACAGGTTGTGTTTAATAAGGGTGAGTTTGTGATTAGCAGTAACAAGGAATAATAACCATGCTATGTACCAAACAACAGTTCGATAAAATTAAGCAGTATGAATTATCTAAATGGCAGGATGGCTTAACCTGCAATAAAAATGACTTCACTGAATGGATTCAATCTACTCGCAATCACAGTTATATGTGTGGTGCGTATAACCGCATGTGTTGCTTCTGCCCATTCAGGGGCAAATATAAATTGTTACAGGCTGAATATGGGTGTGGATTTAATATTGACAAGTTAAAGCAAGAGGAGTTAACGCTGGAACAATTTATATCTATATGCAATAATAATATAAAAATACTTGAACCCGTAACTTACGATAGTGTGGTAGATTATAAACGGTCGGCTACCAGTTGGGTTGAGAGAATATTTATTGATATGTTTAAGGGCAAGGCTAAACTAATTAACAGGGAAGGTGATTATGAAAGGAAGAGATTACTATAGCGTGGAAGGGTATAAAAAGTCTGGTAGATTTATTACACAAGATGAGCTTATTGCACTAGCATTGGAAGCGGACAAATATCTTGGTGATGCGTGTGATGAGACAGATGATGATGGTGACGATAATAATGAGGATATACTGGCTTCTTGTGAGATGCATCAGGTATATTCCGATACGTTAGGTTCCTGCATGGATCGCATGATAGGTAAGGGCAATAGTAGACATTCTGAATATACTGAACCTATAGTAAACCATAAGTGGTACAGTAAGGGTAGTACATTTGACTGGGGCAATGCCTTCCAAGCTAGTAAAAAGCTAGACGAAGCTAAGTTGCTATGGGATAGGGGCGAACAAGTTAAGGCACTAGATGAACTTCACGATGCTATTAATTATATTATGTTTGAGATATATTGCTTAAAGGGCAAGATGGATATATAAGTTAATAGATAAGTGAACAATAGTAGCACAGTCAAATACTTGTTGATTTTGTAATGATTGTTTATTATATTAAAAGAGGGTAGGTTTAGCGCCTGCCCTCTTTAAGCAAAGAAGAATGGAGGAATATGGTGAACTGAGGATGTTCACATATATAGTATAGTAATATATAATAGTGTTGTCAAGATAAAAATGAATGGTAGGTGAAAATAAATATGAAAGGGGTGAAGAATTTTGAGCGATAACATGGATATGCCTATGTTTGAGGATTATGTTGATGAGGATATAGACACTACTGCTGAGGCTGTTGGTTTTGATAAACTATACACTGGTAGTGATGCGGCTAGAATCTGTAATATGAAGCAGTATATATTTGATGCGTGGGTTAAAAGGCATGGAGTAAAGGCTGATGAGAATGGGCGTACCAAGGTCTGTCTATATAAAAAAGGTACTGGTTTATATCAAGGCACATCATATAGAAATATTAAAAGGTATAGGTTAAGTACCATTGCCTCTATTAAAATATATGAATATGCATATGGGTTTTTAAATAATAAAGTAAAAGTTATTAAGTTAGATGCTATAGATATTAACTATCATAATTGGTTAAGCATAATACCCTATAAATCTACCATACAAGTACCGCTTCCAGTTGATACAACTATTAATATATATATAAAGAATATAGTCGATAGCGTGGTAGATATTGCCAGACGTATTGATGGTGAGAACAGTAAATAATTTATTCATTTGTAACAAGGAGAATATTGTGAGCGATGAGAAAGATTCACCAGTTTCAAATGGGCTTCGAGTAATAGGTAATGATATATTCTTTTACATGGGCATAGATGATAATAGTGCGGCTGCGTTAAACTTAGAGATGACTAATATAGTAATGAACAGCAAGGTAGATTTAAATACTCCTAAGCAAATTAATCTGCATATTAATAGTTGTGGTGGGAGTATCGATGCGACAATCGCTATAGCAGATACTATTAGATTAATGGTTAGCAATGGGGTACAGATCAATACTATCATAGAGGGAGTGGCTTTATCCGGTGGTGCATTTATGACATTGTATGCAAGTAATCGTCTGATATATAAAAATGCTACGGTTATGGTTCATTATGGTAAGGCTACTTATGATGGTGGGTATCCTGTTGATGATTACATAGGCAATCACTTTACATATAAAAAGATACTTGAACGCATGATGGTAGAGACTACTAAATTGTCGTTGAGTGAGGTGAAAAAGTTACTGACGAACGATCAGTTACAAATGACTCCTGCTCAGTGTTTAAAAATAGGGATGGTTGATAAAATAATATAAGGAGGTATGAGTATGATTTGCTTTCATCATAATGATTTGGATGGTAGATGTGCAGCAGGTATAATAGAAACCTATTTTGGCTCAGGCATTAAGTCGCCCATAAAATATGTAGAGACTAATTATAATAGAATATTCCCGCTAGATATAATAGAACAAAATGAGGTTGTATATATAGTAGACTATTCTATTGAGCCAGAAATTATGGAGAAGTTATTAAAAATCACCACCAATATAACATGGATAGACCATCACAAAACTGCGGATGAGTATAAATATTCGCAAGAAATAACAGGGCTAAGGATAACTGAAGATAAAAAATATAGCGGGTGTGAATTGGTCTGGATATATTTGTTTGGCGAGGAGAGTAAGATGCCTATGGCTGTGCAGTTAATAGGGGATAGGGATAAATGGGCATGGAAACTAACTGATACTGCGGCATTCAATGAAGGGATGAAGCTGAATGATTGTGATCCTACAAGTAACATATGGAAAAGATTAATCTATAATGATACGTTGCTTATAGATAATATAATAGAAAATGGGCATGTTTGTATTAAGCACAGAGATATGATTATGAATGATTATTGTAATAGCTGTGGATGGGAAACAACCTTTGAAGGATATAAGTGTTTTGCTAACGGTGTGTACATGTTTGGTAGTGAAGGTTTCGGTAATAGATTCAACGCTTATGATATATGTATAAGTTATGAATTTACTGGAGATAATTGGGTAGTAGGACTATATTCTAAAACTGTAGACGTGGGTGCTATTGCCCAGAAATACGGGTTAAAATATAATACATCAGGGGGTGGTCATAAAGGTGCTGCTGGGTTTGTTGCTCCAGAATTACCATTTAAAAAAATACCAAAGGAGGTATAATCTATGATAGGTGTTGATAATACTTATACGATAAAAGAAATATCAGATATGCTGAGTGATAGAATCAAAATGATACGCAATAAGTTTAAAAAATATAATATTAAACCATGTGATACTAAGCGTATGCATAATGGCAAAGGTGTGTTTAAAGGCAACAGTCTGACTAATAATTTGAATTATCCAGTAGGCATGTATCGTGCGATAGATAT
>Ga0172381_10005233_pt1 | contig 13231 bp, 21 predicted proteins | sample Leawel6488metaG_FD_119754 | JGI IMG/M metagenome (GOLD analysis project Ga0172381, IMG submission 119754) | Leachate microbial communities from a municipal landfill in Southern Ontario, Canada - Leachate well 64-88 metaG | ecosystem: Engineered > Solid waste > Landfill > Unclassified | place... | reverse complement strand
TTATAAACCAGTTTGGAACGAAGATAGAGATGATTTTGGTGATTGTGGTAAAGGATTTGTTCAATTTAATACTTCATCAATTCCAGCTAATGCAACAATTTCTGCTACTGTTATGAGAGTTGGTTATATTAAAAATAGTTTTGCTTTTGGTGGGGTTGGTATTGCTAGGTCTACTATGGCAGTTGGTTGGAGATATAACGAAGCTTTAGATGAACATTATCACGAAAATATTATTACTGGTAATGATAAACCTGATTCAGGAATAAGAGATTTTGGTATTTCTAATCCAAATGTAAATGTTGTAAAAGCTGGTTGGACTAAATATCATATTGGAACTTCTCATACTCTTTCAATGATTTCCCCTGGTCCTGCTGCTCCAAATGGTGCTGATGATTTCAATATGGATGGTGTTTATGACTCAAACCCACCAAGATTAATTATTACTTGGACTACTCCTCCTGTAGTTACTACTGGTTCAGTAACAGAAATAGAAGGCACTACCGCTAGATTATTCGGCACAGTAACAGATTATGGTGGTGGCACAGTTACAGAAAGAGGTGTTTGTTGGTCTACTAGCGCTAATCCAACAACTGCTAATTCTAAAGCTACTTCTCTTATAGATGCTATTTCTGTTGGTGCAACAGGATTATCTACTAATACTACTTATCATTATCGTGCCTATGTTATTACTGAAAATTCAACTCAATATGGTGCTGACCAAACATTTATTACTGATACTTTACCTTTAGTTACTTCAGTATCGGTTGATAAAATAACTTCAGCTGTTGCTAGAGGAAATGGTAATGTTACTTTTGATGGTCGAGGAGTTATCTCTGAAAGAGGATATGTTCTAAATAGAACAGGCACACCTACAACTTCAAGCACTAAATTTGTAGATGGTAGTGGAACTGGTGCTTATAGTTTAACTTTAACAGGTTTATTGCCTGGACTTAAATACTTTGTTCGTGCTTATTGTATCAATGGTGTTGGCATTTCATATGGTGCAGAAATATCATTTATTACACCAAGTGGAGCAGCTTTCTTTGGATTGATGTAATATGTTATAGACAGGTTATTAATTGCTTTGTTATTATTAGATAATATGATTGAAGAATTTTTAAAACAATTGTTTTTGGTTAAGACTTATACTCCTGAATTAATAGTCATTTATATCTGTGCTGGTGTATTAGCAGGTTTAACTCGATTGGTAATTAGAGATAATACTAAATTAGATTTACGTAAATGGTGGGATGATGGCTCTTTAGTTGGTGCTATGATAATTTCAATATCAGGAGCTTTATTATTTGATAATTGTTTCTTGTGGGCTTTCTTAGGAGGCTATTTTATTACTTATATATTACAATATATTCAAAAGTTATTAGATAAAAGTAAAGGAGAAATAAAATAATGTATAACGATATAATATCTGATAGTATTGAAGGTATGATACTTAGAGCCTTAATAACATTAATATCTATTGGTGTTTTTATTTTCTGGAGAAAAAGAAAAGCTTTATTAAATTTTCAAGCTTGGGCTTTACTTACGGCTATTATTAATGCCATACTTTTTGCTAATCAATATAGAATTTGTTTCTGTGGAGTATCTATTGATATGACTACTATTAGAAGTCTTTATTTTATTGAATTTTTAACTACTTTAGTTATTATGTTTAAACTTTGGAAAATATCTGAAAAATATATGCCTAATGAAACTAAACAAATTAAAGCAGAACCTAAAGCTAAACGTAAACATTTTCATATTAAATTATTAGCTCTTTGGCATACCATTAAAAATGGTGGAAATCATGTCCAAGATGATAAAAAAATAAAAAAAGAATTAAAAGCTATATCTACTCGTTAGAAGCTCTTAAAAACAGTTTACTAAAGAAAATATATAATTTACCTTAAACATAGTAAACATAAGTCAAATCGCTTCTAATGAAGTTAAAATAGAGTTTATAGAGATAATCTAACTTAAAAATTAGTAGATAATATCTAATTCACTAATTAATTAGTAAACTAACTTACTAGTTGATTATTATTTTAAAACATATATTATATATATATAAAGTCAAAAGAGATTTAGTTTTAGATTTAGTGTTAGAGTTAGTTTTAGAAATTTTATTAATTTGCTCGGAGGAATAACATGAATGATTCAATCCCTAGTATTAAGGTCAATTTAAAGTATTTAGTAATTCCATTTAATCTTTATGAGGATAATAGGCTTAATGCTACTCAAATAAAGGTTTTTGCTTTTATCAATTCATTTAGAGGTGATAAATTCTTCTTTAGTAATGCTCACATGGCAGATATGTTTAAAGTCAGTGAGATAGCAATATCCAATGCAGTTACTAAATTACAAGAATATGGTTATATCCAAGCTGATTATGAAATAAAAGCTGGTGGTGGAAAGATAAGATTCATTAAAAATTTAATTTCAGATGAAATTATTGAAAGTAAAAGCTATAACTCCGACTTAAAGACATCTTTAAGTCCGACTAAAAGACATCTTGTAGATAATGATAATAAGATAAATGGTAATAAGTTAAATAATATTAATATAATAGAAACTAGCGTTTCTGGAAAAGAAACAAATGATTTAATTGATTTATTTAAAACTGTTAATCCTAGTCATGAAAGATTATTTGCAAATAAGAGTCAGAGAGAAGCACTTAAAAGATTAATAGAAAAGAATGGATATGAAAAGATTAAGTGGATATTAGATAATTTACCTAAGATTGCTAATAAGCAATATGCTCCTGTTATAACTACACCTTGCGAGTTAGAAACGAAGCTGGGTCAATTAATTATCTTTTTAGGTAGAGAAATGGAAGGTCAAAAGTCAAAGAGTATTGTTGATGCAAGAGATGTTCCAGGTGTTAGTAATAATAGTTATTAATTATTTAAAATAAAAATATGACACAACAAATATTTGATAGTTCTGAAGAAAATTTATTTGAAGAAGAATGGGAAGTCGTAATGAATACGAAAGCTAAATATATATTATCTAAGATGCAGGCTTTAATCTTAAAACAAGCCTTAGCTACAGGTAACAGGGGAACAATTATGTTTCAAACCTTTGCTATTCCTATTCCTTATTTAGTTGAGTTTTATAGGGTTAGAAGATTTTTAAAAGATAGTGTTCAATTAAAAGCTCAAGCAACAGAACAAGAATATACTCCAATAGATCCAAAGAAATTTGAGGAGTTAAAGAAAGATATTTATCGAAAGTTAGGTAAGAAGTAAATTTAACTTACTTGTTGCATTTTGTTAATTATATCTATATAATAATAGTTGCATTCATATAAGTTCCTCCTTACTTGAGCAAGGCATAGTCAATCGCCTAAAAGTAAAGATTGACAGTTTAAGGTTAAGTTTTAGAAGATTAAGCGATAGTTGAAAGATTATCGCTTTTTCTTTAACTTACTACTTGCTATATATATAAAGATTATATATAATTAAATTAGTTAAGGAAAAGTATTATTAATTATAAGGAGTAAAAAATGACAAATATTGATTTCATAATCAGGTTATCAGCTTCAGTATTAGGATTTGTAGTATATATATTTACTTTAAGAAAAGCTTTAGGTAAAACAGCAGTAAAAAGTAATCTATTTTGGTTATTCTTAGGTTATTTATTAATTTTAGAAGAAGTTCTATAAGAATAATATGAAAAAGAAAAAATCTTTATCATTTGAAACAAAAGATGCTTTAGTTACTATTGATAGTAAATTAAGAGCAATCTTAGCATTACATCCAGTGTTGCCAGACAAGTTAAAGAAAGAGTTAGAAGATTTAGAAGCTCAAATTAGTAAAACTATATACGAGCAGTAAAAGTTTAGTCATAGTGGAGGGCGAAATTCCCACCAAGAATTATTAAATTTTTATGGAGGAATCAAAATGGAAGCAACAGTTAATGAAAGTTGCTAATAAGACTTCCATCAGTTATAATAATATTAATGACAAAACTAATAGAAACACCAAAAGTCCTAAAACAAAGAGCTAGTTGTAGGGCTTATTATCAAAAACATATAGAACAACAAAGAGCAAGAAGCCGTAATTTTTGGAATAATGTTTCTGATGATAAAAAAGAAGAACGTAGGATTACTCGTAGAAATTGGCAATATCTAAAAAAATATAATATCAGTTTTAATGATGTTCTTTCGCTTTTAGAAAAACAGAATGGTGTTTGTAAAATATGTGGTATCCCTATTAGTATCCAAAGTTCTACAGGTAAAGGTAGTGGTAATTTGAAATTAGACCATAACCATGAAACAGGTAAAGTTAGAGGAATACTTTGCAATAATTGTAATATAGGTTTAGGTAGTTTTAATGATAGTGTTCGCAAGTTAGAATCAGCAATTTTATATTTAAAGGAGAACAAACAATATGAATCTAATCGCAACAGTTAGAAAAATACACAATAATAAATATAGTCGTAATGGCAATATCTTTACTAGAATTGAATTTATGACTGATGATGGTAAATGGTTAAAAACAGATATTTGTTCTAATTATCGTAATTATTCTCGATGGGAACAAATATTAAATGCAGGAGTTGGCACTAGAGTAAAAGGATTAATGTTTAGAGGCACTAGCAAAGTTGAAATCAATGGTGATAGTTTTCCAATTATTACAGCAAGACAAACACCATTAGTAGGTAATTTACCAGTTAAAGAAGAAGAACCTAAAGCAAAACAAGAAAGTTTAATTTGACTTTAGGGAATCTTTTGCTATTATATAAATATGAATAACAACATCTATACAAAGAAACATTTACTTTTAGCTTTAAAAGAGGCGGGATTACCTTTTAGTTATCCTACTTTAATAGCTTATGAGAAAGCTGGAATAATCCCTCAACCTGATAGTAAGGTTTCTTTTGCCGATAGAAATTGGAGATTCTACACAGGAGAAGAAATAGAAAATATCGTTAGTAAAGTTAAAAATTATTGCGAAAGCAAAAAAAAGTAATAAATAAAATATGGCAAGTTCAATAAATAAAGTAATTTTAGTAGGTAATTTAGTAAAAGATCCAAGATTAGACAGAACTCCTATGGGAACTTCTGTTTGTAATGCTACAGTAGCTACTAATCATATTAAAGATAAAACTCAATTTACCAATATTGTTGTTTGGAATAAAGGTGGTGAATTATTCGCTGAAATGTCCAAAAAAGGTAGTAGAGTTTATCTTGAAGGCTACTTAAACACTCATATAGAAGGTGAAACTAGAAATATGGAGGTTGTAGTATTAGATTTTATAGTGTTAGATAGAATTTCTAAAGCTACTTCAAGTCTTATAGAGGATTCTATTAAAGATTTATCAGGAAATTTAGAAGATATAGATTTAAGTGGAGTAATAGAATGAAAAAAAGATTAATGGTTAATACAACTAAAAAACATTTTGAATTATTTAAACAGTATTTTATTGAATACCAAAATAAGTTTGGTTTAAATAACTATAATATTTATTTCAATCATAAATGGCTTAAAAATTCTTATGCTTGTATAATAGTAGATGAAGATGGTCATGTTGCTACAGTAAATTTTAATACTAAATGGTCAAAGAGATTAATAACTAATCAAGAAATTAAAGAATGTGCATTACATGAGTGTAATCATTTATTAGTTAATAAACTTGAATGGATTGGTAGATGTAGATATATTGGAGAAGAAGAAATAATTAATGAATGTGAAGGGTTAGTAGTTAGATTAACAGATTTATTTATTAAATATGAAAAAGACTTTACTAATTAATAAGGGAAATCAAATTATGGCTAAAGCAAAAACAATTAAAAAAGAAACGAAAACAACTAAAAGAGCAAAGAAAGTAATTTCTAAAGCTAAAGTTGTTAAAATTGAACCTATTCAAGTAGAAGAACAATATACTCCTACTTATTACACTAATAGATTCAATGGTAAGTTATATACTGCAGGTTTAAAGGTTTGGAATAAAGCAAATAAACCTGAAGTAGAATTAACTCCAGTTCCACCTGCTACTGGTAATAAAGTATGGATTAAAACAGATAAATCATCTAACTTTTATTTATCAGATGAATTTGGTAAGGAGATAAAATAATGAAATTAACAAAAAAAGAAACAGTAATATTTTTAAAAGACTTTTATGACATTTTAAATAAAAAAGCTAGTAAAAATAATTTATTTAAAGATATAGAGTTTCGTCCAGAAATAGTAGATGGACAAGTAGCTATCTTTCCATGTAAAAGAATGTCTAATGGGTATACTTCTATGATTTATTTCTCAGGTGGTGATTTTACAAGAATGTGTCAATCAATTAAAGGGAAAGAAATAATGAATAATTATATTACAGATGCACTCGATGTAATAGAAGAAAAATTAAAAGTTAAAAAGAAGAAAACATCAAAAAATCCTAGCAGTAGTGATTTTTATGATAGTGATAACTAATATGGAATCAATAATATATTTACTACAAATTGTTCTTAGTCCTCAATTCTTATTTGGTATTGATTTAGAAGGGTTAAGAAAGATATTCAAATATAAAACAATCAAGGTTTATTTCGCCTGTTTCACTTTTTATATTACTTTAAATGGCTTTAATAGATTTTTTAGTTTTTATATTAATCGTTAATGGTTTATTATTATTTATATGGATAATGAAGAAACAATCAATCAACCAGTAACAGAAGAAATAAATATCATCAAAGACAATGCTGAAGTTATAGCAGAAGTGCCTGAAATCAAGGTTCCACAAATAATTGGGGAAGGTCAGCCTATCCAGAAAACTGGAGAGGTGGAAAATAACCCTATTAATACTAATCCTAATAATACGGGGCAAACTGGTCCAAAAGGAATTGATTGGGCAGAAGCTAAAGAATATTATCTCGATTCATTTACTAGAACATATGCAGATATAGCTAAAAAGTATGGACTTTCTCCTAAAACAGTAGAACAAAGAGGTAATGAAGAAAAGTGGGTAGAATGTAGGAAAAAACTTGGAGAAAGAGCATTACTTGAATTTGAAGAAAACAAAATAATGGAAATAGCTGCAGCTAATAATCATCATTTAAATATCTTTAGAAATTTACAAGTAAAAGCTTCTCGTAAACTATTAAATCCTGCTGATTTAAAGACAGGGGAATTAAAACAATTAGCAGATGTATATAAAATAGCTGTTGAAGGTGAAAGATTGATTCTAGGATTACCTACAAGCAATACTAAATCTGAAATTATGGGTAAACTTACTACTGATTTGAATTTAGCACCTGAAAAGATTGCTGAAATGGATGCTTTCTTTAAAAATGAATCTGTTTAATTATTTAATAAAATTACTATGAAAGAAATAAAAGAGATGCATAAAATTATGAAAGAAATTATAAAAACTATTTTAATATTAGCTAGAATGAAATTAGATAGAATTAATAACGATATTAATTGGTGGGTAGCTTTTCATTTACCAGCTAAAGTATTATTATTCGCTTTTGTTAGAGCGTATAGTTTATTAGGTGAATCACCAACTAAAGATTACACAAAAATCTATAATTATATTGTCAAAAAATATAAAATTAAAAAAGAATAAATATGAACTATGTTCTCAATACAGGCATTAATAGACAAATATGGCAGACAAGACGCAAAGGCTTATTTACTAAGCTTCTTTCAGAATGAAGAAAATCTAAAGTATTTTGCTGCCTGTTTTCCTAGTCATATTGGTTCTCCATTACCTGATTATCAAAGAGAAACTTATTCCCTTATTCCTGAAGCACAAAGATTAGTAGAAGCTGCACCAAGAGGTTCGGGTAAATCAACTACTATTGATGTAGTTGTATTAGCCTATTATGCTTTATTTAATAAATCACCATTTTCTATTCTTGTATCAGATACTTTATTTCAATCAACCCTTCATTTAGATGCTTTAAAGAATGAATTAGAAACTAATGAAATTATTCAATTCTTATTTGGTAGTGTTAAAGGTGATGTGTGGGGTGCTGAAAGTATTATGATTAAAACTAAATATGGAGAATCACTCATATTAGCTAAAGGTGCAGGACAACAAATAAGAGGTTTAAAGTTTCGAGAGCATCGACCTCATTTAGTTATTGTTGATGATTTAGAGAATGACCAAATTGTTGAATCAGATGAAAGAAGAACTAAATTAGAACATTGGTTTAGATACAACTTATTAATGGGTTTAAGTAAAGATTGGAATAAGGTTATTATGTTAGGCACTGTATTACACGAATACTGTTTGCTTAAAAAGATTATTGACCATAAAGAACCATACCAAGGTTGGACTACTAGAAAGTATCAAGCTATTAAAGAAGATGGTCAATCATTTTGGGAAAAACAATTTCCATTAGCTTTCTTAACAGCTATAAGAGATGACCCAACTAATCCTGAATATGTAGGAACACTAGTATTTGCTCAAGAAATGCAGAATGACCCTAGAAGTGATAAAGATAGAATTATTAAAGATGCTTGGATTAAAACTTATAGTTCAAGTATGAAAATAACAGATGAATGGTTAAAGGATTTAAAGATATATGGTGGAGTAGATCCTGCTATCTCTGATAAAGAAGGTAGTTCATATTTTTCTTTTACTACTATTGGGATAGATAAAGAAGGTCATATATGGCATTTAGAAACTATTAGGGGTAAGATTAGTGTATTAGAACAGATAAATGTAATACTTGACTGTTATACTAAATGGAAACATGATTTGATTGGTATAGAAAGTATTGCTTATCAAAAGGTTTTATCTCAATTAGTTAAATCAGAAGGTGGTAAGAGAGAACCATCTGTTTATCCTTCTATAAAAGAATTATTTACTGATAAAGATAAATCAAGAAGATTGGTATTGCAGTCATCTAAGTTTGAGGGAGGATTTATTCATTTAGATAATGACAGTTCTGAAATAGAACAACTTAAAAAGGAAATATCGGCTTTCCCTGCCGAACCAAATGATACAATTGATTCATTAGTGTTAGCACTAGAAACAGCTAGCAAACCAAAGGCTAGAGTGTTTGCACAAAAAAGTAGTGCTTTCTAATTTATTTGCTATAATTAATAAAAGGATAAAACAATATGATACAACCATTAGAAAAACAATTTCCTTATGCAACCCAAAAGGCTCGATTAGACAGTTATAATATTAATAAAGAGTTGTTAGAAGGTAATCATTGGGCTGCTTTTGCTTTACAAGGAGATAAGAATTTTACTGAAAGATATGCCAAACTTCGTTATGTGGTTTGTAACTTTGCAGGATTAGTTTCTAAAGTTATTGCTGATATTCTCTTTGGTGAAGAGATTCAAATTAAAGCAGATAAAAATCAAGAATGGTTAGAGGCACTATATTTTAAAAACAAACTTCAACAACAAAACTATGAATCAGCTATGAGTAATTCAGCTCAAGGTGATGCTGTTTATAAGATTAGAGTAGAAGATAATGAAATCTATATTGATGACATTAATCCAAGTATTTACTTTCCCCACTTAGATAAAGGTAATCCTCGTAGAGACCCAAAAGTAGAAGAATTAGCTTGGACAGAATCAATTGGTAATACTAAATATCTTATTCGTGAATTACATGAAGTAGGTAAAGTATCTACAGTTATAAATGAATTAGATGCTAAAGGTAATGTTGATGTGGAAATTAGTTGTGATGCTTATAATGCAATGGCAGGCACTAACTATATTGCTTCTGTTGATACTGGTATTAAACATAAATTATTAGTTCATATTCCTAATTATAGATTTTCAGGTAGATTTTGGGGTGTTTCTGATTACAACGATATAAATACACTTCTATTTGCTTTGAATAATCGTATGACTAAACTAGGTAATATCCTAGATAAACATTCAGATCCTATTCTATCTGTCCCTGAAGGTGTATTAGATGAGAATGGTCAAGTAAAGAAAGAATCTCTTGGAATGATTGAAGTTACAGAAAAAGGTGGAAAACCTGAATATATTGTTTGGAACGCTAATTTAGAATCAGCTTTTAAAGAAATAGATAAATTAGTAGACTTCTTATTTATGTTCTCTGAAACTTCTCCTGATGTTTTAGGTATGGGTAAGAATGGTGCTGCTGAATCAGGTAGAGCTTTAAAGATGCGATTGATTAGAACTCTTGCTAAGAAAAATAGAAAACAATTATATTATGACCAAGGTTTAAGAGAGATATTATTTACTGCTCAAGAATTATCAAGAAAACAAGGTTATACAGTTGATGGGGTTAAATGTCCTGCTGAAGCTGAATTACCTTTTATTAAATGGGCTGATGGTGTTGTTAATGACCAAATTGAAGAATTAGATTTAGCTAAGGGTAAATTAGATGCTGGTCTTACAACTAAAGTTGATGCCATTATGACTACTGAAGGTTTAAGTGAAGAAGATGCTCAAAAGAAATTAGAAGAAATAACTAAAGAGAAAAAAGAATCAGCTACTACTTTTGGTTTACCAGTTAAAACTGAAGAAGAAACCAAAGTTCAAGATAAAAATTCATTAAACACGTTAGACAAAGATAAGAAAGTTGTTGTATAGATATAAAACAACTATTTGACATTTATCTAAATGTGTTATACTGAATATAGAATTCTTTCAGGGTCAAGTCCCGTTATAAATTTTGATACGAAAGAAAAAAAATATGTCAGATGAAACAAAAACAGTCGAAAAGACTACTGAAGTTAAAAAACCTGCGGAGGTTATAAAACCCGATAAGACTTTAGAAGTTGAAAATAAGGAGCCAACCTTAACTGATGAACAGTGGGCAATTGCTTTTAAGAATCCAAGGTTTAAAGACCTTAACGAAAGAGCAACCAAAGCTGAAAAAGAGTTAGATAAGTTCAACAAAGCGAAAGCTGAAGCTGAAGAAGAAAAACTCAAAGAGGAAAAGAAATGGCAAGAATTGGCAGAGAAAAAAGAAAATGATTATAAATCTCTTAACGAGAAATTTAATCTTTCTGTTAAAACTAGGTCAATTATAGAAGAAGCTGTAAAGCTAGGCATTAAAGATACTGATGCTGCAACAAAGTTAGTTGATATAAGTTCTATCGTATTAGATGAGAATGGAGTCGCTACAAACGCAGCAGAAATAGTTAAAGCCTTAGCCGAAGCTAAACCTTATTTAATAACTGGAGAACCATCCAAGAATATTGGTGCTGACGTAAACCCTGACAACAAAGAAGGGGTTAAAACTGTTTGGGCATTATCTGACCTTAGGGTTAAGATGAGGGACCACGAATGGTATACCAAACATAAAGAAGAAGTTGATTCTGCTTATAAAGAAGGTAGAGTTGATTATGCTAAATAAACTTTGGTAATTATTAATTATTTTATTAAATATTATGACTACAAATAATACTAGTGTATTAAGAGCAGATACTGAAGTTGCTCACATGATTCCTGAAGTCTGGGCTAATAAATGTTTAGGTTATTTGCCTCAATATTTGAATCTTATTAATACTGTTACTGTTGATTTTGATGCTGAAGAAATCAAAAGATATGGTGATAGAGTAAATGTTTCAAAAAGAGGTGCTTTAACTGCTAACAACAAAGTCCAAGGTTCTAACGTTACTAAACAAACTCCATCTGATGATGAGGTTGTGATTACTTTGAATAAACACAAAGAAGTTACTTTCTCTCCTGAAGATGTTGCTCGTGCATTCGCAAAACCAAATGTTATTGAAGGATATATGCAAGACGCTGCTATGGTCTTAGCTGAAGCTGTGGAACAATCCTTAGCTGACCTTTATACATCTGCTGGTGATGATTTAAATGCTGGTAGTGCTGTTGAATTAGCTGACCTTAGAAGTGGTCGCAGAAAACTGATTACAGCAAAAGTGCCTAAAAATGCACCTTTGTATGCTTGGTTAGATGAGTATGCCGTAGAAGATTTACCTTTAACTGATGCTGCTGTTTTAGGAAGTGCTGCACCTGTTATCGAAGGTTCTATTGCTAGATTAGCTGGATTCAATATCTTTGAATCTCAAATGGCTAATTCAGAAGGTTCTCCGCTTACATTCCACGATATGCTTTACGCTAAATCCGCTATGGGATTGGTTATTCGACCTTTACCTATGGATGCAGAAGCTTTTGGTGGTGCAAAACAAGCTGTTGTAACTGACCCTCAAACTGGACTTTCACTTCGTGTAACTATGTCTTACGATGCTAATGCCTTAGCTCCTCAAATAACACTTGATGTGCTATGGGGTTGCGGTATCTTGAGAGCTGAACACTTGATTGACCTATATCATACTAACGGATAACCTATAATATATAGGTGTTAGTAGTGATAGTAGCCTGATTTAACTTCTGAAAAGTTGTTATTTCAGGCTATTTTTCGTATAATATAAATATATGTTTAAATCAAATTTACCAAAGACTCCTTGGAATAAGGGAAAAACTAAAAAAGAATGTCCACAGTTAAGTAATGCAGGTAGAATGATTGGTGATATTCCTTGGAATAAAGGTAAAAAAGGTTATCTTGCTCAAGAAAAACATTATAATTGGAAAGGCGGTATTACTTCGTTATATATTAGGGTTAGAAATCATTGTTGGAAATATAGTCAATGGCGTAGTGATGTGTTTGAAAGAGATGATTATACCTGTCAAGAATGTTTTCAAAGAGGTGGTAAGTTAAATGCCGACCATTTTCCAAAGTCATTCTCACAAATATTTGAAGAATATAATATTAGAACATATAAAGAAGCTTTAGATTGTGAAGAACTGTGGAATATTAATAATGGTAGAACATTATGTGAAAAGTGTCATAGAAAACATACTAAGAAACATATGAGAGAATATCAAATCAAAAGAAATTTAATATAGCTTCAAAACTACTGGGCTTTTGTTTTATATAAAGTTATATGTTATAATTTTATTAGTTAATATTTAAGTAAAAAAATATGTATCTAGTAAATCCTTCAGGAAAAGTAAAACCAGTAGAGAAAGAAGATTTAATTAAATCCCTTTTAAATGATGGTGGCTTTAGAGAAGCTACAGATGAAGAAATAAATGATTTTCGTGCTAAGCAAATAGAAAGTTCTCTTAAAAGTGATTATAAAGAAGAAACACCAATAGAAAAACCAACATCAGATGTCTATTTAGCTACTGTTGCTACTAGTCCTGATGGATATGGACAATCCAGTAAGATATTATTAGATTCTCTACAAAAAGCAGGTTTAAATATTTCATTAAAACATCAAAATCAAAACGTTGGACTTTTATATTCTTATCCTTATAGATTAGAAACAATG
>Ga0172381_10005232_pt1 | contig 13233 bp, 12 predicted proteins | sample Leawel6488metaG_FD_119754 | JGI IMG/M metagenome (GOLD analysis project Ga0172381, IMG submission 119754) | Leachate microbial communities from a municipal landfill in Southern Ontario, Canada - Leachate well 64-88 metaG | ecosystem: Engineered > Solid waste > Landfill > Unclassified | place... | reverse complement strand
GGGCCCTTATTATCGTGGAGGCCGAAGAACACTTCCGAACTCTTTATCTTGTTCAGGCCGTCGAGAACGAATTTCCAATTGAACGCCGCGTTGACCTTGTCTCCCTCTATTTTGGCCGGCAAATTGGACTTGCTCTCCCCGATATCCGGGTCTTGGCTCAATATCTCCATTTCTCTGGTGTCGGAATCGGCTTTTATTTTTATCTCGTTTATTTTCCCCCCGAACAGGCTGGCTATTTTTATCTGCTTGGAAAACTCCTCTTTATCCAAGACTATTTTGGTCTGGCTTTCCCTTGGGATTATCTCCTGGTAGGTCGGATACTCCCCTTCGATCAGGCGCGAGACCAAATTAACTTCCGGGTGGTCTGTTTCCTGAAGGGTTGTTTCAAACATCACCTGTGATTCCGATAAATATATTTTAACATTTTTTACCGTATCGGAAAGAACGGAGATCAGCTCTTTGGCGGTTTTTTGGGGCAAAATAAAATTTATCTCTTTCTTAAAAAGATTATTGTATTCTTCTTTTTTGCCCGAGAACGCAAGGGTTTTTTCGGCCAAACGGAAACTGTCGGTGGTCACCAGTTTAAGGCAATCGTCTTTAAAGGAAAAATAAACGCCCGATATCTCCGGCCTGACCTGTGAAAGACTGGTAAAATCTATGACATCCATTAGCCCGTCTTTTAATTTTTTACTATTGATCTCGACGTACAGGTCTTTTAGGAAAGTCGGGATAATCGGAAAATCATCGGCGGAAAAACCCTTTATTTGGGTTTTAAAATTTTTGCTTTCAATGTGCAGGGTTTTGTTTCTTTCTTCGATGTCTATTTTTTCATCGCTTAGAGATCCAACCAATTGCGAAAAAAATTTAGCCGGCACTGTTATCTTCCCGTCTTTTTCGGCTTTGCATAAACCCCACCATTGAATACCCAGTTCCAGGTCGGTCGTGGAGAGCTTAATAAAGTTTTGCTCTTGTTCGATAAGAACATTATTAAGTATCGGCAAGGTGGAAACCCGGCCGGCGATCTTTTCCACTATGGTTAGCCCTTTTCTTAGGGTTTTGGTTAAAAGCGTTATCTTCATAATAATAGTAATTTAAAATATAAATTTATATTTATTGTTATTATTAGCGTTGTGGATATAGCTGTGGAAATAAGTTGGAAATCGTTATTTTTCAGCCACTGGCGGCTGTTTTTATCTCTGTACTCGCGGTGGAAAAACCGGTGGATGTTCGCGGGGAAAAACGGGAGGATTTTTTGTTTTAAAAATTTGATCAAATTTGTTCCTTTTTATCCCCTATTTTTCCCGATCGGTTATCTGTGTTTTTTAAACAGTGTATCCACAGAAGATGGTAAAAAATCTATGCGTCCAGGCTATAAATTTTTTGCAGTATAAGATCAACCTCTTGTGAAAATTTTTCGCTTTCTTGCATCTCGCGGTCGATCAGCTGGCAAGCGTGCATTACGGTTGTGTGGTCTTTTCCTCCGAATTTCCGGCCGATGGCGGGAAAAGAGAAGCTTAACTCTTTTCTTAATAGGTACATCGCCAATTGGCGGGGTTTAACAAATTCTTTTTTACGGGAGGAACAAAAAAGGGTTTTATCGCTTAAGTCGTAAAATTCGCTGACGGTTTGGATTATCCGGGTGGGGTTGGTGAATTTTGAGGGCGAGACGATGATATTCCTTAAAAGTTTTTTTGCCTCCTCAAAACTGGGGATCTTATCGTTGATCTTTTGAAAAACCAAAAGCCTGTTTAGGGCGCTTTCTATCTCTCGGACATTTTTTTGGATGTTGGCGGAGATGTATTCCAAGACTTTGATCGGAACATCGGCGTTCTTCTCTACGGCCTTCTGTTTTAATATGGCCAGCCGGGTTTCATAGTCCGGCAGGCTGACGTCCGCCACCATGCCGCCCTCAAAGCGCGACTTGAGCCTTTCCGTGATCGCGGGTATCGCTTTCGGGGGCCGGTCGGAGGATAGAATAATCTGCTTCCCGCGCTGGTAGAGGTCGTTGAATGTATGAAAAAATTCTTCCTGGGTTTTTTCTTTTCCCGCGAAGAATTGGACGTCGTCGACGATCAGAACATCAACTTTTCTTAGCGTCACTTTCAATTCATCGATGCTCCGGTTGCGGATGGAATTAACTATCGTGGTAATAAGCTTGTCTGAAGGAATATATTTTACTTTGCAGGGAGGGTTTCTTTTCGACAGCTCATTGCCGACGGCTTGCAAAAGGTGCGTTTTTCCAAGGCCCACTCCCCCGTATATGAACAAGGGGTTATAAACTTTTCCCGGTTCTTTGATTATGGCCTCGGCGGCGGCATGAGCCAGCTCGTTAAATGGTCCGACGATAAAGTTTTGGAGACTGTATTTGGGGTTTAAATTGGTTTCCTTGTCCACTTCCAGTTCCGCGAATCCCAATTGTTCCGCGGGCAGTTCCTGGGGGTCTGGCTGTTTCGGCGCTTCTTTTGTCTTGGCAACGGGAAAATCAATGCGGTAATTTATTTCTTTGATGTTGTTATCGAGAGCCCTTAATATTTTTAATATTTCTTTATTGTATTTTTGTTCCAGCCATTCTTTCGCGAAAGAATTGGGAACAGAAACAAAAACCGTTCCTTCCTCTTGAGACGAGATCTTTGTGTTCGCAAACCAGGTAGCGAAATTAGCCGGCGAAATGTTAAGCTGGATCTGGGCCAGCACCGTTTGCCAAAGCTCTTGATAAGTCATATGGGGTCAGGCTTGATCTTCTGGGAAGTTAACAGTTATTTTGCGAACCTCATTGGAAGCCTGGCTATTATTTTTTATAGCGGCCAAGCCTCTAACGGGGTAAAATTATTATAAAGCATAAGCTGTGGATAAGTAAAGAACTCAATGCCATCTAAGGAGAAAATTCATCCTGTGCAAAACTTGTGGAGAAGCTGTTGTTAACCCTGACGGATGTTTTTAAAATTGACAAAAACGTTAAATTTGATATATTTGGATGTATATGAGTTCAACATATAAACCCAAAAAGAAAAAAAGAGCGAGAACCCATGGTTTTTTAGCTAGAAAATCCACAACGGGCGGAGAAAGGACTCTTTCCAGAAGAAGGCAGAAGGGCCGTTGGCAGTTAACCGTCTAAGCCTTAAAAGACCAGCCATTGTTAAAAATTGCTCAAAGCAGGGTCTGTCCTGTATAATTTAGCGAAGAGGCTGGTTTTAGCGGGGTTAAGCGGTTTTTAATTTCAGCGAATCTGCGGGATCCTTATGCTGCCGAAAGAAAACAGGCTAAGAAAAAAAAGGGACTTTGAAAAGGTTTTGAAGTTCGGGAAAGGGCTTAGACAAAAAGCCTTTTTTTTGAAAACAGCGAAAAATAGCCTGCCTCAAAGCCGTTTTGGTTTTATTGTAAGCAAAAAAACAGCTAAAAAGGCGGTAGACAGGAACAAGATCAAGCGCCACCTAAGGGAGATCGCCTGGCGCAACCTTGGCAGTATAAAAATCGGCTATGACGCGGTTTTTATAGCCTACCCCGCCATAAAAGAGCTGGGGTTTAAAGAGAGGGAATCGCTGTTCAAGGATGCTCTTGATAAGACAAGGCTTTTAGAGAAGCGGCTTTTAGTTGTATAATTTATTCAGCATGCAATTGACCATCTCAAACATTTTTAATATTGTCCTTTACCAGCCGCTGGTGAATCTTTTGATAATTTTTTATTTATATTTGCCGGGCCATAGCCTGGGCCTCGCGATCATAGCGATCACTTTGCTTGTAAAAATACTCCTCTACCCTTCGACCCAGCAGTCTTTAAAGTCGCAGAAATTATTGAACGAGATCCAGCCGCTGGTCAAGGATATCCAAAAAAAATATAAAGACGACCAAAAAAAGCAGGCGGATGAGATGATGAAGCTCTATAAAGAGAAAAATTTCAATCCTTTCTCCGGCTTTCTCCCTCTGCTTATCCAGCTGCCGCTGTTGATAGCTCTTTATAACATGCTTCGCACCGGCATCGGGCAAGAGCATATAAACCTTCTTTATTCTTTTATACAAAGGCCGCAAGAGATAAACCAGATGTTTTTTGGGCTGGACCTTTCGAAGCCGAGCTTGATCTTTGCCGTCGTCGTGGGAATTGCCCAATATTTCCAGGGAAAAACCTCAACGCCGCCAGCGGCCCCAAAGAGCGGCAATGACGATCAAATGGCCCAGTTTTCTGGTATAATGCAGAAGTATATCCTTTATTTCTTCCCGATCATGACAGTCGCCATTTTAGCCGCTCTGCCTTCAGGCCTCGGAATTTACTGGCTTACCACCACTCTTTTTACCATAGGACAGAATTATTTTGTCTTTAGAAAAAAATGATTTTAACCCAATAAAAAATGGAAGACAAAAAAATAGAAAATTTAATAAAAGATTTTTTTCAAAAAATGGAATGCCCGGTGGAGCTGGAGGCGTTTTTAGAGGGCAATGTTTTTTGCGTTAATATAAAGTCGGACGAAGCGAGGCTGTTGATCGGCCAGGGAGGGCAGACGCTGGCGGATCTCCAGCATCTTTTAACCAAGATAGTCAAGAACAATTTCGAAGAGGAGATCTTTTTGAGCCTGGACGTGGAGAATTATAAAAAAAGGAAAATAGATTACTTAAAGGAAATGGCGCAAGCGATCGCCGAAGAGGTCGCCTTTACCAAAGAAGAGAAGCTCCTTTCTCCCCTCTCCGCTTTTGACAGGAGGATAGTGCATATGGAGCTGGCCGGCAGGGCCGATGTAAAAACGGAAAGCATCGGAGAGGGCCTTGAGAGAAGGATTGCTATAAGACCGGCTTAAAATATATAGATATGATCGCGCAGAAGGGAGCCGCAGGCTTGATCGCCAGCGGTTTTTTATTATTTAAAAAGGCCGTCTTCATGCGGACGGCCTTTTTGTTTTGTCGTTTTGTTATTTTTGGGCGGTTCTTACAATGAAGTAAGTCGCGCAGGGATCGTTTTTTAGCCAGCCCCAGTTAAAGGTGTCGGCGACTTGCCCAACCCATTCCCACGTTTTTGGCTTGCACCTGCCTATGTAATCGTTTGTCAAGTCGGCATCGCTGGCAGTAAATGTTTGGCAGCCGCTGTCGCAAAAGAGACAGCTCACGCCACTCTCTACTTTTGGGGTACAAGGGTTTTCGCACAGAATGGCGTATCTCGACCCTTCAATTTTTATGGACCTGACATTGTCGTTCAACCCCATTCCAAGAGTTCCGTCAAATTTGCCTTCGGCCGAAACATCTCCCGTGCTTTTAGACTCGCCCTTGAATTCAACTTCTTTCCACATGCTTACATTACCCGGGGAGTCTTTTTGCGTATTGCGAACAGATACTTTTATAGAAGAAAGATCTTTAGCGGCTTGACCATCAGAAAGAAGAACGTTTACTGTTTCATTTTGATAAAATGTGTCAGGGTTGGGATTTGCCGGGATCGTTCCTGCTGGGGCATTGTCGTTGGCTGATTCCACAACAGACAGGGTTTGGACCCCGTAATTTTCTGCGTTGTATAATACCGCCGTATATTTTTTTACTTTTTTCCCTTGAGAGTCAAACTGCTCTATCATTTTTATTTTTTCATATTTTCCTTTTTTGTCTCCAAAATTGGGAGCGCTGTAAATATAATTATCGCAGATCTCTTCGCTGCTGTCGGTATAACATAGATACACGCCGGGAATCTTGCTTGTTATTTTTATTGATTTGACGTCGTCCGACACTCCTCCCGGCTGTCTGTCCGTTTTAGTGCCTTTCCAGTATTCAAGAGAGAAAGAGCACACATCGTAGTCTCCCGGCTGGAATTCGATGCTCGCCACCTTTCTGTCTACCACCCCGACCGAGGAAGAGTAAACCCTTTGCGAACCGTCTTCAAAGGTCACTTTTACCCCTCCTGTAAACTGCAAAGACGGCAGATCTATGCTTGTCAGATGTGGGTTGATCGTGTTCAAAAACATCCAGGAAAAAAGGACCACTCCCAAGCCCAAAAAAGCCGAGAAGATCATATCTTTTGCCGCGCCGGTTTGCCCGGGGTTGCCAGCGGAGGCAATATACTTTATCCCTCCAAAGACCAGCGCGCCAAAAACTATCAGCGCGGCGCCGATCAGGGAGAAATTAAACATATATTTTAAGAATACCGGCACGCTTGCGTTCGTCGAACTCGGCGCGATCGAGTTGCCTATCACAGGATAATTGTTTTCGAGCGGCGTGGCCAGGGCGATTCCGGCTGCCAGCACCCCGATCAAGATAAAGATAAAAAATATTTTTTTCATAAATTTCATTATTGTTATTTTATATCGCAGCAAAAAAAGTTGCCAGGGCTTTTGCATCCCAGGCAGTCGAAGCATTTGCTGGAATTAATGTCGGAATCGCAGGATTTCGCGCATTCCTCGCTAAGATTTTTGGAATAACTGAAGCTTTCTTCGCAAGATACAAGCTGTTTGCCGACTTTTTCGCCCTCTATATATTGAGTCCATTCGTCGTCGGTGAGGAAGCATTCATCAAGATCCCCCCTTGATTTGTTGAGCTTGACTTGAACTTTTTCTGCTTGCGTTTGAGGGATCGTGCCGGATTTGTCTTCGATCAGGCTTTGGCCGGTTTTTTGGGCGCTGAAGATCTTGTTGTAAGCGGCTTCGACCTTGCCGTATGCCGAGTTTATCGAATTTTCCGGACAGATCTCTCCGGTACAGTAGTCGTGCTCGCAGACGGGGCAAGAATAAGGTATAGGCCCCTGGTTGGGTCCTCCGGGAGAATAACAGGTTTGGGGGACCAGCCTGCAGACGGGGTTGCATTTGTCGGGGTTGCAGCTTTGAACCGCGGAGATCAGGGACTGGGCCGCTGCGATCTCTTCCTCTGCTGATTGTTCCGCGCTAAAAACAGTGTTTCTTATCTCCCCCGTTAATTCCATCGCTCCATCCAAAGCTTCGCCCATCGGTATCTGTTTGTCGCAAGATATATTGGAATCTTTATCTTCTTGCCCGTTGGCAGTGTTTTTTTGCAAGCCAATGGCCGATAAAGAAACAAAGACAGCGGCTACGGAGCAGAAAATGGCTATTTTTTTATAATTTGATTTTGGCATAATTTTTTAAAAGCGTTTTTAATTTTAAGGCCAGAAAGAAGTGAAGCTTTCGCAGTACGTTGATACTTGGGAGCCGGACAGGGTTTTGATTTTTCCTCTAAGGGGGTCCATTATATAAGCGGTATTTATTGTATCGCCGGAATAATCGGCGCCATAGATCACCATAAAATGAGACCATTTGCCGGTAAAACCGGTGCACACCATCAGAACGGGCCGCTGGCTGTCCACCACTTCTTTTTTTATATCGGAAAGGCTGTATATTCTTTTATAATTTAAATTAAAGTTGCTTTTAAAGAATTCCCTATTCCCTCCGGATAGATTCATTCCAAGACCGTTTGTCCACATTCCATTGCCGTAGGATATCATTTTATAGATCAAATTGTCCCCGCCGGCATCCTGGCTGTCCACCTGTATCCCATAATATCTTAATACAGTGGCCATGGAAGTCGGACCGCAGGCGTACCCTCTCCAATCTTCGTTGACCAGCTTCATTTGATCGAGGAATTGGTAGTTGGGAAGAGCATAAGGCGTACCTTGGACTGTGGTTGGCAAATTTGGCGCGGGGGAAGATTGAGCCGTAGGAAGGTCTTCGGGCTTAAGAGTTTCGGTTATTGTGTCGGATCCGGAGGCGGCATCCATTGCCATGTAAAGGTCGGGATCTGCGCAATAGAAAGTAGCCGGATCCGCGGTATCTTGGCCGTCGGGGTCTTTTATGATATTGCTGGGCCAGCCCGGGATGGTCTCGATTTCAATGTCCGGGTCGATCTCCTTCATTCCTACAAAATCGTTTTGGGTGATTGCTCCCGAAGGGCAGGCGCCGGTGAGAAGGGCGGAAGCGAGCTTTAGATCATATCTTGGGTCGTTTACGACCCATCTGTTCGGCCTGACCTGGTCTTTTTCCAGCGTTTTGAGTTCGTCTATGGCGGTGTTTATCTCTTGGATCTTGGAGTCGACGGCGGACTGGTCATAATTGTCGCCGCACGAGTAGCCGGATCCGTGGCAGCCGCTGCAAGAAGAGTCCCCGCAAGTAAAAGACAGGGCGAGATCTTTCAGCTCTTTGCTTAATTCTTTCAGCTCCTTGGCTTTTGCTTCGAAATCTTTTAAATTTTTGTCGGTTTGGGTTATATTCGCTTTGGCGGAATCCCCCAGCAAAGCATTTTCGATAAGAACGCCGAGGGGTATTTGCAATATTTTATTCCCTTCTTTTGTCACGGCTGCCGGCACGGCAGGAGGGGTTATCTGCAAAACTTGGGTCTTCATGTTATAAAAAAACAGCTCGGGGTTGATCGTGTTCAAAAGCAGCCAGGAGCAAAGGACTATCAGCACTCCGATAACGGCGGAGAACATCTCTTCCTTCGCCAGTTTTGTTTTCGCGGCGTTTCCCGAAGATCTTATGTAAGCCAGGCCCCCTTTTATAAAAGCGAAAAAAATAATCAAGCCGGAAGCGAAAACTATAAAATGGAAGAAGTACCTTATAAAGGTCGGCAGGACGGTTTGCGTCGAGGTCGGAATATCTTGGATGGAGAGGCCGGGCATCATAGGATAGTCGTTCTCAAGATTGCCGGAGGAAATGCTTTGAGCGAGGCAAAAAGTCCCCAAGAAGAAAAATGCGGTGAAGATCGCGAGAGTCGCTGCTATTAAATATCTTTGTTTTTTGTTTGGCATTTTAACTGTCGCTTACATACTGGTTATTTCCGACCAGACAAGGATCACCCACATCGGCAGCATGGAAAGGCCGGGTATAGCGCCGCTGATAAAGGTAAAGTATTTTATCTTTTTTAGCCATTTTGTTTTTTTAGCCATTTTTGCGTTTTTCGCGCTGCTTCTTGATGCGGCGGGTTGCGGCTTGGCGTGCTTCGGTTCGTGATGGGCCGGTTCAGGAGCGGGCTTGGCTTGTTTCGGCGGTTCGTTGGTTTTTGGAGCGCTGGATTGTTTCGGCTGTTCCGCCGGTTTGCCGCTTTCGGTTTTTTCGGCCTTATTCGCGGACTCGTTTTTTGTTGAAGAATTTTTTTGTTTCTGGTCCGCGGTTTCTTCCTGGACAGGTTCTTTGTCTTTTGTTTTTTCTTTCGCAGGCTGGTTCTCTTGAGATTCGTCCGCTTCCCTTTGAATCTCTTCCTCCTCGACCGCTCTTTGTTCTTCTCTCTCCTCCTCAATGATCTCTCCTTCTTCGTCGTCGTCAGATCCGTCTTGGGCGGGCTCGCTCTCCGTCTCTCCTTGTTTTGGTTTGACCATCATCCAGAGGCCGAAAAAGAAATCCGGGAAAAGACCCCAGGAGAAGCCAAGGAACTCCGTACCGTCGATGAACATCGCGAAAAGGAGCAATATCATCATGGGTCCGAGCAAAAGGCTCATGTCTCCCTTTGAGCCTTTCACTTTTACCGTCTCGATTTGCATCTCTCCTGTCATATTGGAAAAATTTTTATTTGATGTTTCGTTTTGCCTCTTTGATCTTCATTATTTGTTCCGGGTTCGAAGTGATGATCTGATCTTCGGTATAAGAGGCGACTATTTTTATCGATACATGCTTTTGGCCGGCGAAAAAGATCCCCTCCCCGACCGGCGTTTCGAGCAGCAGGAATTTTTCTTCATCGGTCAAGCTGAAGGTCTGTTGAACGATATCGACAGTGGCAGGGCTTTGTTTGAGCAGAAGCTGAAGGGAAGAGTTGGTGATGATCGGTTTCCCATAGGAAGATTTCATGAAGTCCGAAACATCTTGAGTGATGGTCGTTACTCCCAGCCAGTACTTTCTGGCGCGTTTGGCCATCCCATACAAGAAAGACGCTCCGTCTTCGGACTGCATCAGCCACCAGGCTTCATCTATAACCAATATTCTTTTTTTCGATTCCGCCCGAATGGCGTTCCAGATATAGCGCATGATTATGAACATGGCCATCGGCCTAAGCTCGTCTTCCATGTCTCTGATGCCGAAGATGACCAAAGGATTGGTCATGGAGATGTTCGATTTTTGGTTGAAGAAAGAGGAAAAGGTGCCGCGGGTGAACTTTCTCAATCTTTGTACCAGCGAGTCCGCGCCCTGCATCGTTTCAAGGACCGATTCCAGGTCGGAAAGGATCGGAATATTTTCATTCCAGGTGAACGGGTCGGAATCAAAAGTGATGTCTTTCGCCGCGTAAGTTTCCGCCAGGGCCCGATCGATGATGGCGTCTTCTTCCGGGCTTAGCCCGCCGAGCATGATTCTCACTAGTCCGACAAGGTTGATAATATTGGATCTCAAAACATCTTCCGGTTTTTCATCTTCCCGCGGGGCTGGCAGATCGAAAGGATTGATGTGGTCTTCGGAGCTAAGAGATATTTTGAAAAAAGACCCTCCGACAGCGTCGGCAAGCAGTTCATATTCATTTTCGGGGTCGACTATGATCCCTTCCACTCCCATCATTAAGGAACGGAGGACTTCCAACTTGACCGCGTAAGATTTTCCCGAGCCGGATTTGGCGAAAATCACCATATTGGCATTTTCCAGAGTGAACCTGTCGAACAGAACAAGGGAGCTGTTGTGCTTGTTCATCCCGTACAATATCCCCTCGTTCGAGCTTAAATCGAAGGATACGAACGGGAAGACGGAGGACAGCGGTCCCGTATTGATGCTGGTATGGATCTGCAGTTTATCGAGCGCGTAAGGAGAAACGGAAAGGAACCCTTCTTTTTGCTGGTAGAGAGCCGGTTTTAAATAAATGAGGCGCGATTCGAGAACTGATCTCAAAGTTGTTTCTATATCGGTAAGCTGGGCTTCGGTGTCGGCGTAGACCGTTATGTACAAGCCGAATTTGAACATTTTTTCCTGGGCGGTCTGTAAATTGTCGCGCAAGTTTTCCAGATCGCTGTAAGCGGTTTCCAGCCCGGGATCTCTTATAAGGCCTTTTTCTTCGTTTTTTATGATTTCGACTTGGATCTCGGTGACCTTCCTTCTTAATTTTTTAAGGGTTTCGGCCGTATCCATCGGGTGGAAGAAAAACGATATGTCCAAAGGTATGTCCAGATTAATGATCGGAGAAAGCCAGCCGGTGGTCAGATACCTTGGGTATGAAAAGACAAAGTAGGTTTTGGCCAGCCTTTCCCCCAGCTTTATCATATTCTGTTTTATCTCGATCGAAGCCGGCGCGATTATGTCTTTCGCGTCCATTTTTTCCGACTCGAAGAGTTTTTCCGGTTTTCCTCTGTTTAAAAAATTCATCGAAGTTTTTGCTGGCTTGTATTATTTTAATATTTCCGGCGGCAGTTCCGGGTAGTATCCGGATTCGGCTTCTTTGGGATGGTGGAAAGCCCAAAGCGTTTCGATAAGCTCGGGAGAGGTCATGGGGCTGGCTCTTAACCCGCAGCGCCTTAATCCCAAGACAACATATTCCATCCTTTGCCAGAGCTGGTACTTTCCGCGCTGGAATTTATCTTCAGTCAGGTCTTTTTTGCTTGCCTTGGTGTTTTTTTCGGCCATCCCGGCCGCTCCGGGAACTTCGACCAAAGGGTAATAAGGGATGACAACGTAAAAATTTTTTGTCATTATTGATCCTCCCCCGACGATCTGCTCGATGAATTTCCGGTATTCGGATGTTTGGACCTTTAAAAGGTCGTTTTCTTGTTTAGCTTCTATCTCTTTTAATTTTTCCAGATAGCCGGTTATGTTTAATTTTCTTGATTGGGCTATTATCTGGCAGGAGAAATCCAAAGAGTTTAAAAAATCCTGGAATTGGTAAATGATCCCGGTTTGTTCGTCTTCTGATTTCAACGCGAAGTTCAATGACGAAACAAGAAGAACCCCCCTTAGGGACCTGTCCTTCATTATCATCACTCCTTCCCTGATCTGGTCTACCGGGATAAATTGTTGCGTTGGTGATTCTGCCATAGAGGTTAGCTGCCGAACTCTATTTTTTTGCTCAAGTCTTTTATTTTGCTTATTTTGGAAATCTTTAAAGGTGATTCTTTTTCCGGCCCCTTATCCAGCGCTTGTTGCGGTTTTTTTTCATAGTATACCGTGACTTCCCTTCTCCCCCAAAGATAAAGCTTTGGGCGGACGGAGAAGACGAAAAAATTGTTCAGTACGGCCGTTAAATTCAAGCCGTTGACCTTTCCAAATCCGAGAGCCAGAGACAGGGCGATGACAAAAACCGAAGAAACGGCGAAGACAAAAAAATTGGAGCTGCCTATGGTAAGCCAGAGAAAAAGGCATATTCCCAGCCCGAACGCTAAAATAACGGTCTGCCTTACCGTGAGGGGCCCTAAAAATCCTGTTTCGTGTTCGATGAATTGAGGAACTTGGAACTGCATCGTTTTTGATTAAAAATTATCCGACCGACTCGCGATAAGAATCGCTGTCTTTTGGAGGGGCCGGAGGCTCTTTTGGCTCCTCCGATGCCGGAGTTCTTCTTATTTTTTGTCCAAGGCTTGGCGGAGGTGCGGGTACCGGATCTTCGGAAATCGGCTCCGGGGCGGGCAGATTATCTTTGGATATCTCTATTTTTTCTTCAGCGATGGCGGGTTCTTCGATAGCATCATTTTCTTCGCCGGCGGTTTTTGCGATTTTTTCCGCGGGAGCTTTTTCTTTTGGCCTCCAGCCCGGCGCGGAAATCTCTTGTAATTGAGGTTTGACCGGTTCGAAAATAGACCCGTTGATCCTGTTATAAATATTTTCAGAGCAAGCCGGTTCGAGATTCATATCCAGCTCCAGCGTCAGTTTGAACTCGCGGATCGGCAGAATACCCAATAAAACGTGGCCGGCTTGTTTGGCTATGGCGGATATCCTTTCGTCCTCCACTCCGTTCTCGGTGCAGGCGTTAAAAATTTCCTCCGCTGTTTTTTCGGCAAAGATGGCATCCTGCAGCTCTTCCGGCAAGCCTTTATATATTTCCCAAAACTCTTCTTTGGTAATTTCTTTTTGCATATATAAAAATATTTTAACATAAAAAAACATTTGTCAAAAGCAAAAGTTTTCCCCGTCAGTTCGATTTTAAGGTGATCGCGGCCGGTTTTTATAGCCCTTATTCTTTTAGGATCCTCGTTTTCGGTTTTTCGCGCGTCGTTGACAAAATTAGTGAATTGTTTTATAAGATAAGCATATAAAGTCTTGGTTCGACCCAAGCTGTAATTAATGATCCTTAAAGGATTATCTTTCCAGCCAACGGTCGACTCCAAGGCTGGGAGAGTTCTTTTAAGAAATGAATATGGAT
>Ga0172381_10005231_pt1 | contig 13235 bp, 10 predicted proteins | sample Leawel6488metaG_FD_119754 | JGI IMG/M metagenome (GOLD analysis project Ga0172381, IMG submission 119754) | Leachate microbial communities from a municipal landfill in Southern Ontario, Canada - Leachate well 64-88 metaG | ecosystem: Engineered > Solid waste > Landfill > Unclassified | place... | reverse complement strand
GCAGAGTTATCATCTTCCTTTTGAGTATCATCAAGGACGATGACCTTGATCGGGATCGATGACTTAGGCACAAAACTATAGCAAGCAAAGCCATTGTCGGCATCAGCCATATTAAAGCCGTGACCAACCGGACTTGTTGATGTATTAAAGAATTCTTTCATCCACTCGGTTCTCAAAAGTGAACGGCGGTCTGGATCCGCTGCAACCTTTGGAGGACTCTTAAAATCTCCAACAGGTCCTGCGTATTTAATGTCCCCATGAGACGTTGATCCGTCGAGTACGCCCATATAATAATCATGATTGTTTATTGCTGCAGGGTTTGCAAGAATATCTGCCGTGGCGAAGACTTCGTCGGTAATGTAAGATTGTCGAAGGTCCTTACGCAGACTATAATCCACAGGAATTGAGCCCATCCAAAAATGATCATGATTTCCGATCACCTGATACCAAGGAATACTCTTGTCGAGCCCTACGGCCTTGTATGGCTTCTGGTACTCAACGCTATTCGCTCCAAGATGAGCGCCGGAGCTTGGGGTGATCACTTTGCCGTCTAGAACATCAATATACCATCTTAGCTCGTTATACTGCGTACTATTGCAAGTATCCCCAAGCGAGATACCAAAATCAAACGGATTCTTTTTGTTAAGGACGTTGATCGTCTGGACAGCGGCGTCAAGAACATGCGTTGTAGAAAGCATGATCCCTGAATACAGAGATCCCCCGACGGGTAATGTTTTGTGCAAGCGCTGAAGATAAATCAACTGATTAGGAGATTCTTTATCAGTAATATGAATGTCAGAGATCGCAAAGAAATTTAAAAGTTTTTCTTTTTTAGTAACTTTGGAAGCATCATAAAGAGCCGGCATAATATCGGTTCGCGTTACGAATTGAAGAGGATCACCAAATGTCCAGTTGCCATAGCCGTATTGACTGTATTTTGAGATCTCATTAAGATCGATCGCCACGGAAGGTTTTGGGCCAGGCACAATGACCCTCTGGGCCGTTGTTTGGACATCGGAATCAATCGGATATCCCTTGTTAATCTGATCATGATTTCCGACGATATTCTTGACGCTGCCTGAACATCCCGACGAAAAAGAAATCAGCGCGCCCATTAAAAAAACTAAAAAGAATCTTTTAACTTCACAAAATATTTTCATAAAACCCTTTCTTTGATCATCCACAAAACACGTTCTACGTTGTTTTTTAGGAAGTACTACGTTCGCATCAAAAAAGTTAAGGAGATCCTGACAAATGTGAAATTTTGTTCTTACAATTTATCCAGATTCATTTTTTTCTGCAGATCGATCATCGGCTGCTGGCTGACTTTAAATAATCCTTGCCGCGAACGATCAAGATCTGTAATCAACACCAAAACCCCTGAAAAAGTTAAAATTAAAACCAAATACGCAAAAGAGCCCCGATGGCCAAACAATCCCGCATGATACCCCATCCCGGCAATTGCTAAAATAGCAAGCCCATAAAGAACAATCCAAATTGTCGACGGAATACGCTGTCCTAAGCCGATCTTAAGCCGCTTAAAATGCAGATTGATCATATCGTTAAGCGACTGGACAAAAACCCAGGACGAACTTGCTCCTGAACTTTTTATTTCACCAGAAATAGCCTCGGTCCAAAGCAAGTCATGAATTTCTTCAGAGCGAATAATCGTAGATTTAAGTTCTTGTGCGGATCGCACATTTGACCGAATATCCACATACTCACGTAAAAGTTTACGAACTTTTTCACGACTCGCTTCAGAGACCAACCCCGTCAAGGCATAGGTCGATCGAATTGCAGCCACTTCGGCGAGAACCGTCTGCTGCCTTTCAAAAAAATGAGATGCGGCCATCCCAAAAGTAAACGATAGCATAAACGCCAACAAACCTAGCGTAGCTCCTATCATCGGCCCGATGGGAGAATCTTTTTCTTTTTGTGATCGTCGGCATTGATGCTTCCCAAAAAGAAAACCTCCCTCAAAGGAAAGACAAATGATCAAAACCGCACCTACGAATAACCCCCAAAGGGGAAAAGAAGATAATAATTGACTAAAATTCATAAACGCTCCTTATCTTGTCTCCCGTATAAAATTTGAACCCTCTCTTCTTGTCGAGGCAGAAAGGGTTCAAATTGATATTACTAATAAACCTCTTAAAAATGCTTGAAACATTCCTTAATATGGTTCCCTGGTAATTTCGTTGTAAAAAGGCTGACGAGAATAGCAACCGCAAAAGAAATGGGCAAAATAACAACGATGGGATCCACAACCGTCCAAGGTGCCGTTGCCAAAGTCGGCTTTTTAAAAAGAAGATTGCACAAGCCTAAGGCCGCGGACTCTTTCTCGTGAACAAAAAAAAGCCAAAATGCTGTTCCAAAAAAACCAGTAAGCATGCTTGCAATCGCACCTGCCTTTGTCATTCCTTTCCAAAAAAGCGCACCTATGTACGTCGGCAAGAAAATATTAGCACACAAACCAAAAAAGATCGCCGTGGCAATGGCAATAATACTCGCCGGAAGTTTGAATCCTAAAAAAACTGTTAAAATGACCCCAAGCAAGATCCCCAATCGTGTGATCAAAATGGTATGATGCGAATGTTTGCTTCGCAAAATAGCCTTTTCATAAAGATCACGGCCGATCCCAGCTCCCATAGAATGAAACTGCGAACTTGATGTCGACATCGCGGCAGAAAGAAGCGTCAACATAAAAAGATAAACAAACCATGTCGGCATGGCACTATTGATATAAATAGGAATGATCTTGTCAATATTCCCTTCGGCAACAGCCAAAGAAATCTTTCCAAAGCTAGGATTATTAAAAAAATAAACATTAGAAAGCGCCCCGACAACAAAGGCGATCCCCGTCATGGATAAAATAAAGAGACCGCCAACCCCGACGGCACGATTAAGTTCTTTACTGCTTTTAACCGTCATAAAGCGTAGCGCAAGCTGAGGCTGAGCCAAGACCCCGATACCAACTCCCAGAACGATCGTCGATACAAGATTCCACCAAAGCGCTGAACCCAAGGCCGGCATATGTGTCCATCCTAAATGCCCTTTCGCAACTAAGGCCGGTGGAACCTGCGCGGTTAACGCCGCAAGCCCTTGGTGAGCCGCAACAACGCCCCCAAGCTTCATATAGGTAAAAATGAGAAGAAAAATCATGCCAAAAAACATAATGGCCCCCTGAAGGGCGTCAGTATACATAACAGCCTTAAGGCCTCCGGCTAAAACATAAGCGCAAATGATCAAAGCATAAATAAGAATGGCCACATTAAAATTAATGTAGCTTGGAAAAGTCGCTTCAAGAAAACGCGCTGCGCCGATCAAAACCGCCGCAGCATACAAAGGCATAAAAATAAAAATAACAGCTCCTGAAAACCCTTGAATAAAATAAGAGTTAAACCGCTTGCCGATCAACTCCGGAAAAGTATGCGCGTCAAGGCTATGGCCCATTTTTCTCGTCCTTTTACCAAAAAGGAGAAAGGCAATAATGATGCCAACAGCAATATTCAAGAATGTAAGCCATAAAAGGCCAAATCCAAACATCCCCGCAGCTCCGCCAAAGCCAACAATGGCTGAAGTGCTAATAAAGGTAGCTCCGTAAGAAAGCGCCATAACAAAGGGGTGTGTGCTTCTTCCCGCCACTAAATAATCAAGGGCGTTCTTGGTTTTGCTATAGCCATAATAACCCAAATAGCCAATGGCAAAGAGATAAACGATCACGATCAATGCAAGCATAAACATATTTTCCATGCGCGTTCTCCTTTCTTAAAATTCGTCGCTAGCTTCTTTTTCGCCTTCGACCCATTTTTTGTCTTCCCCGTGAACATCTTCATCGCCCTTATTCCAGTTGATGATGCCATAAACAATGGAAAAAAGCGCTGCTAAGATGCAAAGCAAATACACCAGCCAAATTTGAGGATCTTCGAGCCCAAACATAATCTGCCTCCCTCTTTTTATTTTGGAGTTTTAAAATACGCCATGGCGCTAAAATGCGCCAAGACTTCTTGCTTGCTGTTAACAATGGTCACGATAAAGGTCCCAACACGTTTGCTGCGCGAAAGCAATTTGGCTTCGGCGAAAATAATCTCGCCTTCAAAGGAAGGTTTGGTGTACTGAATATTCGCGTTGATGCCAACCCCGATCTCATCACTTGTATTGGCCGCTAGCGCGAAGGCGTAATCTGCGAGAGAAAATAAAACACCGCCGTGGGTGGTTTCAATGCTATTAAGAAAATATTTCTGGATCTTAAGCGCAACCTTGGCATAGTTTTCTTTGACTTCCAGAACTTCAACGCCAAGGTATTTAGCAAAATGATCTTTGGAAGAAATATTTTTGATCATAGAAAATCCTCTATATCTCTAAAACTTCTGCATCTGTCAAAACTTTAAAACCCTTGGCTTCCAATAAGTCGGAAACCTGAGCGACGTCTTTGACCTCCACAAAGAAAACAGAACCCTTGATCGTTTCTGCCGCAAATCCATAGGCATCCAAGATGTTCACATTGTCCTCGGGAAAAACTTTTAAAAGCTCAAACAAGCCCCCTGGCTTATCTTTAATAACGACCGCCAGCACATCTTTTTCTTTGCAGGCAAAATTACTTTTCTGAAGAGCAGCCACAGCCTTTTCAGGATTATTAACGATCAGCTTCACAAGCCCAAAATCACCTCGGTCTTGCACCGCCATAGCCCGAATATTAATATCAGCTTTAGAAAGAACCTCTGTAATGGATTTAATACGCCCAATGCGATTATCCACAAAAATATTGAGTTGTTTAGCCACGATTTCCTCCCGATATTAACGTTATAATTTCTCTCTTAAATCAACGACGCGTTTGGCCTTGAGTTCAAAGGCCGGCAAGCTTTCAGGTTCATGCAATTCAATAGCCGCATTAATAATGATCGACGCCTTAAGCATGTCGCGGATCTTTGTTTTCAACCGCTCCAGGCCGGACAAGTCTCCAGCGAACAACTTCGAATAAATTTCAACCTTCACCGTCAAACGATCAAGCGCACCTTCGCGGGTAAGGCAAATTTGATAATTGTTGCCGACCTCAGGAATTTTCATGATCACTTGCTCAATTTGCGACGGAAAAACATTGACCCCATTGATGATCATCATATCGTCTGTGCGTCCGGTAATGCGAGAGATCCTGCGATGCGTGCGTCCGCAAGGACACGGCTCAACCATGACAGCCGTCAGGTCTCTGGTGCGATAACGCAAAAGCGGTGTCGCACAACGCCGAAGCGTTGTCAAGACAAGCTCGCCTTCTTCTCCGTCAGGAAGCCGTTTGCCGCTCTTGGGATCAATGATCTCTAAAATATACTGATCTTCCCAAAGATGCATATTATTTTTTTCTGTGCATTCAAAGGCAACGCCAGGGCCGTTCATCTCGCTTAAGCCATAAGAATTATAGGCATCGATTTTAAAAAAATCTTCTATTTTTCGCCGCGTATTCTCTGAATGAGGCTCAGCGCCTAAAAAAGCTTTTTTAAGAAAAAGGTCTTCCCTGGAATACCCGAACTCCTTGATCTTCGAGGCCAAGTGAAACATGAAGCTCGGCGTCGCATGCACAACGGTTGTTTGAAAATCTTTCATCAGTTGTAGCTGTCGCTGTGTATTCCCTGAGCTCGACGGAATAACAAGCGCCCCTAAACGCTCCGCCCCATAATGGAGCCCGAGCCCGCCGGTAAACATCCCGTAGGTCATCATGTTCTGAAAAACATCATGGTTGGTCACTCCGCACGCAACAAGCGAGCGCGTCACAAGTTCTGTCCAATGATTGAGATCGTTTTGGGTATGGTAAATAACGGTCGGGATGCCGGTTGTTCCACTCGAGGTATGAATACGCACAACATCTTTCATATCAACAGCCAAAAGACCCTTAGGATATGAATCCCTTAAGTCATCTTTCACGGTGAAAGGAATTTTTTCTAAATCTTTTAACGTTTTAATACTTGCCGAAGGATCAATATGATTTTTTTTAAGTCGTTTTTGATAGAAAGATGTTTTGAAGGCAGAGGTAAGAGTTTCTTTAAGATGTTTAAGCTGGTATTGCGCAAGGTCGGACTTGGAAATACACTCAATCGCTTTATCTCTGAACATAGTCGTCATAAGGTTAAGAACTTCGAGGCTTTTTGTGCCAAAAAAATCTCAAACAACAAACAGAGTAATTATAAGTGCAATGACTTAGAATATCAAGATATTTTGGGTATTAAAGATCTCCCTGGCTTTCATAGACAGGATCAAGCGGACAAAACTTCTTTCGATCAATAAAATCACAAATTTTTCCCTAATACACGTTGACCATCTTTTGGGGCAATGTTATACTAAAAATAATATTAATATCAATGACAACATTAAACTAAATGCATGCATATACCCTCGCACTCTAAAATAAATATTTTAACATTTTGTTCTTGGTTCTTAACGATACTCCTTTTTGCGCCCCTTTCAAGCTGTTCAAAAAAACCTGCGCCTGCGCCAGCCGTCCCTGTCGTTGAAGTCATGACTGTCATTCAAAAAGATACGCCGATTGTCCATGAATGGGTTGCCTCAACTGATGGATTTGTCAACGCCACTATCCGCCCGCAAGTGACAGGCTATCTCATGAGCCAGCTTTACAAGGAAGGCGAGTTTGTTAAAAAAGAACAGATTCTCTTTGAAATTGATCCTCGAACATTTGAAGCCAATGTTGCTCAAGCCGAAGGCGATTTTGTCCGCGCCGAGGCGAACTGGAATACAGCCAAGCTAAACTTGGAACGCATTCAACCCCTGGCGGAACAAAATGCTGTTAGCCAAAAAGATCTAGATGATGCTGTCGGGAACGAATCCTCCGCACGAGCATCAACCTCCTCCTCTGGGGCCGCACTTCAAAAAGCCAAGCTTGACCTAAGCTTTACGAAGATCCTTGCGCCTATTGACGGAATCGCAGGAAATGCAACCGCTCAAGTCGGCGACCTTGTAGGCCCAAGCCAAACCGAGATCCTGACAACGGTCTCGACCCTTGACCCTCTGAAAGTTTACATTCCTATTAGCGAAAAAGAGTATCTGCAATCCGTCAGCGTCAATATCCCATGGGAAGACGTGGTTCTTCGTTTGATCTTGACAGATGGATCTGTCTACGCTGAAGAAGGAAGGCTCTTCTCTACCGATCGTCAAATTAATGCAAAAACCGGCACGATCCTTGTGACTGCCCTTTTTCCAAATCCAAAATATATCCTACGTCCAGGACAATTTGCCAAGGTACAGGCGACCATCAGAATTCAAAAAGGTGCCCTGCTTGTTCCTCAGCGCGCCGTGACGGAAATGCAAGGTGTTTTCCAAGTCGCCATCGTCGGAAAAGATAACAAAATTGAAATCCGTACGATAAAACCAGGTGAACGTGTTGACTCATTATGGATTATTGATGATGGATTAAATCCCGGAGATGTTATCGTGATCGAAGGTACGCAAAAAGTACGCCCGGGAATGACGGTAAAGACTAAACCCTTTGAAACGACCGTAACGCCCATGAAGGCGTCGACTGAAAATCCTTAAAAAACAAAATTTAACATGCCCGCATTTTTTGTTAATCGCCCTATTGTCGCTATCGTTATTGCGATCCTTATTGTTATTGTGGGAGCTGTTGCCCTCACAAGCCTCCCCATAGCCCAATATCCTAATATCGTTCCTCCAGAAATCATGATTAACGCAACCTACCCTGGGGCAGATGCCATCACGCTCGAACAATCTGTAGCCACGCCTATCGAGCAACAAATGTCAGGGGTAGACAACATGCAATATATCTATTCCTTAAATGCCAACAATGGCCAAACAACCATACGCATTAATTTTGACGTTGCAACAGACCCCAACACAGACCAAATTCTTAGTCAAATGCGCGAATCGCAGGCAGAATCACAATTGCCCGAGGATGTCCGTTCTGTAGGGATCACGGTTAAGAAATCCAACGCCTCGCCGCTCATTATGTTCGCTCTTTACGCACCTAAAGATACCTACGATAGTATTTTCTTGGCAAATTATGCTTACATCAATTTGTATGACCAATTAATGCGCTTACCTGGAGTTGGCAGCATCACGATCTTTGGCGCCGGTCAATACGCCATGCGTGTGTGGGTTAAGCCTGACCAATTGGCAAAGTTAAACATCACGATCCCGGAAATTGTTTCAGCAATTAATGCGCAAAATGCCGTTAATCCGGCAGGAAAAATCGGCGGCGAACCTGTTCCGACGGGACAGGAATTTACCTATGCGGTCCGTGCTCAAGGCCGCCTAGAAACTCCTGAAGAGTTCGGCAATATTGTCTTGCGCGCAGAATCGAACGGCTCCATCGTCAGGCTCAAAGATATCAGCCGCATCGAGCTAGGCGCCCAATCGTATGATATCGTTAGCCGCCTCAATGGAAAAACAGCAGCCCTTGTCGCTCTTTATCAGCTTCCAGGAACCAATGCCGTCGAATCTGCCAGAGCGGCTAAAAATATGATGGCAAAATTAAAAGAACGATTTCCTAACGATCTTGACTACGTCGTCGCTCTAGACACAACACTCGCCGTGACTGAAGGGATGAAAGAAATTGTCATTACCCTTTTTCTTGCCTTGTTCCTTGTTTTAGTGGTTGTCTTCATCTTTTTGCAAGGATGGCGGGCAACGTTGATCCCGTTAATGGCCGTACCTGTTTCCCTGGTGGGGACATTTATATTCTTTCCCCTGTTTGGTTTTTCGCTCAACACTATCTCCCTATTTGGAATTATTCTCGCCATCGGCTTGGTTGTCGATGATGCCATTGTCGTTGTCGAAGCTGTCGAGCGCCATATTGAAGCAGGGCTTTCAGCCAAAGAGGCCACGTTAAAAGCCATGAAAGAAGTTTCCGGGCCCGTCGTGGCTATCGCCATCATCCTTGCGGCTGTGTTTGTTCCAACGGCCTTCATTCCTGGTATCTCAGGACGTCTTTATCAACAGTTTGCGGTGACCATCGCTATTTCCGTTCTCATTTCCGCATTTAACGCCTTGTCGCTTAGTCCCGCGCTAGCAAGCCTGTTGTTGCGCCCCAAGAAGAAAACAAGTGGATTTTTGCAAAAATTCTATGATGCTTTCAATCGTGTCTTTGGCCGCACCACCGACGCTTATGTCAATCTCTGCCGCATGCTTATTCGAAAAAGTTTTATTGCAGGCATCTTTCTTGCCGCTGCTTTTTTCTTAACGATCATGCTTGGTCGTGTCTTGCCCGGCGGATTCTTGCCTGAAGAAGACCAAGGATACCTTTTTGCCGGGGTTCAGCTGCCCAATGCAGCATCCTTGCAGCGAACAGATGAAGTTGTTAAAAAAGTGGAGGCTATCTTAGAAAAAACTCCTGGGATTGACTACTACTCCTCCATCGTTGGCTATAGCATGCTTAGCCAAGTCAGCAATACTTATAGCGCATTCTTTTTCATTGCGCTCGACGAATGGGGAAAACGCAAAACACCTGAAACGCAGATCAAAGCCATCACCATGCACCTTAATAAAGAGATGTCCAAAATTACAGAAGGGATCGGCTTTGCCTTTTCTCCCCCGGCTATTCCCGGCATCGGGACATCCGGAGGCGTTACGTTTATCTTAGAAGATCGCGCCGGTAAAGACATGGACTTTCTTTCAAAAAATGTTAACACATTCTTGGAAGCCGCCCGAAAACGACCTGAACTTGCCACAGTCACAACAACATTCTTGCCAACGATCCCGCAGATCTTCGTTGACGTGGACAGAGAAAAAGTTTTAAAACAAGGTGTTAAACTCGAGGATGTTTATAAAACCCTTCAATCCTTTATGGGTGGAACTCTGGTCAATTATTTTAACCGCTTCGGACGACAATGGCAGCTTTATGTTCAATCCGAAGGAGAATATCGCACGCGTCCGGAAAATCTTGGCCAATTTTTTGTCCGCAACAACGATGGGAACATGGTCCCCCTATCGGCGATCACCTCCACGCGCTCTATCAACGGGCCAGAATTTACCATGCGGTACAATCTTTATCGCTGTGCGCAGATCAACGCCATTAACGCTAAAGGCGTCAGCTCGGCTCAAGCGATGAAAGCGCTCGAAGATGTTTTTCATCAAACCATGCCAAGTGAAATGGGTTTTGATTATTTAGGTATGAGCTATCAAGAACAAAAGGCCCAGCAGGGCGTTTCTCCTATGGTCATCTTTGCCTTTTCTCTTTTATGCGTTTTTCTCATTTTAGCTGCGCAATACGAAAGCTGGTCGCTGCCTTTTAGCGTACTTTTAGGAACTCCCATTGCCATCATGGGAGCCTTCTTAGGCCTTTGGATCCGCGGACAAGAAAATAATATTTACGCGCAAATTGGACTCGTTATGTTGATCGGGCTCGCGGCAAAGAACGCTATTCTCATCGTAGAATTTGCAAAAACAAGATATGAAGAAGGAAATCCTTTAGTCGATGCCGCACTTGAAGGCGCCAAACTACGCTTACGGCCAATTCTGATGACAAGCTTTGCCTTTATTCTTGGATCTTTACCCTTGGCTGCAGCTCAAGGGGCTGGCGCGATTTCCCGCCAGATCATGGGAACCGCTGTTGTCGCCGGCATGGCCACCGCAACCGGCATTGCCATCTTTTTGATCCCTGTTCTTTTTTGCACCATTGAAAAAATGGGACAAAAGAATCAGCCCAAACAAGTCATTGCCCCGGTAGCGAATAGACCCCTCGCGCGCCCAACGACTCAAAAGAAAAAAAATGATCATGCATAAATTTCTCTTATGCCTTTTTTTAACAATTACCCTGTGCGGATGCACCGTCGGTCAAAACTATACAAAACCCTCTGTCGTCACTCCCGCGGCCTGGCGCATCGATGAAAAAGAGTCTAAAGATGTCGCCAATACACAATGGTGGGAACAATTTAATGATCCAACTCTTAATGCCCTTATTCAAACGGCCCTAAAAGAAAACAAAGACCTTCTTCTTGCCACATCTCGTGTCGATGAATATCTTGCCCGCTACCAGACAACCCGTGCAGATTTATTTCCTCAAGTCGATGCCCAAACAACAGCCAGTCGCGCGCGGTCAACCCAAAAAGGTCCCGTACCTTTAAGCTCCTCTATTGATCCTGTCTCTAATAACTTTGTGGCGAACCTAAACCTTTCCTGGGAGATAGATATCTGGGGGCAGTTACGACGATCAACCGAAGCAGCACGCGCAGATCTCTTGAGCCTGCAAGAAGCAAAAAAAGCTGTTGTTCTAACCTTAATTGCGAATGTTGCCAATGCCTATATCCATCTTTTAAGCCTAGATCATCAGCTTGAGATTAGCCGCGCAACGCTCAAAACGCGTGAAGATTCCGTGACGCTTTTTCAATCACGCTTTGACGGAGGGCTTGTTTCAGAAGTTGAATTATTGCAAGTTAAATCTGAATACTACGCAACCTTAGCCGTGATCCCGACCATTGAAGCTAACATTACACAACAAGAAAATGCCTTAAGTATTCTCCTGGGGCAGAATCCCGGGCCGATCACTCGCGGAAAAACTTTTAACGAATTAATATTGCCATCGGTTCCTGCTGGCATTCCATCGAAAGTCCTTGAACAGCGCCCTGATATCTTGCAGGCAGAACAACAGCTCGTTTCGGCTAACGCCCGCCTAGGCGCAGCGCAAGCACAATTTTTTCCATCGATTAGTTTAACAAGTGCCCTGGGGACATCGAGCGCGGAACTTGAAAATCTTTTTACAGGCCCAGCACAAACATGGAGCTTTGCAGGATCGATCATCGGCCCTATCTTTAATGCGGGAAAGATCAGAGGACAAGTCAATACTGCCAAGGCGCAAAGGCAAGAAGCTCTTTTTAATTATTTTATCGCTATTCAGAATGCCTTCCGCGAAGTGAACGATGCCCTTGCCTCAGAGTATCAAATAAAAAATCAACTACAATCCCAAGCCCAGCAGGTTGAAGCCCTTGAAAAATATAATTCCTTAGCCTGGCTACGCTATGACAATGGCTACACCGACTACCTTGAAGTGCTTGATGCGCAACGCAATCTTTTTAGCGTTCGCCTAAGCTATACGCAAACCAAAGAAAATCTCCTGCGTGAAATGGTGACTCTTTACCTTGCCATGGGCGGCGGGTGGGGATTAAATTAAAACGTTTACTTCTTAATTCTTCCCATCAACTTTAAAAATCCATCAAGAATCGTTAAAGGATGCGGCGGGCAACCTGGAATATAAAGGTCGACGGGAACAATGGTGTCTAATCCCTTAGATGATTCAGGGCTCTCAGCAAAAATACCTCCAGAAATTGCACAAGCGCCAACAGCAATGACAATCTTAGGTTCTGGCGTGGCTTCATAAGTTTTGATCAATGCCTCTCTCATGTTACGCGTAATAGGGCCGGTGACAACAAGGCCATCGGCATGACGGGGCGACGCCACAAATTGAATACCAAAACGACTCAGGTCAAACACCGGAGTATTAAGAACATTGATATCTGCCTCACAGGCATTACACCCACCTGCCGAGACTTGTCGCAGCTTAAGAGATCGGCCAAAAATTTTAACAATCTCATCTTTCACAACGTGTGCCAAAATAGCTTCATGACCCTTATAAATAAGATCTTCACGTCTTGATGCAGCCATACGGAAATCAGTAGAATGTTGGATGCCGCTATCAGGAGTAAAAGTTATTGCTCCTAGGTCTACCACGTCTCCCTGGCCTGCTATGATAGGCCGGCCTCGATAACGTGAGGCAAGGATTGGCAGCTTACCTTTTGGAAAAGATAAAGTGCGACAACCTTGTTTAAAACGCGTTATTAAGATCTTTAGCATAAACACCCCTTGCTCTCACGAGAAGAGCATTTCATAAATCGTGCCCACAATAGGACAAGCTAAAACTTTTATTACATAATGGAAAATCAGAGATCTCTTGATTACGCATGGCCAGGCTTAGGCCGAACCAATTATGGAACGACGGATCTTTGATCTTATATCTCTTTAAAATACCCTGCGCATCTGTGATGCCGACATGCATGATCTCTCCGCGCCATCCCTCAACTAAAGAAACAGCAAGCGACTCCGGTTTCATGGCCCCGAGGGAAACTAAAAGCTCTCCTTTGGGCAAAGACGGCAAAACCTTGAGCAGAAATTCCAGTGAACGCAAAACCTCCTGGCGCCGCACCAAAGCCCGCGCATAGACATCGCCGGTCACGGCTAAAGAAATAGGAACATGATAAAACTGCCACATTCCAGAGGAGTAT